>Ga0206949_1022_pt1 | contig 53266 bp, 51 predicted proteins | sample Alteio_BWOrgHeat_40_FD_153240 | JGI IMG/M metagenome (GOLD analysis project Ga0206949, IMG submission 153240) | Enriched cells from forest soil in Barre Woods Harvard Forest LTER site, Petersham, Massachusetts, United States -... | ecosystem: Environmental > Terrestrial > Soil > Temperate forest >...
GTTGTAAAAAAGCGGTGAACCTTTCAGGCGATATGCTGATCAGTAATTATCCCAATCCGTTTACCAGTTCAACTGTGATCACTTTTACAACAGCGGGTGGGCATACACTGATCCAGGTGATCGATACAACGGGAAGGGTAGTGGTTAATCTTGTTGACAAAGAATATACGGCCGGCACGTATACAGTTGTATTTGATGGCAGCCCGCTTGCTACGGGCGTATATTATGCGCGGCTGCAAAACCTTGCCAGGCAACAGGTGAGGGCGATGCTGAAAGTGCGTTGATCTGCCTTACGTTTTCTCAGCGTCTTTGCGTCTCTGCGGTTATCTTTTACCGCGGAGACGCAGGGATGCAGAGAAAGCCAAAAATTTTTGGGTTGCTGAAATGACAAATGTTCCTACATTTGCAACAACGTAACAAAAAATATTGGCCAGATCAGCAACCATACGAAAAGTGTTGGCGGGAGTTTTCCTGGTAGTGTTTGCATTTGGCAGTACGCCCAAACTTGTGTTGCACAACCTGATCGCAACACACAAAGATGGAAGGGCGAAATCTTCTTTGCCTGATCCTTTTTCACCGCAAGCGAGTAAAGCAAGTTTTAATTGCCAGTGCGATAATCTGGTTATTGAATCGCCATTTATTGCTGAAACAAATTCTCCTTACATTTTACAGAAGGTTGCTTTTGCACAATATCAGCATCGTTTTGCCGAAGATGTTTATTCATCGCAGTATTATTGTTCCTGTCTCCGCGGGCCGCCTGCCTGTTGATCTTCTCTTTTCGTTTTTAATTACTGTAAGCTCCAGCAGCTTTTATTCTATTTATCATCCTGCATGATCGTATGACTGTTCATCGGCCATGTTCATTTAATTTTTTATGAAATCATTTATTATATATAAGGCGGCGTTCACTTTATTGTTATCCATATGTATCGCCGGCATTTCTATCGCTTCTGTACCACCGGCTACCGCAACACTGAGCGGGTCGGTAACAGATGCGAAAACCAACAGGCCATTGATCGCAGCGAGTGTGTTGATACCCGATCTTAAAATTGGTGTGGCTACAGATGCAGATGGCAAATACGAGATCAAAGGGTTGCCGTCAGGAACTTTTTTGGTAGAAATAAAATTTGAAGGATACAAAAGCATCACGAAGAATATTTTGTTTAACGGGCCGGTTGTACAAAATTTTATGCTGGAAGAAAGCGCTACCGAAATAAGCGAAGTGGTGGTAACCGGCAGTTCAAAAGCCACGCAGATAAAACGGAACCCTGTTCCTATCATATCTATCAACAAAGATTATCTCACAACAAATCTGAACACAAATATCATCGATGCCATTGCTAAAATACCCGGTGTGCGGGCGGTAACAACGGGGCCGAATGTTTCCAAACCAATTATACGCGGGCTTGGTTTTAACCGCATACTTACTTTATATGATGGTGTTAGACAGGAGGGGCAACAATGGGGCGATGAGCATGGAATTGAAGTTGACGCGTACAGCATTGATAAAGTAGAAGTGATCAAAGGCCCGGCCAGCCTGAGTTATGGCTCTGATGCATTGGCGGGTGTGGTGAATTTAATTCCAACACAACCGGCGCCCGAAGGAAAAATGATCGGCGATGTAACAACAGAGCACCAATCCAACAATAAATATATTGGCGGATCAGCGATGCTGGGCGCAACCAAGAACGGATTTGAATGGATGGCGAGGTTGACACATAAACAGGCGATCGATTACCAGGATAAATATGATGGAAGAGTGTTCGGTACCGCATTTAATGAAACAGATGCGAATGCATCAATAGGTATTCACCGTAAATGGGGTTATTCGCATTTGAATTTTGTTTTGTACGATGACCTGCAGGAAATACCCGATGGAAGCAGAGACAGCGCCAGCCGCCGTTTCACCAGGCAGATCACTGAAGCCGATACCGTGCGTGAAATTGTTTCTGATGCAGACCTGAACAGTTATCAAATTGAAAAACTGCATCAACGTGTGCAGCATTACCGTGTGTTCCTCAACAATAATTTTATTATTGGTAATGGAAGGCTCGATGTTGACTTTGGTTTTCAGCAAAGCATACGCAGGGAATTCAGCCACCCGGTTTTGTATACAGTGCCCGGTTTATATCTTCAACTCAATTCTTATACATACGATATCAAATATCATTTACCGGAAAATAATAACTGGAACGTTAGTGTTGGCGTAAATGGAATGTATCAGCAAAATACTTCCACCAACGGAACAGAATTTATTATTCCGTCATACAAACAATTTGAAGTGGGTGGTTTTGCACTCGTGAAAAAAACTGTTGATAAACTGGATATTTCAGGTGGCGTTCGGTATGATGTGCGGACATTCAATACCGAAGCATTGTACACGATCCCGGATCCTGTTACCGGATTTGACAAACCTGTGAGTGCAACAACCGTTGGAGCAGATAATCCATTTGCGAAATACACGCATACTTTTTCGGGCGCTTCGGGAAGTTTGGGAGCCACCTATAATTTTACCGACCAGTTTTCTGTAAAAGCCAATATAGCAAGGGGTTTCCGCTCACCGAATATTGCGGAGATCTCTGCCAATGGCGTGCATCCGGGAACAAATATTTATCAGATAGGCAATGATAATTTCAAACCGGAATTCAATTTGCAGGAAGATATCGGTTTTGTGTATTCATCAAAATACGCGGTGATACAATTGAACCTGTTCAATAACTATATTACCAATTATATCTTCAATGAAAAATTAGTTGGCGCGAATGGAGCAGATTCTGTGATCGTTGCAGGCAACCAGACCTTTAAATTTCAGCAGGGCCGTGCGGATCTGTATGGGGCGGAATTAAATATTGACCTGCATCCGATAAAGACATTACATTTTGAAAACAGTTTATCCGTTGTATACGGCGATAATAAAGGAACGGCAGGGACAAAAGTGGCGGATGATGCAAAATATCTTCCGTTCATCCCGCCATTGCATGGATTATCGGAACTGCGTCTTGATTTTGCTTCACGCAATATCAAACACGGTTTTATCAAAGCGCAGGTTGAATACTATGCGGCGCAGAACCGCGTATTCACTGCATATGATACGGAGACAGCTACACCAGGATATACTTTATTCAATGCAGGAATTGGCGGCAGCTTTGTAAATAAAGCGGGTAAAACATTTGTAAGTGTTTACCTGATGGGTAACAACCTTTTTAATACCGGCTACCAGGATCATCTTAACCGGTTGAAATATTTTGAAGATTATCCCGGCAATTTTACCGGAAGGAACGGCATCTATAATATGGGAAGGAATATTGCTTTAAAACTTAGCTTTCCTATTAATGTAAGTATGAATAAAGTATCCTGATCGGCATTGGGAGTTATTTTTTTTATTCCTTTTCTACCCCTGCCCCTAAAGGGGTTCTTAAGTTCCCCTTTAGGGGCAGGGTAGAAAAGAAGATCAAGATCATTTTATAATTGGCAGAATGATCTTTGAATCATTTGCATATATTTTAATTGTTGCTTTCTGAAAATCTGCATCGCCTGCTTTATTGATGTCTGTAAACTTCTGCGGGTTCCTGTCTACCAGCGGAAACCAGCTGCTTTGTACCTGCACCATTATCCTGTGGCCTTTTTTAAATGTGTGTGCAATATCAGGCATTGTATATTTTACCTGTGTTGGTTTACCAGGCACAAATGGTTCAGGTTTTTCAAAACTGTTGCGGAATTTTCCGCGCATAACATCACCACGAACAAGCATTTGATATCCATTCATGATATAGGGGCCGGTTGCAGACCGGTCAGTTGATGGTGTTACACCTGGATAAGTGAAATCATCCGGAAATACATCGATCAGTTTTACAACAAAATCTGCATCGGTTGTTGAGATGCTTACCCTGAGATCCGCTGTGAGCGGGCCTCCTACGGTTACGTCTTCTGTAAGCACTGCTGTCTGATAAGTCAATACATCTGTCCTGCGTGCAGCAAAACGCTGGTCATCCGTCATGTATTCGCGTGTTCTCCTGTTATGTACGTCCTCAGTATAGGGAACCGGTTTTGAAGGGTCACTGGTATATTCTTCAAATGAATTTTTATCAGCATTAACTGAAAATGAAAGGCCGCCTTTGTTTTGTAAATACAGGTCGGTAGGTTTCATATTAGCAGCGGGCCATTGCGGCAACTGGCGCCATTTATTTTCACCGGTGAAGAAAATGTTTGCTTCGCTGATCTTGTCAACCGAACCTTTTCCTTTCAGATAATAATTAAAGAACGGCACTTCAATATTCTGTGCATACCATTCGCTGGTGTTGCTTTCAAACTGAATATTGCCTAAATGTGTACCATCGCCACTTGCCCATTGGCCGTGATACCACGGGCCGATCACTACTTTATTATTATTCTTTGCTTTTGCTTCAACAGATTTATACACGTTCCATGCGCCGAAACAATCTTCGGCATCAAACAAACCGCCTACTTCCAGGGTTGCCGTGTTGGGAGAAATATTCTGTACAAAATTTCTTGGGTTACGCGACTGCCACCATGCATCATAGTTTGGATGATTTACCAGGTCGTTCCAGAAAGCGATGCTGTCGCCCATAAATTTGGTCAGGTTTGCAATGCCGTTCCGTAAATAAAATTCATAGGTATCCTGTGTTGGAAAAATGAAACCTGCGGGCCCAACAGTTGTTGGTTTCGGGCGCGGTTTGCCAAAGCCGGAGTAAAATGAAAAAGCATCCATCGCCATAAATGCGCCGTTGTGATGAAAGTCATCACCCATGAACCAATCGGTAACAGGCGCCTGCGGGCTCACTGCTTTTAATGCTGGATGATTGCACAAAGCAGCCATCGTTGCATAAAATCCGGGGTATGAAATACCAAACACACCTACATTGCCATTGTTGTTGTCGAGATTTTTTACAAGCCAGTCGATCGTGTCATAGGTGTCGGTACTCTCATCAATATCATTTCCTTTTTTATTTGGGTTGAATGGGCGGATATCAACAAAATTCCCTTCACTCATCCATCTTCCGCGCACATCCTGCGAGATCATGATATAACCTTCTTTGAGGTATTCTTTGTAATGGCCGCGGCTGGCGAAATTTTTAAATGCAGTTGCCCCATAAGGCGCGCAGGAGTAAGGCGTGCGCGATAAAAGAATGGGATGTTTTTCGCTGTTGCTTTTTGGAACGTATACGGATGTGAACAATTTTACACCATCGCGCATAGGTATGTAAATTTCTTTTTTGATGTAGTTCTCCGACAGCCATTGGCTGTCGTAACTCTGCGCAATCGCAAATAAAGGCAATAGAATTACCAGCAGTAATAGTTTTCTCATGTTGTATTATTTAGGTGACCGGGTTTAATAAGCAATCAGCTTCTGCTTTCGTTTCGCATCTTTCTGCACAGGTGTTAATGTGCGGTCATAATCATACAAGGCATTCTCCCATTCGCCATAAACGGGATTGGGTAGAACGATAAATTTTCTGCCCCATTCGTTCTGCACTTTATCTGTTTCTGTTTTTCTAACGGCGGTATTTTTTCCGTCAAACACTTCCATAAAATCACCGAGGTTATCGCCGAGTAACATGATCACTTTGTATTTATCCATCACCGTTATCCTTCTTGATTCTTTGGAAGAGGTGTTGGTACGAAATAACATATGCGTAAGATCGGCATCCGGCAAATGTAAATTCTGCAGGTTGCGTAGTGTGCTCTGCCTGTCACTTGTATCGCGGTTGCTGATATAAAAAACAGAAACGCCTTTTTGTTTTGCGTTCTGTAAAAATTCTGCTGCACCCGGAACACCGGTGGCTGCTGATTTATTCGTCCATTCTTTCCAGGATGCGGGCGTATAACTTTTTCCTTCTTTGATCAGTTTGGCCTCGCTGTAACTATTGTCCAGTATGGTTTCATCCAGATCGGTGATGATGGCCAGCTGATCGCCATTCTTTTTTTCTTTGACGGCTTCGCTCAAACGCAAAGCAGCCAGGTTAAATGCCTGGTAACATAATGCACGGTATTCTGCTGCATGCTGCTGCCATAATATGGATAAAGTTTTTACATTACTCTCCGCCTGTTTAATACTGATGCTATCCTGTGCAGTAACAGAAAAAATAAATGCAATACCGATCAATGAACACATTATCTTTTTCATAAGCAATTTGTATTGTTCAATTTTAATCATTCAACGTTATCCCATTGCCGCCATCGCTTTTCTTTCGCCGATCTGTTGTCTCCACATGGCATAATACAATCCTTTCTCTTCCAGCAACTGGTGATGGCTGCCGGTTTCCACGATCTGCCCTTTTTCGAGAACATAAATGGTATCTGCATGCATGATCGTGCTTAACCGGTGTGCGATCATTACCGTGATCTGTTCGCGCTCGGTCGAGATCCTGCGGATGGTATTGGTGATCTCTTCTTCTGTAATACTATCGAGCGAAGAAGTGGCTTCGTCAAATATCAGTAAATGCGGGTGGCGCAGAAGCGCACGTGCAATGGATAAGCGCTGTTTTTCTCCGCCGCTTAATTTCAATCCGCCTTCTCCGATCATTGTGTCCAGGCCTTTTTCTGCACGTAACAACAAATTATCGCAACTGGCTTTATGTAAAGCTTCCCTTACATCAGCTTCAGTTGCTTCAGGATAAACAAACAATAAATTTTCGCGGATCGTTCCGGCAAATAGTTGTGTATCCTGTGTTACAAAACCGATCTGCGTTCGCAGTTCATCAAACAAAATATGTTTACTGTCTATTCCGTTGTATAATATCTGCCCGTTTTGTGTGTGGTATAATCCAACCAATAATTTCATTAACGTACTTTTTCCGGCGCCACTGGGGCCAACAAATGCAACGCTTTGCCCTCTCTCCACTTCAAAACTGATATTATCAAGCGCTTTGAACTGCGCAGTCTGGTGTTTGAATGAAATGTCTTTGAACGATAAATATTCAATATCGCCCAAATGTTGCGGATAAACAGGTGTTGGCTCCGATGGTTTTTCCATCAGCGTATGAAAATTATTTAAAGAAGCTTCTGCTTCGCGGTAAGATAAAATAATGTTTCCGATCTCCTGCAAAGGCCCGAATATAAAGAATGAATAAAAGGTCAGTGTCATTACTTCGCCCGCTGTCAGTTTTCCGCCGAACACGAGCCACAATAAAGTAAACATGATCACCTGCCGTAAAAAATTTACAAAGGTTCCCTGAATAAAACTCAGGGTACGGATGCTTTTTACTTTTCTCAATTCGAGCCCTAAAATTTTATAGGTATTCTTATTGAGCCTGTCAATTTCCTGTTCTGTCAGCCCCAGGCTTTTTACCAGCTCAATATTGCGCAAACTCTCGGTAGTGCTGCCTGCGAGCATGGTGGTTTCTTTCACGATATTTTTCTGTATCACTTTTATTTTCCTGCTCAGCAAACTTGTGAGCAGCGATAATAAAATAATTCCCACCACATAGATCGGCATAATAGCCCAGTGCAGCCGGAATGAATACACGGAAATAAAAACTATTCCCACCAAAATGCTGAACAATACATTGATAAATGAAATGATGAATTTTTCCGTATCGGTTCTTACTTTGGTGAGGATTGATAATGTTTCACCGCTGCGCTGGTCTTCAAATTCCTGGTAAGGAAGTTTCATGGAATGCTGCAGCCCATCGGTAAATATTTTTGCGCCGAAGCGTTGTACCACCACATTGGTAAAATAATCCTGGAATGCTTTGGCGATCCTTGATACCATCGCCACACTGATCAGTATACCCAAAAAACCGGATACACCCCAGATAAACTGCGTTCTTGTTCGGGTGGCTATAGCAATGAATTGTTTGTTGTGATCGAAATAACCGATCTGGCTTGGGTGGATGGCATATTGATCCAGCAGTTTTCCGAAAAAATATGGATCGAGCATGGAGAAAGACTGGTTGATGGCCGCGAGTAAAAGCGCCAGTATTACCAGCCATTTATACGGACTTAGGTATTGCAGGAGTAATTTCATCAATTGGTTATTTTGGTCAAAGAGGAATGAGTGTCAATTTCCGTACAATTTTCTGAAAACTGACAAAGTTTCCATTATCTCTTGTGTGCGGAACCTTATTTTTACCGCAAATAGGAAATTGATGAAGCAGGTTCTGGTTGATATGCACCGGTTAAAATACAATCCTTTCAATGGTTTGTACAGTGTGTGCATCAACCTCGGCAAAGCGTTGGCAAAAATTGAGCTGACAGATATGGAACTGGAATATTACCTGCCTAAAAAAGACTATGGCATATTTGGCGCCGATGCAAAATATACGGAACATCGGTCCATAGATAAATATTACAAATTCGGAACGGGCAAATATGATCTATGGCATGTAACCACACAACTCTCCTGGTATAAACCTTTTAATAAACGCACAAAAGTTGTATATACTTTATACGATTTCAGTTACCTGATAGAAGATGCTGCGAATACGGAAAGGAATAAGCGTTTATTAAAACAAACGCAGCAACGCATTGACCGGGCAGATTATATTACCGGCATCTCACAGTTCGCAATTGATGAAGCGGCCAAACACCTTGACCTGGGCAATACTCCAACAAAAGCCATACAACTGGGTTGTACGGTTTCTGTTTTCCCGGATTTTGATGAGCCGCGATACCGTCCTGCAAAACCTTTTTTATTTACGATAGGGCTGGTGCAGCCGCGGAAAAATTTTCATGTGTTGCCGCCATTATTATCAGGTAACGATTATGAACTGGTGATCGCCGGTTTAAATGATTATGAATATGGAAAAGAAGTGGTGGAAGCTGCAAAAAAATTTGGTGTGGAAGGCCGTGTAAAATTGATCGGCGCCGTAAGCGAGGAAGAAAAATACTGGTATTATAAAAACTGTACCGCATTTTTATTTCCATCTTATGCAGAAGGCTTTGGGTTGCCGGTGATAGAAGCCATGTATCATGGCAAACCTGTTTTTATTTCAGACAAAACCAGTTTGCCCGAAGTAGGCGGCGATGCTGCCTATTATTTCAGGAATTTTGAGCCGGAGTATATGCGGCAGGTTTTTGCTGAAGGCATGAAAGATTATGCAACAAATGACCCATCGGAAAAAATAAAACGACAGGCTGCAAAATTCAACTGGGATGATTGTGCGGCGGAATATATAGATGTGTACAGGGAAGTGTTGAAACTTTGAATCAACGATAAGTTTTTTATAGCAAAAAATGGCACGCGGATGACGCGGATGACGCGGATGCAGCAGATGTGCGCTGATTTTTATTGCTTACTGATCTGCGAAGACCTACTGCATCCGCGTCGTTCGCGTACTATTCACTATAATTTAGCCCGGCAACCAACCCATTGAATATATTAAGCTTTTTATAATCGGCATCTATTCCTTTACGACAATTATTTTTATAGTTTGGGGACGCATGAAACATTTCTTCAACTGTTAACGCTGACAGGGGTTGAAATACATCTTAACGCCCTAATCAGATAAACATGTCGTCAATCAAAAACTATATGCGGCTGGCAATGCATGTCCGTAACTGGCCGCAATATTTCAAACGAAAAGAAAGGAATAAAGAGACCAGCCGGTACATTACCACAGGCGAGCCGTTTCTGTTTGATGTACCGTTTGAATTTTATTATGTGTTCAAAGAGATCTTCCTGGAAAATTTTTACAGGAACGATACATGGTTACCGGCGATACCGGAGTATGCAACTGTTATTGATATTGGCGGCAATGTTGGGTATTTCAGTTTTATGATCGCATCAAAACGAAGTAACGCAAAAGTGTATGCGTTCGAACCCATGCGGCGCAACACGGAAGTTTTCAGAAAAAATATCAGCCTTAATAAAAGGCTGGAAGAACGGATCATCCTCACCGAAGCCGCAGTTACAGGAATGCAGGCCGGCATGATGCCCATATTTTTTGATGATGTGAACGATAATTCTGTGATCGCTTCTGTGTGCAGCGATTTTTCGAAAAGCAATAACCGGTCGGTACAGGTGCCGGCCATCCGTTTGTTTGATATTATTACGCAGAATAATATTAAACAGATAGATTTGCTGAAGATGGATTGTGAAGGAAGCGAATATCCGATCCTTTACGATTCGCCGGAGATGATCTGGCCACTGATCAAATGTATCATCATTGAAGTGCACGACCTGGATACGGAAAAACGAAATGCAGCTTTTCTTTTTAATTTTTTAAAAGAAAAAGGATTTGCGGTTTCAGCAAAACCGGAAACGGAAGGATGTTATTCGGCCGTAGCGATAAGAAGACCGGTTCCTTAACTGTTAACTGATCATCATAATTAAGCGGCATGAACCCGATCCAGAAAATGCTATTTAAACTCAGGGATCCCGAAGAGTATAAGAACCATGAATTTTTACGAAAGATCAATCAGATACCGCACCCTCAATTATCTTTTCCGGGTAAAGAAGACCTTCATTTCAAACACAGCGGCAATGCTGGCGATATCATTTATGCGATACCAGCCATGTTAGGGTTGGCCGATGGAAAAAATATTCATCTTCATCTCAATGTTAACCAGTTTGCGAGTTATGGAAAGAAGCCGCATCCATTGGGAAACACGATGCTTGATAAAAAAATGGCGGAGCAACTGCAGCCATTACTCATCAGCCATCCATCCATCAAAACCTGTGATATTTATACGGATCAGCCAATAGATTTTGATCTCGACCTGATAAGGAAATATCCATTTTTACTGAACAGGGGAAATATTGCGCGATGGTATTTCTGGGTCTTCGCTGTTAATTATGATCTGAGTAAAGCCTGGCTTCAAATCCCCAACGATTCTTTGTTGCAGGATACCATTCTCGTAGCAAGAAGCCAGCGGTATAATGCGCCTGGCATTGATTATTCGTTTTTACAGCATTACCCGAAACTGAGTTTTATCGGCGTCCCTGCTGAGTTTGAAGCGATGAAGAAAATGGTTCCACATATTCAATACCTGCCGGTAACTGATTTTTATGTGATGGCAAAATACATTGCATCATGTAAATTGTTTATCGGCAACCAGTCGTTCCCCTTTGCTGTTGCCGAAGCATTAAAAGTAAACCGCCTTCTCGAAATTTATTTCCAAACACCCAATGTAAGTGTGGCCGGTGCAAACGGATATGATTTTTGTTTCCAGCCGCAGTTTGAAAAATTAGTAAAGGAAAGATTCATGTAACAGAAGTTTGAAACTCAAACTGCGCCTCCGCGCCTTCGCGTGCATTTTTTCACGCAAAGGCGCCGAGGCGCAGTAAAAGATCAAATAAGTATATAATTCCTGTAATCAAACGGGCGGATACCCGTCCACTTCTCCATGATATTTTTGAAATGGTCTTTTACCGTAAGGTTGTTGTAGGAAAGGTCATAATCAAAATGCCAGTTCATTTTTTCAATGCGTTCTTTCATTACTGAAGGATGTGTGCCTGTAAATTTTTCCAGTGCATCTATCTGCGAATAATCGAACTCGCCTGAATTCTGTTTGGTAAATTCTTCCGTGATCAAACCGCCGCCCCAGTAGTTGCCAAAATTTCTTTTTTTATCCATCATGGTCTTTGGCGGCCGTACCCAGCCGTAATGATAGATATATGCATCCAGCGCTTTTACTTTTAGTTTCTCATCATCATTTTTCCTGAAACCCTGTGCATCGCGGTACGAGTAGATCTTAGGGTTATGCCGCACGATCCTTATTTCATTCCGGTACCATCTCGAAGAGGTTGCCACATAATCAAACGAACCATAAAAATGTTTGTATTTGAATAACAATCCATCCACCTCTATGTTGTCTTTCCATTGCAACATCCCTTTCCTGATCGTATCATAGTATTGTTCGTGCAGTACTTCATCGCCCTGTATATAAAAGCACCAGTCGGTATCATTGCTGATGGCATGGAAGGCTTTATTGGTTTCATCTGCGAGTACGGCCCCGCCTTCGCGCAGATCAGTGTTCCAGACCGTATCAATGATGCGTATTTTATCTGAAGGGATTGATGCAATGAGTTTGCGTGTCTGATCCGATGAATCGCCAACGGCCACGATCATTTCATCGCATAAGGGAAGAACGGAAAGGATCGCTTCCACAATCGGGTAGTCAAACTGTATCGCATTTTTGATGAACGTAAAACCACTCACTTTCATCGGGCAAAGATAAGGAGCGAAGTCTGGAGTCTGGAGTTAGGAGACTGGAGTAAATATATGCGGAACAACAAACATCACTTATGATTAATGACTTCAGTCTCCAGACTTCTAACTCCAGACTCCCTTGCGTTTTCCACGCCTGTTAATAATAAGATCATTTATAAAAGTGAAACGGTTTGTGTTTAATCAGTAAATTACAAAAACATCAATCTATGCGTTGGAGAAAATTTAACGGCGAAAACATAGTTCTTCCTATCAAAGAGGCAGTGAAAGAAGCTATCCAGAGAGAAGCTGCCAATGGTATCAAATTAAAAGTTTGTATCGGCACCGACAGCCAGGTAAAAGGCGAAGACACTGAGTTTGCAACAGTGATCGTATTCCTGCGCGAACACAATGGCGGCTTTATGTATATCCACAATGAAAAGACCAAACAGAAATTTCATATCAAAGAACGCATGCTGGTTGAAGTAGCCAAGAGCATTGAAATTGCTTACGAATTATGCGATCTTTTTATAGAACACCAGGTTGATATGGAAGTCCACGCCGATATCAACACTAACCCCCAATTCAAAAGCAACGATGCATTGCGCGAAGCGATGGGATATATACTGGGTATGGGTTTCGCGTTCAAAGCCAAGCCGGAAGCGTTTGCGAGCAGTTGCTGCGCGGATAAAGTAGTTAACTGATCTACTTCTTCGTCGCAATTTGTTTATTGCACTCTTCAATAAACCGGCGGATCTCGTCACGGCCGATATTTTTTTCCGCACTTGTTACAAAATGTCTCGGCAAAAATTGCCAGGTTTCACTGAGTTTATCTAAAAATGCTGTTACATTTCGTTCAACAACGGCTGGTTTTTCTTTGTCGGATTTGGTAAACACCAGGCTGAAATGTATCTGCCAGGTATCGAGCTGGCTTACAAACTCGATATCATTTTTTTGCGGCGAATGGCGGCTGTCGATCAACACAAATACCTGTACCAGGTTTTCTCTTTTACGCAGATAGCCGTTCAGCATTTCTTCCCATCTTTTTCTTTCTGTTTGCGAGCGTTTGGCATAACCATAACCCGGAAGATCCACGAGAAACCATTTTTCTTTCGGCCCGCGTTCGGCAGTGGAGCTTTCTATTTCAAAATGATTGATCAGTTGCGTCTTGCCAGGTGTGGAAGAGGTTTTGGCAAGGCTTTTTTGTCCCGTAACCATATTGATCAGTGAAGACTTGCCCACATTGCTCCGCCCGATAAATGCATATTCCGGCCTGTCGGGTTTAGGACATTGTGTTACCAATGCGGAAGAGATAACGTATTTGGCCGATTTGATTTCCATGTGTAGAAAGTTAAAAGTTAATAGTCAAAAGTTAATAGTGAAAAGAAAGTATAATAACTCTTCACTATTAACTTTTAACTCCTTTTGGTTACTTCTTTTTGATCACTAAACTATCTGCAGGATAAGTTGCCTTAATGGTATCCCTTAAAATATCGCACCAATTATACAAGGCTGTTTTTTCAGCATCGGTCAATACAGCATCTTTATGAATGATCAGGTAAGAAGGTAATGGCATGCCACCTTCCTTCACTTCTTTGATACACTCTTCTAATTTCTGATACTGGCGCGCAATCCTGTAACCATCAAACTCACTAAAGTTAAGATGGCGTTTTCCATCTTTGATATGGCCGCCCAGCCACCAGCTCACTGGTTGTACTTCTGCATACCATGGATAACGGGTGTTGTTACTGTGGCAATCGTTACATGCTTTTGCCAGAATAACTTTTACATCAGGCGGAACGATATAACTTTTTGAAATATCCTTTGTCATATCGCCCGAAGAATTCTTCGGCGTTCTGAATGCCTGCAACACGATCAATATCACCAATAAAAAAATGAGGATCCTTTTAAAGATTTTCATGCGCTGGTTTTGCTGATCAAATTAATACATTTCCTGTCATCTCTTTCGGAATAGGCAATCCTATGAGTGTTAAAATTGTTGGGGCTATGTCGCCCAGCTTGCCTTTTTTTATGGTTCCTTTCCAGTCTTTATCAATAATAAAGAACGGAACAGGATTCTTGGTATGCGCTGTATTTGGCGTGCCGTCTGCATTGATCATAAAGTCTGCATTGCCATGATCGGCCGTTAAGAATATTGCATAACCATGCGCCAAAGCCGCTGTTACCACGCGTTTTACACAGCCATCAACAGTTTGTGCAGCAGTAATGGCGGCGCTGAATATACCTGTGTGCCCAACCATGTCTGTATTGGCATAATTCAACACAATAAGATCTGCAGATTCATTTTCAATTTCAGGAATCAGTTTGTCTGTAATGGCAACTGCACTCATTTCCGGCTGCATATCATATGTAGCCACTTTGGGTGACGGCACCATGATGCGGCTCTCGCCCGGAAACGGTTCTTCGCGCCCGCCGCTAAAGAAGAAAGTTACATGCGGATACTTTTCTGTTTCTGCAATACGGATCTGCTTCTTGTTATTATCAGCGATCACTTCGCCAATGGTATTTACTAAATTGTCGTTGTCAAAGATCACATGCACATCTTTAAATGTATGATCGTACATGGTCATGGTGGTATAATGCAGATTCAGTTTTTTCATTCCAAATTCTGTATGGTCGTTCTGCGTTAATACGTCTGTTATTTCACGGCAGCGGTCTGTCCTGAAATTAAAACAAATGGCTACATCACCGTCTTTGATCAATGCAAGCGGTTGCTGCGCTTCATTCAACACAACGGTTGGTTTGATAAATTCATCAGTAATATTGGCAGCATACGATTGTTCAATGGCAGCGATCGCATCCGGCGCTTTTTGTCCTTCGCCTTTTACGATGCAATCGTACGCAAGTTGTATTCTTTCCCAGCGTTTATCACGATCCATTGCATAATAACGCCCGCTTACTGATGCAATTTTTCCAACAGACTCATTCAAATGTTTTTGCAGATCCCTGATAAAACCCAAACCACTTTTCGGATCGGTATCACGCCCGTCTGTAAATGCATGGATGTATACTTCGGTTAATCCTTCTGCTTTACAAACATCAACAATAGCTTTGATGTGGTTGATATGCGAATGCACACCGCCATCACTTACCAAACCCAATAAATGCAAAGGCTTATTATTTGTTTTTGCAAAGCGGACAGAAGCTAACAGGTGTTCATTTTTTGCAAACTCTCCTTTGCGGATCGCTACATTGATCCGCTCGAGTTCCTGGTAAACGATGCGGCCCGCACCTAAGTTAAGATGCCCCACTTCACTGTTTCCCATCTGCCCTTCGGGCAATCCTACGTCTTCACCAAAAGTAACCAACGTAGTGTTTGGATAATCTTTATACAGCGAACTCACGAACGGAACATTCGCATTCTGGATAGCATCGGCCGATTTTACCTGGCCCAAACCCCATCCATCCATAATAATTAATATTGCTTTCTTACTCATACCATAAAATTACTGCATTTTACCGTTGATGAATAGATGAATACATGTTAACTTTAGCCAGTACCTTTTGAAATAGCATATTGGCATGTTTTTGGCAAATAAAGGTGGGCAAACCGCATTATGAAAAAATTATTTTTATTTACGGGGTTGATGTTTGCGCTGATGTCTTTTACAAAACAGGCAGCGACCGACCCGATCGTCAATGCTTTTAAATCTGCGGATGCCACGCAGGTAGGCAATTTTTTTGACGAGTATGTAGACATGAAACTGCTGGATAAAGACGAAATAAAGAATATAGGCCGTAACCAGGCAACCATCACGTTAAAATCATTTTTTACCGAACATGGTGTGAAGGGTTTTGAAAAAGCATCGGAAAGAGAGATCAGTAATACCATGTACCTCGCCGGAAAACTGCTCAGCAATGGTAAAGGCAATAACATCACGATACTGATGAAAATTAAAGACGGTAAGTGGCGGATCATTACACTGCGCATCAGTTAAAGTCTATTGACTATCGGCCATGGACCATAGGCCATGGACAATTTTCTTCCCTACATTTACAAAATGAAATCGTTTGATGAACAGTTAACGCATCTTATCACAGAAGCTTTTCAGGAAGATGTGGGTGATGGCGATCATTCTACACTCAGCAGTATTCCGCCCGGAAAAAAAGGTAGGGCTGTTCTGAAGATCAAGCAGGATGGTATATTGGCAGGCATGCAGGTTGCTGAAAGGATCTTCCGGTTAAAAGAAGACCCTATTGTTTTTTCCGCATATAAAAAAGATGGCGATGCTATGTTCAACGGAGAAAATGCATTTGAAGTAGAAGCATCCGTTCATATGATCTTAACATGCGAGCGTTTGGTATTGAACTGTATGCAACGCATGAGCGGTATAGCCACACTTACGCATCTGTATGCTGATAAATTAAAAGGATGCCATACCCGTTTATTGGATACACGCAAAACAACACCCAATTTCCGGTTACTGGAAAAAGAAGCGGTGCGTATCGGCGGCGGTGTGAATCATCGTTTTGGTTTGTATGATATGATTATGCTGAAAGATAATCATATCGATTATTGCGGCGGTATTGAACCAGCCATTGATGCAGCATATCAGTACACACAAAAATTAAAACAGCCATTAAAAATTGAAATAGAAGCAAGAAGTATCGAAGATGTAAAAAAGGCCTGTGCAGCCGGCAAAGGCAAGATATTCAGGATAATGCTTGATAATTTTACACCTGAAAGAATAAAAGAAGCATTACAAATGATCAATGGAGAATTTGAAACGGAAGCAAGCGGCGGCATCAACCTCGAAACAATTGAATCGTATGCAGCTACCGGTGTTGATTATATCAGTGTTGGCGGATTGATACACCAGGCGCAGAGTGTTGATCTAAGTTTGAAAGCCGTGATAGTTGATTAGTTTATTGGTTTACTTGTTTATTGGTTTAGTAGTTTACTATAAACCAATAAACAAGTAAACCAATAAACAAGTAAACCAATAAACAAGTAAACCAATAAACAAGTAAACCAATAAACAAGTAAACCAATAAACAACTAAACCAATAAACAACTAAACTAATAAGCAGATGAATAAAAAAAATAAACCAGACACCCGCGGTTTTGTTTTCAGCACCGACCCCAATTTTCGTTTTGAAGAAGAACGACACGAGGCACAGGAAACATTAACTCCTGCGCAACAAAAACTTCGTATCCGTTTAGATACCAAACAGAGAGCAGGCAAAGCGGTTACACTGGTAACAGGGTTTACAGGCACAGAAAATGATCTTGATGATCTGGGCAAAAAATTAAAAAACTTCTGCGGTACCGGTGGCAGTGTAAAAGATGGCGAAGCGATTATTCAGGGTGATCAGCGCGATAAAGTTTTGCAATGGCTGCTAAAAAATGGGTTTGTCAACAGTAAAAAGATCTGATCATCAATATTTATCAAGCGGGCTGATACCTGCTTTCATTTTTTTCGATGTATCATCATAACCTGCCGAAACCATCCTTCTGTCGCTTAACACCTTAATTGCTTTTTCTTCCCATGCTATTGCTTCTTCTTTGTTGCCTGTTCTGTATAATAATTTTGCATACGTATCCATAGCAGCGGGATTATCGTAAAACTCCGTTGCACGTTTCGCCCATGCAAGCGCCTTATCTGTGTAGGCAGGGTCATGCGTATAAGTATACAATGCCCATGCGGCTTCATTTAACTGGCTGGTATAAAACTGAGCGACCGGCGCGAACTGTATTGTTTTTGTCATCATCTGGTTTGCGCCGGGTTCTTTTAAAACATTTGGAGGAATTTTTGTCAATTGTTCCTGCTTGTTTACCGAATCCGCTTTCCGTATTGAATCAACACTGATCGTCATCAGGTACTGGTCATAATATTTAACGGATGCATGCAGGTAAGTAGTTGTATCCTTAACGCCTTTATAATAATCCAGCATGTTCTTGTCATAGCTCTTGATAGCAGCGCTTCTTTCAGAATATGTCTGTGCAGTACGCGATGCAATTTGCTGTGCATATGCAATATTTTTTTCTTTGATTGCTTTCTCCTTTGATTTTGCATTGATCCTTCCATTGATCATGGATCGTTCCTGTGCAGGCATTAGGTACCAGCCATCTATAAAGATGCGCTGGTTTGCATGTATATACGTATCAGCTTTCGAATTGATCACAGGCGACTGCCGGGTGACAAATGCTAAAAAATAAGGCGAGCCGGCAGAATCCTTTGGAGCAGCACTTATCATTTCATCTGTTAGCTGGTCATGATCCAGTTGCAGTTCATTTTTTTTCGCTACCAGTTTATATAAAAGATCAAAATCTCTTTTGCCGTTTTGATAATCGATCAGCATTTGTGCATATTCTGTATCGGGATGTTGTTTTTTATCCAATGCCTTGGTCAGCTGTTCCATATAAGTGGCATACCTGGAAGTGCTGGCCGGATATTTAAGCAAAAAACTTCCATCTGAATTAAGAAAAACTATTCCCAAAGTTGTTGCAATATGATAAACCGAATCTATTTCTTGAAATTCTTTGGTTCCTGCCTTTACTTTAATACTCACACAACTCGCATTAACAGCATTACCTAAAACCGGGTTGGCAAAACCCTGCATGGCAACAGTGTTGCATTCGGTACATTCATCCGACTCGATCTGCAGCATTACCATTTTATCCGATGCTTTTGCTTTTTGCAAAGCCTCTTTTAATGACAGGTTACCGAACTGAACCTGCGAATAGGTTTTGGTAAAACACAAAACCAGTAAAAGGGCAACAGGGAAAAAGATCTTTTTCATAAACAAAAATTATCCTTTAAAATCTATTTTTTTATGCGAGCCGTCACAATAAGGTTTGTTGCCCGATGCACCGCAGCGGCATAAAGAAGTTACGCCTTTTTTAATCTCTGTTTCGCCATTACTGAGGGTGATATGGCAATCCGTATTTACAATGATCGGGCCATCCGGTTTGATCTGAATATGCATGATCTCCGCCGCTTCACTCACAACAGAAGCTTCTGCGGTATTTGAAGCAGCTTCGTTATTCATAAAATAACTTAAGGCGCCACTCGGGCATTTGCGTACCTGTTCAATGATTCTTTCTGTTGCGCCGCCCTGCATATTTACCCAGGGTTTTTTAAATGGGTCGAATACCTCCCTTAGTTCGGTCCAGCAAATGCGGCTATGTATACAGGTATCCGGTTTCCACACAACGGTTACTTCCCCATTGGTATATTTTAATGTTGATATTGGCATGCCGGTTTTGGTTTGTATTTTCTAAATTATGAAATTATATAATAAGTTGGCTGTTACTTATTATTATTCCATAAAACTTAACAGATCTAATAATCCACTTCAAGCTTAAGCCTTTCTTTCAATTCTTTTACGAGGGGGTATTGTTCAGCAATGTGTTCAAACTTTTGTTTACTGTTTAAACGCATGTGCGCGGGGATATCTTCTCTTTCGCTGGCTTCCACCAGAACATCAAATACGATGGCGCGGTTGTTGAATGTTTTCTGCAGGTGATCCAGCAGCATCATTTTTTCCTGCTCCACAAATTTTTGTGAAGTGATGGCGGAAACGGTTACCGTAAAACGGATATCATTCTCGATCGCCAGCCTTGCCGATCTGAATGTGCCAACGGATGAATGCTTTGATTGTTTTTCTAATTCCACGGTGTAAGAATCCCAGCACTGCTGCAGTTTTTCCATGGTAAGCACTTCCGCTTCCTTTACTTCCTGAATGGCATAACGGTCGCCGGCTTTTTCACGCAGGGCATCCAGCAAAGATTTTTTTTGTCCATTGCCGTTGGCAGCAACAGGTTTTGGTGTTGGCTTTGATGGTGTGGTAGTTAATGGCGCTGCCTGTAAAGGTTTTGCAGCTGCAGTTTGTATAACCGGTTTTTCTTCAATATATAATTTTGCTGCAGGTACTGTTTCAGGCGATGGTTTGAATTGTAATGCCGCTAACGGTTTTGTTCTGAATGCGGCCGGGCCGTCAATTCGTTTTTTTTTAATTACCTGGCCATTATCAACAGACAGATCTATTGCCTGCTGAAGGAAATTTAATTTGATCAGTGTTAATTCAACATGCAGCCTTTTATTGCGCGCCATTTTATAATTGATCTCGGCCTCATTCAGAATATTGAGCGCACTTACCAGGTAAGAGAAACCTGTTTTTGCCGCAGCCGAAATATATTTATCCTGCATGCCTTCCACTACTTCCAGTAATGCAGCGGATTTAGCATCTTTTGAGACGAGCAGGTTGCGGATAAATTCTGCAAAACCATTCAGTACCAGATCGCCTTCAAAACCTTTGCGGTTTATTTCATCAAACAATAACATCGCGGCAGCCAGATCCTGTTGCTGCATTGAATCGAGCATTTTAAAATAATAATCTTCATCAAGTATATTAAGATGCTCTAAAGTATTTTGATAGGTAACGGTTCCATTGGTAAAACTTACGATCTTATCAAGTATGCTTAATGAATCGCGCATACAACCTTCGCTTTTCTGTGCGATCACCTGCAAAGCCGCTTTTTCCGCTTTTATTTCTTCCTTGTCAACGATCTCCTGTAAATGTGCAACCGTATCATTATTGGTGATTCGTTTAAAATCGAAGATCTGGCAACGGCTCAGTATCGTTGGTAATATTTTATGTTTCTCGGTGGTAGCTAAAATAAAAATAGCATACGATGGCGGCTCTTCCAGCGTTTTCAAAAATGCATTAAAGGCGCTCGTACTCAGCATGTGTACCTCATCAACAATATATACTTTGTATTTGCCGGCCTGTGGCGCAAAGCGAACCTGTTCAACCAATGAACGGATATCATCCACCGAATTATTACTCGCCGCATCCAGCTCATGAATATTTAAAGAAGTGCCTGCATCGAACGAAACGCAGCTGTTGCAGGTATTACACGCTTCCCCATCAGCGGTTGGATTGGTGCAGTTGATGGTTTTGGCAAGAATACGCGCGCAGGTTGTTTTGCCAACACCACGTGGCCCGCAAAAAAGAAATGCATGTGCGAGCTGATTATTTTTTATCGCATTTTTTAATGTGGTTGTAATATGCGATTGCCCCACCACCGTATTAAAATTCTGTGGCCTGTATTTTCTTGCTGAAACGATGAATTTGTTATCCATAGCGAGCTTGCAATATAGGAAGAAGAGACAAGGTTAATGAAAGAAGGCTCAAGAGATTTTTTGCACAATAGGGTGCAGGATGACAGTTGTCAGATGACAGACGATAGCTGTCATCTGACAACTGTCATCCTGCATCTATTTATATTCCATTTCAGGATGGCGCTCAAAAGGTTTCGTTTGATCAAAAAGATACCGGAAAGTGATCATGCGCCTGCTTTGTACGCCATTCAGGCTTTTATATATGTTGATCATCTTTGGGTTCCAGTCGCCTGCCCAACCCATTTCATACCGCAGGTACCAACCTTTGTTTTGTACAAGCAGGCCGCATTCATAGATCATAAAACTGTCTACGCCCAATGCCTGGTATTTGGGTACCACGCCAAATGCGAGGCCTGTTAGGCGTTTATTATATCCCATTTTTTTCATCCATAACAAACGCAGTTTTTCTATCAACCCGAATTTGCCGTTGAAATATTTAAAGTATTGATTGATGTCGGGAATATTAATGAACATCGCGATCGGTTCTTCTTTATAGTAAGTGAACCAGACCAGTCTTTCATCCATGATCGGTTTCATGGTGTTGAATAATTTGATCACATGTTCTTTCGTGATCTCTTTCGCTTCGCCATGTTGCGCCCATGCTGCATTGTAAACAGTTGCAAAATCGCCGGCGTATTTTTCAAGGTCTTTCAATTCGATATGCTTTGCTTCATAACCCGCTTTGGCCTTGAATTTCGCATGCCGCTCGGGAAAACGCGCCGGCAACGGATCATCAACATTTGTCCGGTAATAATATTGGTTATAATAATTCTGAAATCCGTAATTCGTAAATAACGATTCGTAATAGGGCGGGTTGAACGACATTCCATACATCGGTTCATCATCAAAACCTTCCACCATCAGCCCCCACCATTTATCGCGGTCGCCAAAATTGATCGGGCCATCCATCGCTTCCATGCCTTTGCTTTGTAACCATGCTTTGGCTGTATCAAACAAAACATCCGCAACGGCCTGGTCGTTGATGCAATCGAAAAAACCAATACCGCCCGTTTCAAAATCCGTTCCTTTATTTACATATTTCGAATTGGTAAATGCAGCAATACGGCCGATCAGTCCGCCATCATCATCTGTTGCGATCCAGCGTTTTGTTTCACCGTATTGATAGGTTTTATTTTTAGCGGGGTCAAATACATCATTCACTTCATTATTCAGCGGACGGATATAACAGGGATTGCTTTTATTCATCAGCGCGTTCACTTCTAAAAAATCTTTAGCAGTTGCTTTATCCGTTACTTCGATCAGTTGCATACAATATTATTATTTGAAATGTTTTTCGGAATCAAAAATAAACAATCATTCGCTTATTGTTCTTTCTGTGTTTGTTTTACAAGTGCAGCAACTCCCAGTGAAAATAAAAGATCTATAGCCAGTAAGGTGATCATTTCAAACGGAAGCAGGTTATGATTGGTTGGGTCTTCCATACCATCAATAAAAACCTTCCCGATAAAAGCGAGCTGATGCGCTGCCGCGATAAAAAAAATGATCTTCCATGTTTTGTGTTTTCCATAATAAGCAAGGAATCCCGAGCCAATCGCACAAACCACACCGCCATACAATAAAAAGACCTGGGAATAATTTGAATAGGTTGCATAATTGGTGAACCACATGGGTAAACCGCTAACCAAAATAATCGCAGCAAAAACGAGCCATTTGAAACGTTTGGGGATCTTGTTATTCATGCAGTATGTGTTTTATGTAACGAAACTATTTCAATAAGAGAAAAACGAAGGAAAGGAGAAAAAGAGATTTGATTTTGTTAGGTTCCCGGCATATGCAGAGACTCTCTTTTTCTCCGTTTTTCTCTTATCGAAATTTATTACTTATTCATTAACAGTGTGGCCGCAACTACCCCCGCAGTCTCAGCCCGCAACCTTGTTACACCCAAACTAACAGGCAGGTAATTATTTTTTATAGCGAGGCCGATCTCATCAATTGTAAAATCTCCTTCCGCGCCGATCAGTATTTGTGTGTTAGTCGATGATGGAAGATTTTTGATAAACTGTTTTTGATCCTCCTCGCAATGCCCAATTAATTTTTGTTGATAAACTGACCGCTGAACACAATCTGCAAATGCAACCGGCTCATGCAAAACCGGCAACCAGGCCTGCTGGCTCTGTAACATAGCAGCAATCAGTATCCCATTCATTCTATCATAACGAAACCTTGTATGTTCTGTTCTTCCACAGATCAACGGTTCAATTTCGCTCACACCGATCTCGGCCGCTTTTTCAAGGAACCACTCAAACCTGCTCGTATTTTTTAACAACGAGATCGCAATATTTATTTTTTGTGATGGTTGCGGAACGATTGTGGATTCTTCGATCAATACAACTGTTTTCTTTTTGTCTTCGCTTACAATACTTGCTTTGTATAAATTTCCTTTGCCATTGGTGAGTTGTAATTTTTCTCCGGTTTTCATCCGCAAAACTTGTATGCAGTGTTTGCTGGTTTCTTCGCTTAAAGTGCAATGAGAAGAAACAGTTGAGATGTTATTTTCAAAGAAAAAAGGAAGAGCCATGTAGGTATGAGGTACGAGGTTAGAAGTACGAAATATTATTTTTTGAACTTCCGGTATTTTGAGAACACTCCAACAAATAAAAAATTGTGCATCAACATAAAGTCAAAATGATTAAAAGCTATCAACTTCGTACCTCGTACTTCTCACTTCATACCTAAAACGGCGCATCATTCTCAAACCCTTCATCAAAATCGCCGTTATTCATTTTGCTTCCTACATTGATAAAAAGTTTTCCGCCATCGCCTGCACCGCCTGCTGCCGGTGGTGTTGGCGGGCCAACAGGTTTCCAGTTGCTTCCCAAGCCTGCAATGCCACTGTCGCCATCCCACTCTTCAAATTTCTGGATATCTAATTTGGCTCTCAGCTTAATCGTTTCCAATGAACCGTTCCTGTGTTTCGCAATCCGGATATGTGTTTCACCGTGTGTGCTTTCACCATGTTCATTGTTCATCACTTCATAATATTCGGGGCGGTAAATGAACATGACCATATCAGCATCCTGCTCAATTGCACCGGATTCACGCAGGTCGCTCAGCTGCGGCATCTTACTTTCTTTTCTTGTTTCCACCGCGCGGCTCAACTGGCTCAGTGCAATAATGGGAACATTCAATTCTTTCGCTAATGCTTTTAAATTTCTTGAGATATTGCTGATCTCCTGTTCACGGTTACTTCCTCTATCTCCTGTTCCGCTCATCAATTGTAAATAATCGATAATGATGATGCCAACATTATGTTTGTTCACCAGCCTTCTTGCTTTTGCACGGAACTCGAAAATGTTCAATGCAGCCGTATCATCAATATAGATCGGCGCGATCTCTAATTTTTTTATGCCTTTGCTGAGCAGTTGTTCGTATTCGTAATTTTCTAATTTACCGCGGCTGATCTTTTCCATTTTGATCTCGCTCTCTGCACTTAAAATACGCTGCACCAATTGCGATGCACTCATTTCCAAAGAGAAAAATCCAACAGGGATCGGTTTGGTCGGATGAAGCGCCGCATTCCTTGCAAGGTTCAAGGCAAAGGCAGTTTTACCTACTGATGGGCGTGCAGCCAAAATGATCAGATCCGTTGGCTGCCATCCATATGTAACACGGTCAAGTGTTTTAAATCCGCTCGGCACACCGGAAATATCTTCCGTCTTGGTTCTTAATTCATCGATGCGGTTAATGGTCTTCGCCAGAACATTGCCGATATCTTCAAAATTCTTTTTAAGATAATTGTTAGTGATGTTGAACATCTTTGTTTCACTCTCATCCAGCAGATCGAAAACATCGGTGCTGTCTTCATAAGCATCGCCAATAATTTCACCGCTGATGCGGATCAGTTCGCGCTGGATAAATTTCTGCAGCACAATTCTCGCATGCGCATCAATATTCGCGGTAGATACAACTGAGTTAGTAAGTTTGGTAACATAATAAGGCCCGCCAACAGCATCCAGCTGCTCGCGGAATTTCAATTCTTCCACAACAGTAAGGATATCGATGGGCATGCTTTTCTGTTGCAGGCCCTGCATAGCTTTAAAGATGAGCTGGTTGGCCTCAACATAAAAACATTCGGGTTTTACAATTTCGGTAACCGTATCAAATGCACTTTTTTCCAGCATAATGGCGCCGAGAACCGCTTCTTCCAGTTCTTTTGCCTGTGGCGGCACTTTACCATATACCATGGTGCTCAGATCGATCGAGGTCTTTCTTCTTTTTCTGTCTTTATTCAGGCTGGTCAGATCCATTCCGTGTTAGTGCTTTAGAGTATTAGTAAACCTTATTCTATTCTTCTCCGCTGATGCGAATTCTTATGTTACGGAATTGTTACCAACTTTGTAAGGGCAACGAATATATGTGTTAGGATGGGCCAACAAAAAATTTTTCTTTTTATTTTTTCATCCACAGGTTATTCTACCTCTATTAACATCTTCGTTTATCCTGTTCACACAATTTACTACGGTTATCCACCAAAATGAAAAGTTTTTAGACCTCTGCAAAGCGTAATTAACATTATCCTGTGAAGAAAGAATTCCAAAATAAAATGGGTGATTGCTGACGAAAAGCCGTAACTAATAAGCATCGCTAAAAGGCCATTTTCTATTGATTTTTCGTGGAATCCTTTACCCAATTCACCATTCACCATTCACCATTCACTATTCACCTGAATTTTATCACCTATTTTTGAGCCCGAAAAGAGCAAGCAACTATGACGATCAGTTACAATTGGTTAAGTGAATATTTACCCGAAACAATAGAACCGGCAAAACTTTCCAAGATCCTTACTTCTATTGGCCTCGAGGTAGAAAGCCTGGAAAAATATGAAAGTATCAAAGGCGGACTCGCCGGCCTGGTGATCGGCGAAGTAATAGAATGTACGCAGCACCCCAATGCCGATAAATTAAAACTCACCAAGGTAAATGTGGGCAAAGGCGAACTTTTACAGATCGTTTGCGGTGCCAATAATGTTGCCGCCGGGCAAAAAGTGATCGTTGCAACAGCCGGTGTTACTATTTATCCGTTAACCGGCGAGCCACTCACTATGCGTGTTGCCAAAATACGCGGTGTTGAAAGTCATGGAATGATCTGTGCCGAAGATGAGATCGGCCTCGGAGCCGATCATGCAGGTATTATTGTGATGCCGGAAGATTCAGTGATCGGATCGGCTGCTGCGGATTATTTCAAACCTTATTCAGACTGGATCTTCGAAATAGGACTCACACCAAACCGTATGGACGCTATGTCTCATATTGGTGTGGCGAAAGATGTTTGCGCTTATCTCACACATCACCAGAAAGAAGCAAGGGTGAGATCGCCGTTTTCGAATACATTCAAAGCAGACAATAACAGCCTCCCGGTAAAAGTTACCATTGAAAATGCAGAAGCATGCCAGCGTTTCAGCGGTGTAACGATTAGTGGTGTAACCGTTTCTGAATCGCCCAAATGGTTAAAGGATCGTTTATCATCCATCGGTATCCGGTCGATCAATAATATTGTAGACATCACCAATTTCATCCTGCACGAAACCGGCCAGCCTTTACATGCATACGATGCGGCTGCAATTACCGGCAATGAGGTCATCGTAAAAAATTATCCCGAAGGAACTAAGTTCATCACACTCGATGATAAAGAAAGAAAATTGAGCAGCGAAGATTTAATGGTTTGCAATGCGAAAGAAGGAATGTGTATCGCCGGTGTTTTTGGCGGATTGAAAAGCGGTGTTGTATCGGGAACAAAAAATATTTTTTTAGAGAGTGCGTGGTTTCATCCTGTCAGCATCCGTAAAACTTCTGTGCGTCACGATCTGCGTACTGATGCTGCTACACGTTTTGAAAAAGGTGTTGATATTTCAAACACCGTAAATGTTTTGAAACGCGCCGCACTCATGATTAAAGAAATAGCCGGCGGGGAAATTACGAGTGATATAATAGATGTATATCCTGATCCAAAACCAAAAACAGAAGTTGCACTGAAAAATCATTACCTCAAAAAATTAAGCGGTAAAAATTATCATGCAGATGCCATCAAAAAAATATTAACAAACCTTGGTTTTGATATTGTCCGCGAAGGGCAGGATGAGATCCGCGTTGCCGTTCCATACAGCAAACCCGATATCAGTATCCCCGCAGATATTGTGGAAGAGATCCTGCGCATCGATGGGTTGGATAATATCGATATACCTGCCACCATTACTATCAGCCCTGCGGTAGAATCATTGGGCGTGAAAGAAGCGCTGAAAGACAAGATCGCCGGATACTTAGTGGGGCAGGGCTTTATAGAGATCTTTACCAATTCAATAACCAACAGTAAATATTTTGATGAAACTGTGCTGGAAACAACAGTGAAGATGATCAATAACCTCAGTGAAGAACTGAATGTGCTTCGCCCGTCGATGGTGGAAACGGGGTTGGAATCCATTTCCTATAATATCAACCGCAGAAATAATAACCTGCAGTTGTTTGAATATGGAAAAACATATTTTACAAAAGCTGTAGGGCAATATATTGAAGAGGAACATGTATGTGTTTATATCACCGGCGCCGATCATGAAGACAGCTGGCGTGAAAAAAGTACGCAGCAGGATTTTTATAAACTGAAAGGATTATCAACTGCGTTATTGGTTTTGTGCGGATTGAATAATGTTCAGTTTGAAAAAGCGGATGATGCCGGGTCGGTATTAAATATATATCATGGAAAAACACTGTTGGGCAAGTTGATGACGGTTGAACAGAATAAACTGCAATCGTTCGGTATCAAACAACCTGTGTATATTCTCGACATCCATTTTGCCCAACTGCAGGGATCGGTAGAAAACAATACCATCCGTTACCGGGAAGTAAATAAGTTCCCCGTAATGCAGCGCGATCTGGCAATGGTGGTAAAACGGTCCACCACATTTGAGTTGATCGAGCAAACGGTCAAAAAAGTAAAACTTCCCAAACTAAAAGATATGCGCCTCTTCGATGTATTCGAAAGCGACAAACTCGGCGCAGATAAAAAATCAATGGCCATCAGTTTCCTTTTTTCCGATGATGAAAAAACATTAACAGATAAGGAAGTGGATGGAATGATTTCTAAATTGATCCAGGGTTTTGAGACCGACCTCTCCGCTGAGATCAGGAAATAAGGATTAAAGGATTGGCGGATTACGGATTAACGAATTCGATCCGCTAATCCGTCAATTCGCAATCCATCTGAATAAGAAGTGCAATAAAAATGCAACTATCTTCCATATTGCCTTTATCTTTAATTAGATGGTTGATATAGATCTCCAAATAAAAAGTATCCAGGATAAACTTCAGCAACTGCTGAAGCAACAGGCTTTGCTGCAAAAAGAAAATGCCCGTTTAAAAAAGGATCTCGAAAAAGCCAATTCATTGGCCGAAGAAAAACAACAGTCTCTCCAGTCCCTGCAGCAACAGGTAGATGTGGCGAAACTAAGTTCGGGCAACCTAAACGATGCAGAAAAGAATGCACTCAGCAAACGGATCGATACTTACCTGAAAGAAATTGATAAATGCCTGGCACTATTAAACACCTAACCATGTCAGAACTCATACCCGTAAATATTTTAATCGCCGACCGCAGCTATCGCCTCAAAATAGAAGCGGCGGATGAAGAAATGGTTCGCAAAACAGCTGATCTCATCAACGATAAAATAACCGAATTCAAAACCCATTTTGCCGGCAAGGATATGCAGGATTATGTTTCGATGGCATTACTCTGGTTTGCTACAGAACAGAATCAATCCGGCATCGACAAAGTAAAATGGCAGGAGGCTGCGGCAAAACTCGGTTCGCTGGAAAAAATGGTTGATAAAGCGCTTTCAGAAAACCAGTCTTAAATTCGCGTAACCGGAAACGGGTAACCCGCACCCCAACTTTCCCGCTTCAAACTTCCCCTAATTAACTATCTTCGTCAACTATCATTTACTTATGACAGGAAAATGAGATGTGAACAACGTTATATGATTGTGAACTTAAAAATTTGCCAAAACCATGGACCAAAACGTAGTCTTTATTATAATTGGTGTAGGTGCACTAATTGTGGGGCTTATAGCGGGTAGACTTTTTTTCGCTAAAAACACAAAAAAGCAGGTTGAAGAAGCCGAACAACAGGCACAAAACATTCTGAAAGAAGCAGAACTCAGGGCAGAAACGGTTAAGAAAGAAAAACAACTCGAAGCAAAAGAGAAGTTTGTTCAGCTGAAATCCGATTACGACCGTGATGTAATGGAAAGGAACCGCAAACTTGGCGAATCAGAGAACCGTGCCAAGCAGAAAGAACTGACCATCAATCAGAAAGAAATTGCACTCGACAAGCAGATCAAGGACAATGAAGTGATTAAGGATAACCTCAATCGGCAGATCGAGGTAGTGAACCAGAAACGTACCGAACTGGAGAAACACCAGGAAGAACATATCCGCAGGCTGGAAAAAATTGCCGGCCTCAGCGCTGAAGAAGCCAAATCTCAATTGATCGAGAGCCTTAAGGCCGAGGCACATTCACAGGCGCTTACATTACAGCAGGAGATCATAGAAGATGCCAAACAAAAGGCCAATAAAGAGGCCCGTAAAGTGGTTATTCAATCTATCCAGCGAACCGCTGCAGAAGTTACTATTGAAAATACTGTTACCGTATTCAATCTTGAAACCGACGAGATCAAAGGACAGATCATCGGCCGTGAAGGGCGAAACATCCGCGCCATCGAAGCGGCAACAGGTGTTGACCTGATCGTTGATGATACGCCCGAAGCTATCATCCTTTCTTCATTCGATCCGTTGCGCAGGGAGATAGCCCGTTTGAGTTTGCAGCGTCTTGTATCTGATGGACGTATCCATCCGGCGCGTATTGAAGAAGTGGTGGAGAAAACACGCCGCCAGCTGGAAGAACAGATCATGGAGATCGGTGAACGAACCGTTATTGAAATGGGGATCCATGGATTGCATAAAGAACTGGTAAGGATCGTTGGAAAAATGCGTTTCCGTTCCTCTTACGGCCAAAACTTATTGATGCACAGCAGGGAAACCGCCAATCTTTGCGCCATCATGGCCGCAGAACTTGGCATGAACCCGAAACTGGCCAAACGTGCCGGCCTGTTGCATGATATAGGCAAAGTGCCTGACGAAGAAACTGAACTGACACACGCTTTACTCGGTGCCAAATTAGCCGAGAAATATGGAGAGAACCCTGCAGTGGTAAATGCCATCGGCGCCCACCATGATGAGATGGAAATGTTATATGTGATCTCGCCGATTATTCAGGCTTGTGACGCCATCAGTGGTGCAAGGCCCGGAGCACGCCGTGAGATCATGCAGCAATACCTTCAGCGTATCAAAGATCTTGAGAACCTGGCCATGGCTTATACAGGTGTAGAAAAAGCCTACGCTATCCAGGCCGGACGTGAACTCCGGGTAATTGTAGAAGCAGATAAAGTGACAGATATTGACAGCGACAAGCTAAGTTTTGAAATAGCCCAGAAAATACAGACCGAAATGACCTATCCGGGTCAGATTAAAGTAACTGTTATCAGGGAAAAGAGGGCAATCAATGTAGCGAGATAAGCTATGAGTTAGCAGCTTTCAGCAATTGCATTGTACTTTAAATTGTCTCAAAACGCAAAGCTCATAGCTAAAAGCTGACAGCTGATGGCGTATGGTTCAAAAAAATTACTGATTACTAACTACTAATTATTAATTATTCCCTTACCTTTGCCGTCCGCAAAAAAGAAAATGTTATGAACGCAGCAGTTCAATTTGTACACGACCAGTTGACCACACAGAAAACCCATCCTAAATTTAAGGCTGGTGATAATATTACCGTTAACTACAAGATCGTTGAAGGTGGTAAAGAGCGTATCCAGAGTTTCCGTGGAGATGTGATCAAATTACAGGGAAATGGCGCTACCGCTTCATTTACCGTACGTAAGATCTCCGATGGAATAGGTGTTGAACGTTTGTTCCCCATCCTTTCTCCAAACGTTGATTCAATCATCCTGAACAAAGCAGGTAAAGTACGCCGCGCTAAATTATACTACCTGCGTGAACGCAGTGGTAAGAGCGCACGTATTAAAGAAAAACGTTTCTAGTACGGCCTGGTTTTTTAACTTCTGTCAATTGGAAAGTTTGACTACCTTCAGTATCTAAAATATTTTATTATGGGAGACTTATTTGCACCTCAACATTTGATCCTTATCCTTTTGATAGTTTTATTAATGTTCGGAGGTAAAAAAATACCTGAATTGATGCGCGGGTTAGGTAAAGGGATCAGGGAATTTAAAGATGCGAAAGACAATGTGAAAAGAGAGATCGAAAATCATGTAGATGATGCATCTAAAACTACCAACACAACAAATTCTACAACCAATCCGTAAGAATTTTATTTTATTTTATAAAGCCTCGCAATTTTATGCGGGGTTTTCTTTTGTTTACAACGATTAACTTTACTCTTCCCATTTTTAATGAGCCTGTTTAAAAGAAAACCAGCTTCTGAGCCAAAGGCGGAAATGTCTTTTATCGAGCATATCGACGAGCTCAGGAAACACCTTTTCAGATCCGTGATCGCAATTGTTCTGGGCGCTGTTTTTATGGCTGTATACAATAATTTTATTGTAAAGAAAATATTGATGGGGCCTACCCACCCTGATTTTCTCACTTATCAATACCTGTGTAAATTAGGCAACTCACTCGGGCTCGGAAACAAGCTTTGTTTAACTGCTATCAACGTTAAAATGCAGAGCAATGCCGTTGCCGGGCAATTCAGTGTTTACCTGAATATTATTTTGATCGGTGGTTTTATTGTTGCCTTCCCATACGTGTTCTGGCAATTCTGGAAATTTGTAAAACCCGCATTGAAGAGGCATGAACTAAGAGGAACACGCGGTGTTATCTTTTGGGTATCGACATTATTCTTTATTGGGGTTTTATTCGGCTACTTTATTGTAGCGCCTTATACCATTAACTTTTTTGCCAATTTTTCTTTGGACGACAACATCCAGAATTTCTGGACGATCGCCAGTTATTTTAATACTATGGTTCCGTTGATACTCGGTTCGGGCCTTGCTTTCCAGCTTCCGCTGGTGCTGTATTTTTTAGCAAAGATCGATGTAGTGAGTGCTGCATTTCTGCGCAAATACCGGAAACATTCTATACTCATTATTGTAGTGGTAACTTCTATTATTACCCCGCCGGATATGCTCAGCACAATTATCTGCAGCATCCCGCTGATATTTTTATATGAGATAAGTATCTTTCTTTGCGTAAAAGTTGAAAAGAAGAAACAAAAAGAAACTGAGTTGCCTGATTGGGAATAGATCACTGTAACTACTTACTAAATTGTTTCAGCATATAAGATTACAGGCATCACTCAAAAAAAAATCATTTGTTCTCTTTTAGTTCCATAAAGAATTACAGTCAGTTCCTTTCTGAAAATCCTGATGGATGTTCTGTTGCCGTGCAGCACTATCTCGATGCAATAAAAAAGAATGAACACCTGAATGCCTTCCTGGAAATATTTTCGGATGAAGCGGTTTCAGCAGCAAAATTGTTAGATGCCAACAGAGCCTCTGGAAAACCGCTGGGCAAATTGCATGGCGTGATAGTTTCTATCAAAGATGTTATTTCATATAAAGGGCATAAGCTTTCTGCCTCTTCTAAAATCTTATCAGGTTTCACCGCTATCTATCATGCAACCGTAGTTGAAAAATTACTCGCTGAAGATGCCATCATTATCGGAAGAAATAATTGTGATGAATTTGCAATGGGCAGCAGCAATGAAAACTCTGCTTTCGGCCCGGTGAAAAATCCGCTTGATGAAACCCGTGTTCCCGGTGGTTCTTCCGGCGGCTCGGCAGTTAGTGTGAAAGCGGGTTTGTGTATGATCAGTCTGGGAAGCGATACCGGTGGATCTGTTCGCCAACCGGCGGATTTTTGCGGAGTGGTGGGTATCAAACCAACCTATGGCCGTATATCGCGTTATGGACTGATCGCGTATGCATCTTCGTTTGACCAGATCGGTATTTTCAGTAATTCGGTTGATGACGCAGCATTGGTGCTCGAAATCATTTCAGGCCCTGATGGGTTTGACAGTACCGTTTCGCAAAAAGAGGTGCCGGCTTATGCAGCCGAGATCAATGGATCGGAAAAAAAATACAGGCTCGCATATTTTAAAGAAGCGCTGGAACATCCCGGCCTTGACCCGGCTATGAGGTCTGCATTCGAATCGTTTATCAAAAAATTAACAGCTTTAGGGCATACGGTAAAGCCTGTTGATTTTGAGTTACTTGAACATGTTGTTCCAACCTACTATGTTTTAACTACGGCAGAAGCTTCGAGTAACCTTTCGCGGTACGACGGGGTTAAATTCGGCTACCGTGCCAATGTGCCGGATGCCGATCTTACCGAGTTGTATAAAGCTTCCCGCAGCCAGGGTTTTGGAAAAGAAGTGCAACGAAGGATCATGCTGGGAACCTTTGTGCTGAGCGCCGGCTATTTTGATGCTTATTTTACTAAGGCCCAGCAGGTTAGGCAGTTATTGAGCCGGCAAACCAAACAGATATTTTCTGAATACGATGCCATCATTTCGCCCACTGTTCCGTCCACAGCATTTAAGATCGGGGAGAAGAACAATGACCCCGTTGAAATGTTCCTGGCTGATATATACACCGTATTCGCCAACCTGGCCGGGATCCCGGGTATTTCCATCCCTCTCTTCAAACACCCCAATGGCATGCCCTTTGGGCTGCAGGTAATGACTTCTCATTTTGATGAGGTATCTTTGCTGCGTCTTTCCAAACAGCTTATTGGCTATCAAACAGAAGCTGGCGGGCAATAAAATCTCTTCGGAATCATTCCCTGGAATATTATCTAAACAAACTGTGGTCATTCATGCGTTGGTTCGGTGTTAATATCAATAATCATATTTCTATTACCAAACTGGTACTGGTTGGTTTTGCTTTTGTGGCCGGGAGCGTGGGTACGATGTCTTTCACCAATCGATTGAATGATGACCGGCATTTTTTTACAGATTCAACATCTGATAAAAGCGGCTTCAAAAGCCTTTTCAATAACAATACTTACGATCCTTCTAAGCCTTATACGGCTCAGTTAAATCCGAAAGCCGTTTCATTTGTACAGGAATACATGCGTAAACAGGGAAAGGAACTTGAGCAGATGAGATCATGGGGCAAGCCTTATTTTGACCTGTATGATAATATCCTTGCTTTATACGGAATTCCCAAAGAGATGAAATACCTGAGCGTGATCGAGAGCCATCTTAGTTCGGGACTGGTTTCATGGGCAGGTGCCGTTGGCCCGTGGCAGCTGATGGGCGATGAGGCGAAAAGATTCGGATTGCGGACCGGAACGATCGATGACAGGATGGATTTTTATAAAAGCACACATGTGGCTGCGCGTTTGATGAAGGAATTATACGGCGAGTTTGGCGATTGGCTACTGGTTGTTGCTGCATATAATGGTGGTGCAGGAAGAGTGCGGCAAGCCATCAGGAAAGCAGGCAGCAGGGATTTCTGGGATCTGCAATATTATTTGCCTGAAGAAACGCGTAACCACGTAAAAAAATTCATTGGCACACATTATATTTTTGAAGGTGGCGGTGGATGGACAACGATGACTGCAAGTGAAACGCTTGTGCAGAAAACATTGTTAACCACACCGCAGGAAATAAAACTGAGCGATGATGAACTCGCAAATACAACTGTATTGGAAATTTCGGGGCGATACAATTCTGTTATTATTTCTAATGGCCTGTCGATGGATATTGCTCAGTTCAACAAATGGAACCCGGGATTTGATAAAGCATTATCTGCAGGAAAAAAATATTCCATGCGTTTGCCGAAAGATAAAACCGCCATGTTCGAGGCACGTAAAAATAATTTTTTGATGGAATCGGTGCGGGCACTCCTGCAAGGCACAACTGTTTCGAGATAATCAATTTCCCTGCAATACTTTTTTGATCGCATCTGCTTTTAATAAACATTCTTCATATTCTTTTTCGGGGTCGCTGTAAAAAGTAATGCCGCCGCCAACCAGGTAATTAAGATACCGTTCAACAGCATTGTAAAGAATACTCCGGATCACTACATTAAAATCAAAATCTTTTTCGGGGCTGATATATCCAACCGCACCGGAATAAATGCCCCGCTTGGTTTTTTCGTATTGCTCTATCAGTTCCATCACCCTTCGTTTCGGCGCACCCGTCATGCTGCCCATTGGAAACGTGGCTTTGATCATATCAGAAATATCAACATCATTTTTTAATTCACCTGTTATCGTTGAGATCATTTGATGTACCTGCGGGAAACTGTACACGCCAAATAACTCATCAACTTTTACAGTGCCTTCTTTACAGATACGGCTGAGATCATTCCTGACAATATCAACCACCATTACGTTTTCGCTTTTGTCTTTTTCACTTTGTTGCAATTGTTTTTTTAATTCATTGTCTGCCTGCGTATTTCCGGGATCACGTTTAAAAGTCCCTTTGATGGGTTGTGAAAGAATATGATCTCCTTTTTTCTGAAGATATCTTTCCGGGCTCGCACACAAAAGATATTTCTCCTTTAATTTATAAAAACAGGAAAACGGATTGGGCGAGATGGCGGTAAGCTGCATGTATAGATACAATGGATCGACGTCAACACCTATTGCAAAAAATTCCTGGCAGTAATTGATCTCGTAACAATCGCCGCGCTGAATGTGTGTAAGTATTTTTTTTATGGTTGAGATATACTCTTCTTTAGAAATGCGAGGTTCTATGTTGATTGTCCAGGGTCCATGGTTCATGGTCGGTGGACTGTTTTTTAGTTCGTCAAAAATTATTTCTGGGTCATGTGTAAGTGAACTGATGATGAGCTGATCATTTTTCAGCTGCAAAACGGTTTCAGGCTGAAAGAAAAACGCATCCGGGAAACCGATATGATCGGGATGTGCGGATCGCAACGGCTCTATTTCATTTTTGAGATCGTAACTGATATGGCCGAAAAGCCAGTCGTTGTGCTCCCTGCTGAATTCGCTTAACTGCGGAAGGAGATTTTTTTGCGGAGAGAATATATTTACTGCACCCGCAGCTGCCAGGCATTCAACAGATTGGTGTGCAGAACGATATTGGTGGTTATCCAGAAAACAACAAATGTTGAACCGGTTAACCCAGTTCAACATTTGTTGTTTTACACGATCAACATGTTGTATTGAAAAAGATACGGTTGTTCTTTTCACCTTTGAAAAGGGCGATGATCAGAAATCATCATCTTCATCATCATCAAATCCACTGCCGCTTTTATCATTGAAGAGATCGAACTCTTTGAAGTCCTCATCTAATTTAAAATCATCATCCTCTTCGCCTTTCTTTTTGGCGCCGCCGGTTGCTTTTTTTCCTTTGCTTTTCGGAATATCAAATTCGTCAAAGTCCGGATCCCAGTCATCTTCCTCTTCGGGTTTTTCCCAATCATCATCTACTTCGCCTGCATCATCGTCGTCGTCATCGTCATCGCCCTTGGATTTCTTGCCGGCTGATTTAGTCGCTGATTTTTTCAGAGGCTTAGTGTCCTCTTCATCATCATCCAAATCATCGTCATCATCTTCCAATTGTTTTTTACTTTTTGGAGACGGCTTCGCATCAGCATTTTTTGCCGGTGCACTTTTCGGTGTGGTGGATTTAGGATCCTTATCAGATTTCGCTGCCATATTTCTAATAAGATTGTTGCGTAAAATTTCAACGCAATTTATTATTAACCAAAAAAATTTTTATATCACAAATGAAATGCCAATTATACTAAACATGAACGATCTGTTCACGCCCTGGTCCATTGGAAACATATTTCACCGGTGCACCAATATATTTATTGATAAAGTTAATATAAGTATTCATAGTAGCAGGCAAAGATGCGGCATCTTTCATTTGTGTGGTATCCAGGTTCCAGCCTTCAAAACTTTCCAGAACGGGTTCGATCTTCACCCTCGACATCTGGAACGGCACTTCCCTGGTTTCTTTGCCATTGATATTATATGCCGTGCAAACTTTCAGTTCTTTAAATGCATCCAGTACGTCGGCTTTGGTCATGATAACCTGGGTAACGCCGTTTAACATACAGGCATACCGCAAGGCAACAAGGTCTATCCATCCGCAACGGCGTGGCCTTCCGGTTGTGGCACCGAATTCATTACCGATTTTCCGGAGTTCTTCGCCGGTAGCATCATCCAGTTCGCTTGGGAACGGGCCGCCGCCAACCCGGGTACAATATGCTTTTGTTACGCCCATCACTTCATTGATCTGTTTGGGAGACACACCCAATCCTGTACAAACCCCCGCGGAAATTGTATTGGACGAAGTAACAAAAGGAAAAGTTCCGAAATCGATATCCAGCATACTTCCCTGCGCACCTTCGGCCAGAACTTTTTTTCCTGCGCTGATCTGGTTATTGATAAAATATTCACAGTTAACTACGTTCAGTGTTTTCAGGAATTCCAATGCTTCGAAGAATTCTTCTTCCCATGATGAAATGTCTTCAATGAAATGAAAATTATCGAGCAGTTTCTGATGTTTTAACCGGAGCTTGATGTATTGGCTCGTAAAATTCTTATCCAGCAGGTCGCCAACGCGCAATGCGTTCCTGCCGGTCTTATCCATATATGCCGGGCCAATGCCTTTTAGTGTTGAACCGATCTTGCTTTCACCTTTGGCAAGTTCAGAAGCCTTATCCAGTGCGCGGTGTGTGGGAATGATGATATTGGTTCTTTCGGAAATAAATAAATTTTTCTTTACATCGATACCATATGCGGCCACTGCATCGCATTCTCTTTTTAAAGTAACGGGATCGAGTACAACGCCATTGCCGATCACATTGATCGTGTTCTGGTGAAAGATACCGGATGGGATCTGGTGCAGCACCATTTTTTTTCCGTCAACATATAAAGTATGGCCCGCATTGGGGCCACCCTGGAAACGCGCAATGATATCATACTTCGGTGCAAAATAATCTACGATCTTACCCTTGCCCTCATCTCCCCACTGTAAACCTAAAATAACATCAACCATATTGTTGTTTTGAATCGTGACAAAAATAAGTGAAGGCTATCAGTAAAACCTAATTAACCGGAATTAAATATTGCGTGTTGGCAAAGGTTGTTAGTAAAATGAGGTCAGGAAATATTTTCTGTATCAAAACGATCAACCGTTTGTATTCCGTTAAGCGATTTTAAACGGGTTACCAGCTCTTCCAGTTCTTCTTTATCGTGTACAAAAACTTTAATGGTTCCTTCAAACAATCCCTCACGCGATTCAATGGTGAGGCCGGCAATATTGATCTTCAGGTCGCCGCTGATCACGTTGGTGATCTTGTTGATCACACCCACATCATCCAGCCCAACGATCTTCAGGCCGGTAAGGAATGAGATCTCTTTGTTCTTGGCCCATTTTGTTTTTACAACCCTGTGACCGTAATTGGCCAGTAACTGAGCAGCATTGGGGCAACTTGTTCTATGTATGATCAATCCTTTGCCGGTGCTTACAAAACCAAATACATCATCGCCCGGTATGGGGTTACAGCATTTGGCGAGTGTGTACATGATGCGGTCGCTGCTTTCGCCGAAGATGATGAGTTCGGAATCTTTTTTACTGATATTTTTTCCATGCGTATGTTCCACCGGAACATCATGGATAATGGGTTTTGGTTTGGGAATCTCTATCCTGTCGCCCAATACCTGGAACTCTTTTAATTCTTTCAGGTCAATTGCCTTTGTCGCGATCTTATAATGCAATTCGAGCGGCGATGGTAATTTATAAAACTGTACCAGTTCATCAATATTGTATTGATTATACGCCGCACCCATCGCTTCCACTTTTCTTTGTAAAGTGTATTTGCCGTCTTCTGCTATCTTTCTTTTTTCTTCACGCAGTGCATCTTTGATCTTGCTTTTTGCTTTTGCTGTAACAACAAAGCCGAGCCAGTCTTCAGATGGTTTTTGTTTGTTGCTGGTAATGATCTCAACCTGGTCGCCGCTGCGCAGTTTATGACTGATGGGCACTAATTTATGATGCACTTTTGCGCCAATACATTTTGTACCGATGGCAGAGTGGATGGAAAAAGCAAAATCCAGAGCGGTGCTTCCTGTAGGCAGCATTTTTACTTCGCCCTTAGGTGTGTACACATAAATTTCTTCAGCAAGAAATGAAGTTTTAAAATCCTGCAAAAAATCAACCCCATCCGTATCCTGTGTACTTAATACTTCACGGATCTGTCCGAACCATTTATCAAAACGGTCCTCATCATTGCTTCCTTCTTTGTATTTGTAATGTGCGGCCAAACCTTTTTCAGCGATCTCGTTCATGCGTTTGGTTCGGATCTGAACTTCCACCCATTTCCCCTGCGGGCCCATCACGGTTGTATGCAGCGCTTCGTAGCCATTATTCTTTGGATTGCTGAGCCAGTCGCGCAAACGTTCCGGTGAAGGTGTGTATTCATCTGTGATCATCGAATACACTTTCCAGCAATCTTCTTTTTCTTTTTCGGGCGCTGAATCTAAAATAACACGGATCGCAAAGAGGTCATATACTTCTTCAAAGGCCACTGCTTTTTTCTTGATCTTGGTCCAGATGGAGTGGATGCTTTTCGGCCTTCCGTATATTTCAAAATTAAAACCGGCGGCGGTCATTTTTTCTTTCAACGGGCGGATGAATTCATTGATGTAGCGCGTTCGCTCACGTTTTGTTTCAGAAAGTTTTCTCGCAATTTCGCGATACGCTTCGGGCTCCATGTATTTCATGGACAGATCTTCCAACTCAGTTTTAATATTGTACAAACCCATCCGATGCGCCAGTGGCGCATACACCCAAACTGTTTCGGAAGCGATCTTCAATTGTTTCTCACGCTTCATATGATCGAGCGTGCGCATGTTGTGCAAGCGGTCTGCGAGTTTGATCAGGATCACTCTCGGGTCATCTGTGAGCGTGAGTAAGATCTTTTTAAAATTCTCCGCCTGCTGGCTGGTATTGGTATCTATTACGTTTGATATTTTGGTTAACCCGTCAACGATCTTTGCTATTTCAATTCCAAATTCGCGTTCAACATCTTCGAGTGAGATGTCGGTATCTTCCACCGTATCATGCAGCAATGCGCAGATCGTACTACGAACACCCAGGCCGATCTCTTCCACGCATATCATCGCTACAGCAATGGGGTGAAGGATATACGGTTCGCCGCTTTTCCTGCGCATTGTTTTATGCGCCTCTGCCGCCATTTCAAAAGCCTGCCGAACCAGTTCTTTGTCGCCCTTTTTTAATTTGGGCCTGAGGCTGCGCAATAGTGCACGGTAATGCCTGATGATCTCATTTTTTTCCTGTTCAGGGTTGAGATTATATTTAGGTAAAACGGGTTCAGAAATGATTTCGGGTGCTTGCTCCATAAGGTCTTACAAATATACGAATGATGTACTGTCCATGATCCATGGCCCATGAACAAAACACTGCATGATTTTTCTATAATCGGCAAAAGAGCTGCCCGGAGACTTCTTACCTTTGCCAACTATCATGAGTGAGTCGCCAAAAAAGAAAATATTTAATGTGTCGGTACTGGGAAGGGTTTTCGGTTTTGTTAAGCCATACCGTTCCTTTTTTTACGTGAGCCTTTTACTTGCTATTGTGATGGCGGCCTTTGCGCCGGTTCGCCCATACCTGATCCAGTTAACCATTGATAAAGCAACCGGCAAGCATATTCATATTCCTCATTGGCTGGAAATGGTTCTGTTTAAAACCGATCTGTCGGACGCAACTAAATTCATTATCACCGTAAGTATTTTCCAGGTAATTTTTATTTTTGTTGAAACGGCTATCCGTTTCTTTTTTACGTTCATCACTTCCTGGCTTGGGCAGAATGTGGTAAAAGATATGCGTAATGCTGTTTATCAAAAGATACTCAGCTTAAACCTTGGCCAGTTTGATAAAACACCGATCGGTACATTAACCACGCGCACCATCAATGACATTGAAAGTATCAATGATATTTTTTCAGATGGCTTGATCCCGATCATTGCCGACCTGCTTACGATCATCGTTACATTGGTTGCGATGTTCTGGATCGATTGGCGGTTAACATTGATCAGCCTTGTTCCGTTCCCGATCATGATCATCGCCACTTATTATTTTAAAGAGAGTGTGAACAAAAGTTTTATCAGGGTAAGAAATGCAGTGGCTGCATTAAATGCATTTGTGCAGGAGCATATTACCGGCATGCAGGTGGTACAGGCATTTGCGGCAGAAGAAAGAGAGCTCGATAAATTCAAAAAGATCAATTCCGAACACCGCAATGCAAACATCAAAGCCATTTTTGCGTACTCCATTTTTTTTCCGGTGGTGGAAGTGGTGCTGGCCATCAGTACGGGTTTATTGGTTTGGTGGATCGCCGACCGTTCATTGGATGCGGGATTGCTTGTGGCATTCATTCTTTACCTCAACCAGATCTTCCGGCCGTTACGTTTGATCGCTGATAAATTCAACGTATTTCAAATGGGCATGATCGCAGCAGAGCGTGTATTAAAAGTATTGGATAATGAGGATGTAACACCGCCATCCAAAACAGATGCCTACGACCCGCAGAAAATAAACGGGCAGATCGAATTCAAACATGTTTCGTTTGCCTATGCAGAACCCAATTATGTTTTAAAGGATATCAACTTTACAGTAAAGGCCGGAGAAACGGTTGCGCTTGTTGGGCATACGGGCAGCGGCAAAACATCCATCATCAGTTTACTGAACAGGTTATACCATATTCAAAAAGGCGAAATAAAAATTGACGGGGTAAATATCGAGTCATTCAATATCGACACCTTGCGCAGAGGCATTGGCGTTGTGTTGCAGGATGTATTTTTATTTTCAGGATCGGTGATGGATAATATCACACTACGCAATCCTGACATATCTCGCAAACAGGTGATCGAAGCTGCAAAGATGATCGGTGTTGATGAATTCATCATGCAGCTTCCCGGCGGATATGATTATGATGTAATGGAAAGAGGGAGTACACTGAGCCTCGGCCAGCGCCAATTGCTTTCATTTATACGTGCACTCTTATTCGACCCATCTATATTGATACTGGACGAGGCAACCTCTTCTATCGATACCGAAAGTGAAATGCTGATCGAAAAAGCAACCGATGCCTTGATCTCGGGCAGAACCTCAATTGTGATCGCACACCGGCTGTCAACCATCCGAAAAGCAAGCAAGATCATCGTACTCGATAAAGGAGAAGTTAAAGAAATGGGCACCCACGAAGAGCTCTTGCTATTGGGTGGATTGTATGCTAAATTGCATGAGATGCAGTTTGATAAAAAGAAAGCTGTATTGGTATAACAAAAGTCTGAAATCAAAAATATAGTGAGCGAGGAAGAAATGAATTTCTATTTTGAAAAGCAGAAATGGATCAACTGCGTACGGCCCTGAAACGTACTTATATGGAACGCTTCAAAATGATGACTACCCTAATGAAGATGAATATTATGTTCCGTAAAGCTAAAATTACGCACAAGCCTTTCCATCCCCCTAAAGAAATTTCATAAAATATTTCATGGATATATTTGATGAAGAATTGATAAGTTTTTGGACACTTCTCAATAAACATGGATCTTCATGGCTGCCAAAGAACAACTGATGATGTTGATATATGGATAGCCGATTCGTTAGAGAACAGGAACAGGTTTCGGCTGGCAATGAAAGATTACAGCCATGTTGATTACTTTATGCTCGAAACCCTTGAAATTATTCCAGCTTGGACAAACTTTAACCTGAATAACGGCATGCGCCTGGATCTTATGGTTGCCGTAAAAGGACTCGAAGACCTTTCTTTTGATGAATGTCTTTTACAGGCCGCAATGGCTGATTTGGGCCCTGTTAAAATTCCATTTCTACACATAAATCACCTGATCGACTCCAAAAAAGCGGCTAACCGCCCTAAAGACCAAATAGATGTGATTTACCTCGAAAAGATCAAAAAACTACTTGAAGAAGAGGGTAGACAGGCACCCTAACTTTTTCTCCATTTTCTCCCGTTTCATTCAGGCTTTTCAGCCCCGTACCCCTATCTTTGCCGCAAATTTAGGAACCGGTATGGCCCTCAGAACTGTGAAATTATTACTGGCAGCGATTTTCAGCCTTTTTATTGTCGTTTTTTCAGCTCCTTTGCTTGCACAGGATTCTACCCATAATAATGCCCCGGCAGAAGGCCAGTCAACTCCGGCACCTAAAAAAAGTTTTGATGCGGCTGAAGTCATCTTTGGACACATCCTCGACAATCACGAATATCATTTTACAGAATACCACGACAGCGAAGGAGGCATTCACCATGTTTCCATCCCATTACCCATTATTTTATATTCAAAACAAAAAGGGCTTACGGCATTCATGTCTTCAAGATTTGAACATGGAGCAGCAGCATACAATGGTTATAAAATTGAAGAAGAGAAGATCGTTGCCCTGAAAGAAGATGGAACAGCAGACGAAAGCATTAAAGTATATGACCTTTCCATGACCCGTAACGTGATCCAGATGATATTGGCGCTAACGTTGCTGACATGGCTAATGATATCGATCGCCAATGCTTATAAAAAGGGATTGGGTGTTACCAGCGCACCAAAAGGCAAACAGAATTTACTGGAACCTGTTATCATTTTTGTTCGCGAAGAAGTGGCCAAACCAAATCTTGGAAACAAAGCAGGAAAATATCTTCCCTATTTATTAACTACTTTTTTCTTTATCCTTATCAATAATATTTTAGGGCTTATACCAGGAACAGCAAACGTTTCAGGCAATATTGCTTTTACGGTTGTATTGGGCTTGATCTCATTCGTGGTAATATTGTTCAGCACCAACAAACATTTCTGGGGGCATATATTCAACCCGCCCGGCGTACCCGGTTTTGTAAAACCGATTTTGATATTGGTTGAGTTTCTCGGTGTATTCATCAAACCGTTTGCATTGATCATCCGTTTGTTTGCAAACATGGTGGCGGGGCACATTATCATTATCTGTTTAATTTCTTTGATTTTTATATTCGGGCAAATGAATGCATACGCCGGCTGGGGCACATCACCTGTAGCGATCGGTTTTACGGTGTTCATTTATTTTATTGAAGTGTTGGTAGCGTTTTTACAGGCGTTCATCTTTACAAACCTGACAGCAGTATTTATCGGGTCGGCATTTGAAGGTGGCAGCCATGCAGATGAAACCCTGCATATTTAAACAAGTTTTTTTTAACTGTAAATACAAAAGATCATGAGTGTAATCACAAGTTTATTGGACGGTACTGCTAACGCGGGTGGTGCGATCGGTGCAGGTTTAGCTGCGATCGGTGCAGGTTTGGGAATCGGCCAGATTGGTAAAGGTGCTGTAGAAAGCATCGCGCGCCAGCCTGAAGCGATGAACGATATCCGCGCTAACATGATCCTCGCTGCAGCCCTTGTAGAAGGCGCCGCATTGTTCGGGATCATCGTAGGCTTCCTTGCAATGGTGTTGAAATAAGCCATTGTACAAATTACAAACTGCACCTGAAGTACAGGACGGAGGGTGCAGTTGATTTTCGTTCGGAATGTTTAATCGATCCGAACGATCAGAAGGCTTTTTATTTTTTGTGTTGGCCGGGCATTTGTTTTCAATTAAGCACCGCTTGCGTCGCACACTTGTACTGCAGGAATGAAATTGATCAAATAAATTTTCCGTTACAACGGATATTGGAGGATATACCATATGAAACTTCTTACACCGGATCCGGGGTTGTTAATCTGGACGCTTTTAGCGTTCCTCGTTGTGTTTTATATTTTGGCAAAATTTGCATGGCCCATGATCATCAAAGGTTTGAATGATCGTGAAAAAAGCATTGCAGATTCTATCGCAACCGCTGAAAAAGTAAAGCTCGAAATGGCCGCTTTAAAAAATGAGAACGAAGCGCTGATGGCCCAGGCACGTGAAGAACGCGGTATCATGATCAAAGAAGCCAAAGAACAAACGTTGAAAATGATCAGCGAAGCAAAAGAAAAAGCCAAAAACGAATACGACCGCATTGTTGCAGACGCACAGGTAGCCATCACCCAGCAAAAAAATGCAGCATTAACTGATGTAAAAAACCAGGTAGGTGCATTGGTAATAGAAGTAAGTGAAAAGATCCTGCGCCGCGAACTCAGCAACAAAGCAGAGCAGGAAAAATATATCAACGAATTAGCAGAAGGAGTGAAGTTGAATTAGTAATTCAATTACTAATTATTAATTACTAATTACTAATTAAAAAATGCCCAATCCACGTTTAGCCGGCAGATACGCACAGAGCCTGATTGATCTTGCAACAGAAAAGAATCAACTGGAAGAAGTGTACACCGACATGAAATATTTACAGGCTGTTTGTAAGGCAAGCAAAGATTTTGTGAACCTGCTGAAGAGCCCCATTATCAAAGCGGATCAGAAGAACAGCATTGTGAATGCAGTTACCAAAGGAAAGATCAGTGAGTTAACAACCTCTTTCAATACACTGCTGGTAAAGAAAGGCCGCGAAAGCGACTTGCCTGAAATTGCTTTTGCATTTGTTGATCTCTATAATGAACGCAAAGGGATACACCGCGTTAAATTAACTACTGCAACAGCAGTAAGCGATGAAGTAAAAAGATCGATCGAAACAAAAGTAAAAACAGCACAGGGTTTAGGAACGGTAGAACTGGAAACAGCCATAGATGAAAAACTGATCGGCGGTTTTGTACTTGAGTTCAATAATAAATTGGTTGATGCAAGTATTCTCCGCGAACTGAAAGACATCAAAAAACAATTCAGCGGAAACTTATTTGTTCAAAAATTACGATAGATAACATAATACTCTTAACGATAACTTTTAAAAGTAGATAGATCATGATAGACATTAAACCCGACGAAATATCAGCGATACTGCGACAACAGCTCAGCAACTTCAATGCTTCTGCTGACCTCGAAGAAGTGGGTACCGTATTGCAGGTAGGTGATGGTATTGCCCGCGTATATGGCCTGAACGGCGTGCGCAGCGGTGAGCTGGTAGAATTTGAGAACGGCGTAAAAGCAATTGCACTTAACCTGGAAGAAGATAATGTAGGTGTGGTATTGATGGGCGAAAGCGGTGAAATTAAAGAAGGCGCCAAAGTAAAAAGAACCGGCCAGATCGCTTCTATCAAAGTTGGTGAAGGTGTGGTTGGGCGCGTAATTAATACATTGGGTGAACCCATTGATGGTAAGGGCCCGTTGACCGGTGAATTATATGAAATGCCACTGGAGCGTAAAGCACCCGGCGTTATTTATCGCGAGCCGGTAAAAGAACCATTGCAAACAGGTATCAAAGCGATCGATGCGATGATCCCGGTTGGACGCGGCCAGCGTGAGTTGGTAATCGGTGACCGCCAGACTGGTAAAACAGCTATCTGTATTGATACCATCATCAATCAAAAAGAATTTTACGATGCGGGCCAGCCTGTATATTGTATATATGTTGCTATCGGGCAAAAAGCATCAACTGTTGCCGGTGTAATGAAAACTTTATCTGATAATGGTGCGATGGCATTTACAACAATTGTCTGCGCATCTGCATCCGATCCTGCACCGTTACAGTTCTATGCACCATTTGCCGGCGCTGCGATCGGTGAATTTTTCCGTGATACAGGCCGCCCGGCTTTGATCATTTATGATGATCTGTCAAAACAGGCAGTTGCCTACCGTGAGGTTTCTTTATTGTTGAGAAGACCTCCGGGACGTGAAGCATATCCTGGCGATGTATTCTATCTCCACAGCCGTTTACTGGAAAGAGCCGCAAAGGTTATTGCCAATGATGATGTTGCAAAGAATATGAATGATCTTCCTGCATCTATCAAACATCTCGTAAAAGGTGGTGGTTCATTAACTGCCTTACCGATCATTGAAACACAGGCGGGTGATGTATCTGCGTACATTCCAACAAACGTGATCTCGATCACTGACGGACAGATCTTCCTGGAAGGTAACCTCTTCAATGCAGGTATCCGCCCCGCGATCAACGTGGGTATTTCTGTGAGCCGTGTGGGTGGTAATGCACAGATCAAATCAATGAAAAAAGTGGCAGGTACTTTAAAACTTGACCAGGCCCTTTACCGTGAGTTGGAAGCGTTCTCAAAATTCGGTGGCGACCTGGATGCTGCTACCAAGAACGTAATTGATAAAGGTGCACGTAACGTGGAAATATTAAAACAGTTACAGTACTCACCTATGTCTGTTGAAAAACAGGTAGCGATCATATACCTCGGTACACAGGGTTTATTAAAAGAAGTAGCTGTAAGAAAAGTGAAAGAATTCGAATCACATTTCTTAACTGATATGGAAAATAAATTACCTGATGTGCTGGCTGAGTTTAAAAAAGGACAGCTGAATGATGATAGCCTTGCCAAAATGGTAACCCTTGCCAAAGGTTTGATGGCACAATACAAATAGGTTTCAAAAACATACATATTTTATCATGGCTCCGAATTTTCGGAGCCATTTTTTTGCAGTTGTGCATCTAAATTCAATTCTAAGTTATAATAACTGATTGATAATCAATGATTATTAAATTCTAAAGTTTATTTAGTAAATAATTTGGTTTATAAAATAAACTATTCTATTTTTGTATTGTCAAAACAAATCAAGATGAAAAAACTAACAATCCTGCTGATCACTACCATTTTAACAGCAGGCTGGGTAAATGCTCAAACCAAAATAACCGGAACAGTTAAAGATAACCGGGGCCACATTATTATCGGGGCAAGTATTGCAGTAAAGGGTTCGTATGATGGCGGCGTAAGTGATTCTACCGGCCATTTTTCTTTTAAAACCTCAGAAAAAGGAGATCAAATAATTGTTGCAAGTAATATCGGTTACAAATCCGTTGAACAAACCGTATCGCTTGATCAACCGATCATTGAATTATCATTCGGATTAAAAGAAGAAGTGAGCGAATTAAAAGCAGTAACGGTTACAGCAGGAAGTTTTGAAGCAGGCGACAAAAAAAGAGCCGCTACTGTTTTGAGTTCATTGGATATTGTAACAACTGGCGGCGCGAATGCAGATATTTCTGCAGTGGTAAAAACATTACCCGGCGCACAACAGATAGGTGAGCAGGAAGGATTATTTGTTCGTGGCGGTGCGGGCTATGAAACCAAGCAATTCATTGATGGCACATTGGTGAACAATCCTTATTTCAGCAGCGTACCTGATTTGGCGCAACGCGGACGTTTTTCTCCTTTCTTATTTAAGGGAACTATTTTCAGCACCGGTGGTTATTCTGCTTTGTATGGACAGGCTTTATCATCTGCATTGATACTGGAGAGTGTGGATGTTCCCGAACGTTCTGAAGCAAATGCTTCTATCTCGCCGATATTTCTGGGTGCGGGTTTGCAGGAAGTTGCGAAAGATAAAAAATCATCATGGGGTTTTAAATATGATTACACTAACCTCACTGCGTATTTCGGGTTGATAAAACAAACGCCGGATTATTTTAAAGTTCCGGAATACCATGCGGCTGACGGGAACTTTCGTTTCAAAACAAAAAAAGGCGGCATCATAAAATATTATACAACGTTTGCTCACAATGAACTGGGTTTACGCAGGCCGAACATTGATGATCCTACTTTAAAGAATGCATTTGCACTGAAAAACACGAACTGGTACAACAACTTCAGCTACAGGGAAAATATCGGCAATGGCTGGAAAATGAACCTGGGATTGAGTTACAGCACGGATCATAATATACTTTCGCAACAGATACAGAACCAAAGTAACACACCTGTAACAACCGGATTACTATGGATAGACAGCACAAATTTCAATGCTACTTCCCGATCGGAGCTGAGCCAGATCAAAGCGGTGTTTGATAAAAGACTGAGTGGTATCAGTGTGATCCGTTTTGGCGGAGAATATATGTATAGTTATAACAGGAGTGTTTACAACACTTATCACCCTTTGCTTACCGATAACTTCAAAGCATTGTTCAGTGAAGCAGATCTGTATATCACGAATGATCTTGCTGCAAAGATCGGTGCGAGGTTCGAACAATCATCATTGATCAACAAAGCCAACTTTGCACCGCGGATCTCATTTGCTTATAAAATAGGCAGCGGGCAAATGAGCATCGCCTATGGAGAATTTTATCAGAAACCGGAGAATACTTATTTATATGTGACCACAAACTTCGGTTATACAAAAGCAACGCATTATATCATCAACTATATTAAAACAACGCCTTTGCAGACTTTCCGTATCGAAGCGTTCTATAAAAAATATGATGACCTCGTAAAAACGTTTCCATATTATAATAATGACGGCAGCGGTTATGCAAAAGGTATTGAGTTATACTGGAGAGATAAGAAGACGATCCAGAACCTTGATTACTGGATCAGTTATTCTTACTTGGATACCAAACGTGATTACCTGAATTACCCGCAACAGATGCAGCCGAATTTTGCAGCGGATCATACTGCATCGCTGGTGGTGAAAAGATTCGTAACAAGCATCAATACCGGTTTCAATTTCACTTATTCATATGCAACGGGTAGGCAGTATTATAACCTTGTACAAAACGGCATCCAGTATAAAATTGCCGATCAGGGTAAAACCATCGATTATAATTCACTTGGCTTTAGTATGAATTACCTGGCATCATTAGGCAAAGCATATGCGGTAGTGGTTGCATCCATGACAAATGTGTTGAACAGTAACCAGGTATTCGGTTATAATTATTCGCATGACGGAACGCGTAAAGAATCCATCACCACAGCGGCGCCAAGATTTATTTTTATCGGATTGTTTTTGAGCTGGGGTGTGGATAGGAGACAGGATGCGATCAATAATAATTTGTAAACTTCTTTTTTGCCGCTGCCCCTGAAGGGGGAGGAAGATTCGATAAAATAAACCAATAAACTAATAAACAATTAAACTGATTACCATGAACAACGAACAACAAAAAGATGACCAGCTCTGGCAAATGGCCAAGGCAAGAGTGGCTTTCAGGTGGAGCTTCGCAAGCTATTTTGTGGTGAATGCATTTTTAGTATGTGTATGGTTCTTTACTTCCGGGCCATACTATTATTTCTGGCCTATCTGGCCGATGATGGGCTGGGGTATCGGAATTGCTTTCCAGTATTTTCATGCGTTTCATGGAAATAAATTCAGCAGCACACAAAACGAATATGAAAAATTGAAAAGGGATCAGCAGAAATAATATTCAATCAAACACTAAAAATACTTTATGGAACCTACCAACGAAATACTCTGGTCCATCGCAAAGAAAAGGGCCGGTTTTAAAAAACATTTGTTCAGCTATCTAGCAGTGATCACATTTTTCTGGATCGTATGGTTTGCATCGGGACGTGAATCTTATGACAATGGATTTTTTCCATGGCCGTTGTGGATCATGTTCTGGTGGGGCATCGGCCTCGCATACAGTTATGCCAATGCATATATATGCCACAACAAGAGCGCTATCCAGCACGAATATGAAAAATTAAAAAATCAACAATAAACCCTTTAAACAAAAAAATCATGAAACACTTATTGATAGTTATCAGCATGTTCATCGCCGGTACAGCATTGGCACAGACAAAATACGAATCCGGTATGGCCAAAGGCCTGCAGCAATTCAAAGATGCAAAAACAACAGAAGATTTTTTAGCCGCTTCTGCTTTTTTTGAGAGGATCGGCGATGCGGAAAAAGATAAATGGCTGCCTTATTATTATGCAGCGTATACTAATTATCTTACCGGCTGGATCAACCCGAAAGCGGATAAAGATAAAGTATCGGAAAAAAGCAAGGATCTGATCAGTAAAGCAGAAGTGATCGAACCAAACAATTCTGAACTGTTTTGTTTACGGCAGATGGTAGCAACACAACAGATGATGGTTGATGTAATGGCACGTTACGCTACCTATGGTGTTGAAGCAAGCAATGCAGTGGAGAAGGCGATCAAAGCCGATCCCACAAATCCGCGCCCGTATTACCTGAAAGGACAAAACCTGATGAATACACCGGAAGCATATGGCGGCGGTAAAAAAGTTGCGAAAGCTTTATTTGAAAAATCGCTTGAGTTATATAAAACATTTACACCGGCTACTCCTTTTTCTCCGAACTGGGGCAAAGAAGAAACAGAAAAATTATTGGCACAATGTCAGTAATATGTGCATCGCATACAGCAGTGGCGGAAACACCACTGCTATTTTTGTATACTTAACTTTTACCACATGGAAACAGATGATAAAGAACTTTCGCCACAGGAAAGCCTTGCTTTAATAAAGACAATGATCAACAAAACAAAAGATTCTGTTGCGGATGACAGCTTTTATTTTTTATTATGGGGCTGGCTGGTTTTTGTGTGTTGCATTGCAGAGTTTATATTGAAAGTATATTATCAATATCCATATCATTATGTTGTATGGTGGACAATGCCGGCTGCGGGAATTGCTTCGGCAGTATATGGAGCGCGTCAATCAAAACAGAAAAAAGTAACCTCATTTGTAGATGAAGCATTAGGGTTTCTCTGGATGGCGATCGGTTTATCATTTATTACATTGGTTGTTATTAATATCATTAACGGGCAGAACTGGCAAACGGCATTCACTTATTATATCCTCCTGTATGCGATCGGAACATTTATGACCGGCAGCCTGATCCGTTTTAAGCCATTGATCATTGGCGGGCTGATCAATTTTGCATTGGCGATCATTTCCATCAGGTTAAATTACGACAACCAGTTACTGATCGGCAGTGTGGCCATCTTGATCAGCTATATTATTCCGGGCCACCTGTTGCGCATGAAACATCAAAAACAAAAAAACTAATATCATGCTGGAAGAAAAGCAATTAACCGAGAAAGAAAGCCTTGCATTGATCGCATCTATGATCAACAAAGTAAAAAATTCCTGTATCGATTCCGGTATAGGCCCTTTATTCTGGGGTGTAATGATCACCATATGCAGCCTGATAACTTTTGCTGAATCAAATTTTCATTTCAAATTGGGATTTGATATCTGGATACTGTCACTCATCGCATTATTGCCGCAGATCTTTTTTACATGGCGCGCAAAAAAAGAAAAGGTCTTTATAGCGCATGATGAAACCATGATGAATTATGTATGGGGCACATTTACGGTCTGTGTATTTATGCTTTCGTTTTATAACAGCAAAACAGAAACATCCAACAGCATTGCATTGTATATGATGGTATTTGGCATACCAACTTTTATTACCGGCGGCATACGGAATTTTAAACCAATGATACTTGGCGGGCTTGTTTGCTGGATCTGCAGTATTGCGAGTTATTATGTTTCATTTGCAAACGGTATGCTGCTGATGGCATTATCTGCTGTGGCAGCATGGCTGATACCGGGAATTATTTTACGCAGACGCTACCTGAAAATGAAACATGTTTAAAGAACTGGACCCCATATTGCATTCACAGTTGCGCCTGGCAGTAATGAGTTTGCTCATTGCGGTTAAGGAAGCAGAGTTTACGTATATCCGCGAGAAAACCAATGCCACCGCGGGTAACCTGAGTGTACAGGTTCAGAAACTGAAAGAGGCAGGATATATAGAAGTAACCAAACAATTCAAAGATAACTACCCGCAAACTACCTGTAAGATCACAGCACAGGGCATTGAAGCATTTGAAGCGTACGTAAAAGCATTGCAGCAATACCTGCAGGCAGGGCAAGGTTGAGTTTAGTCTGGAGTCAGAAGTCTGGAGACTGAAATTTTAACTTTACTTCAGTCTCTGGACTTCTGACTCCAGACTGAATCATTACTTACCTTTACATCCATGCAACCCATCGTTACGGTAACCGGCCTTACCAAACAATTCAAAAACATCACTGCCGTTCAGGATCTTTCATTTTCTGTAAATGAAGGAGACGTATATGGGTTTCTCGGGCAAAACGGCGCAGGGAAAAGCACCACGATACGGATGTTGCTGACACTGA
>Ga0206949_1029_pt1 | contig 52179 bp, 58 predicted proteins | sample Alteio_BWOrgHeat_40_FD_153240 | JGI IMG/M metagenome (GOLD analysis project Ga0206949, IMG submission 153240) | Enriched cells from forest soil in Barre Woods Harvard Forest LTER site, Petersham, Massachusetts, United States -... | ecosystem: Environmental > Terrestrial > Soil > Temperate forest >...
GCCTTTGTTTTTGAAACTATGGTGACGGATAAATATACCATAGTTATGCCCGCCGGTAATCCGCAATTAATTTCCAGGGACCCGGCGGCTATAAATGAAATGATCTACTTCCTGCACCAACGCGAGTCGACGTTAATAGCATCAATAGTTTTTTTAAAGAAAGTACAAGTGCGGGAGAAAAATGTGTATGCCTTCCTACATAAGGCATATAAGCTGGACGATTAAAAACCATAAAAAACACACGATTTTGGTAGTTTTTTGGAAGAAATTACTGCTTATTTGGTGATAATACCAGTGCTTTTAGGCCCAAAAACGGCTATTTTGAGGTGAAAAAGTGCGTTTTTTTACCTGTTTTTCGCCAAAAAAAGCCCAAAAAAACATGATTTTTAAGGCTTTTTTAAAAATTCGAAATTGAAAATTCGAAATTCGAAATAAAAAATTACCCTCTCAATTTGTCCAACAAGTCGCTTAATTTCCCGGCTTCTTCTTCGGTAAGATTGTCCTTTAAAAAATCCTTGCTTTTAAACTCAAGGTCTATCTTGCAAAGCAGGCTCCGACCTTCATCGCTTATACGTATATCAACAGCACGACGGTCCTTAGTATTGGTACAGCGCGACACCAAACCCTTTTGAACAAGACGATCAACAATGCGGCTGGCATCGCTCATTTTATCAATCATGCGCTCTTTCAGCAGGTTTACGGTAGCCGGGCTGGGGTATTGGCCTCGTAGTATACGCAGGATATTAAATTGCTGCTGTGTAAGATTAAAACGCTCAAATTCACCACGTATCAGGTTATTTAACCAACCGGATGTGAACGCAATATTTATAACAGCCTTCTGGTAGTTATCTTCAAACTTGGTGCTTTGTATTTCTTCGTCTATCCGCATAGCTAATAGGTCCTTGTAAATACAAATATCCTTATTATTTTTTAATTTGTTTGTCTTCTTTGGGTTTTCCGTAATCCCAGGGGCAGTTAAGGCACTTATTTTTACAGCAATAGCCCCGCTTAAGGTGATATTCCTTTGTAAATACCAGGTTGCCATCCTGGTTTATATAGTAGTCGATACCTTCCTTCAGCATTAGTTCAGCAGTTTCACAAAAATATCATTCCCAAAATGTTTTTTCAAGTGCGCGCCGTTGCCGTGCAGTGTCCATAGTTGTTTGGGTTCAACATGGGCCACGGCCTGCAAAATATCGTTCCAGTCCACATGGTCGGATATAAACAGCGTATCATTCTTATTAGCCTGCAAATTCTTCCACCCCGAAGCAAATAACCGTTTAACACCCGTAGCATTTATATAACTATCGAACGTAAATGGCGGCACAATATATACATATTCATCCTGGTTTTTCATCAGTTTTCGACCGTAAACCTGGTATTTCCCGGGCGAATAACCCAGCTTTTCATAAACCGCGTTTATAGGCATTATGCGGTGATGGATGAGTATTTTCTTCTGCGGCGCATGTTCATTTATCAGGTTTATCAACCGCTGACTTTTCCCCAACCCATAAGCACCCAACAGGATATTTATCTTTATATCGTTCAGCTTTTTTATTTCCTCAACCGGGTCGGGATGCAACACCTGCGGATCGGCAAATGTGCTTTCGGTTATCAGCACATCGGCTTTTACCCATTCAATGGGTTCACAGGTGGCATCAGGTTGGAGTTTATAATCCCCCGTGTACAGGTATTTAACGCCCTCGTACTCCATCAAAACCTGCGCCGAGCCCAGCATATGCCCTGCTGAAATAAACGTCACCTGCACGCCCTTAATGGCAAACGGTTGGTGATAGCCCGCTATATTGAAAACCTTAGCCGCATTTTTACCATAGCGCAGCTGCATAAAAGCCGCCGTAGCTTCGGTACAAAATACTTCGTTATTACCGCTAATGGCATGGTCGGCATGGGCGTGGGAGATCACTGCTGTTGTAACAGGTTGCGTGGGGTCTAAATAAAAATCACCGTACTTGCAGTATAGGCCGTTGGTATTGAAGGAAAGGAAATCGTCAAATATCATTTTATTATTTTATTTGAAAATTTGGCAATTTGAAGATTTGAAAATGGATTCTATAATGGAAATAATTTTCAAATTGGCATATCTTCAAATTTTCAAATTACCAAATTTTCAAATTGATGGTGCAATTTTAACACCTGCGATATCACCAGCTCTTTTTCATTATTATTAATAGCGTAATCCGCCAGTTGTAGTTTTTTTTCTTCGGTGAATTGACGGGCTTCGCGCTTCAATATCTCTTCTTCAGGCAAATTATCGCGCAGCATTACCCGTTTTATGCGCATTTCAAGCGGGGCGGTAACCATAATGGTTTTATCGCACATTTTGTACGAATCGCTCTCGAACAGCAATGCAGCCTCTTTTAAAATATAAGGCGCGTTTTGGTGCTTTGGCAGCCAGTTATCAAATGCGCGGAAAGTTGCCGGGTGCACTATAGCGTTTAGCTTGTCCAGTTCGGCCTCGTTATTAAAAACAATAGCGGCAATATGTTTGCGGTTCAGTGAACCATCATCAAAATATGACGCCTTGCCGAAAGTGCTTTTTATAGCGTCGATCAATATCGGGTCATTCACCATTACATCCTTGGCTGCATCGTCCGCATAAAAAACGGGGATGCTCAATACCTCGAATATTTTGCTTACAGTGGTTTTCCCGCTGCCTATGTTCCCGGTTATGCCAACTTTAAGCATGGTTATTTTTTTACTATAAAATCAATATTCGGCGGGTCAACGCTTATTATACGGCAAAAAGGCGGCACCCTTATCAGCTTTACCGGCAGTGTGCTGTAGCCCTGGTTCTTCCACAAATTCAGGTCGGCATCCGCTTCAAAAAAATTCTCATCAATCTCCATATATCTCCTCAGCGATGTTAAAAAAGTAACCTTTACCTTTTGGGGGAATACCTTCACATTATAATAATCAGTGTTGTTCAGCAGCTTAACCGGTATTTCCAATGTTTTTTCTGTGTATTCATCAACCGGCACTATTACATCAACAGCCTTTGGATAAACGGTAATGTTCCCTTCATTTGGCGATTGCAGGTTGATCTTGGTGCGTATGGTTTCATTCACCTTGTCGGCGCTTAATGAATCTGTTTGCCATTCGGTTATCTTATCTATCCTGTTGCTCGGGCCGTCTAAAGTAACATAAGCAGGCTTTATAACACTGCTGTTTGATTGCGCAAATTGTTTCTGGTACTTTATATCGCTTACCAGTTTTATGGGCACCCGCTTTACCGTACGGTTCAAGAAATCAAAATAAAGCGTATCCGGGTTAAACGATACCACATCGTGCACATCACTATTTATACTTACCTGTTTTATTTGCGAGCTAAGCGCTACATAGTTGTTGCTTTCCAATGGCCGCAGGTCAACATTCAGGGCTTTGCTGTCGTCGTTCAATTTTGAGAAAAGCATTTGCCAGCCCGTACCATTTACGGTAACTGCCACGGTATCTGATTGCAATGAATGGAAAGCCCTTTTTTGCGGCGTATTTTTATAGATTATTACACGTTTTACCGTAAAAATATAGGGGTTTGATAAATTAGTAAACAGCCATGCAAGGGCAGCCAGCACCAGGCACGTAAAAAATGCCGATAACCGCCTGCGTTCACTTGCCGATAATTTTACTATGGCCATTTATAAAAGGTAAAAGGTAAAAGCTGAAAGGTAAAAGCTATTATTGCTTTATACTCTCTTCCTTTACCTTTATTAATACTTATATTATCGAGGATTTTGCGGTCCGTTTTAACCTTTCAGCTTTTACCTTTCGCCTTTTACCTCTAAAAAAACTTATGCCTTTACCGGTGTATTCATCGCTTTCGATGCATCAAGCGAAACCGATGATTTATCATAACGGGTTTTGTGACCGCTTTCATGTTCAATCAAAAAAGTAGTATCGGCAACCTCGGCTATTTTGCCATGTGCGCCCGATGTTAAAACTACCTTATCGCCTTTTTTCAGCTCAGTAACATAATTTTTCTGTTCTTTTTGTTTCTTAACCTGCGGGCGTATCATAAAAAAGTAAAACACTATTATGATAAGTACTATCGGTAAAAAATTGGTTAAACTTCCTAATGGACCGCTTGCCGCAGCCTGTAATAAAATTGTTGCTATCATTTTGTTTAATTAATTATTTCTTTTCTAAAACTTCACCAACCAAATACACTACATTTTGGCGTGGGTTGGTATTTGCGGTAATGGTTACCATTTTGTCTTGCAGGCCCTTTTTGCCAAAGCTGTTAAAAGTAACCGTTATCTGGCCGCCATCGCCTGGTTTTATAGGGGCTTTGGGCCATGTAGGTATGGTACAGCCACAGCTGGCAACCGCATCGGTTATTATTAATGGCGATTTACCTGTATTTGCAAAATTGAATTTATAGGTCACCTTATCGCCCTCTTTTATTTTGCCAAAATCATGCGTAACGTTTTCAAATTTCATTTGCGGGCCGTTGGTCATTACGGGCGCCACATCGGCGGGTGCTGCTGATCCTGCCGAAGGTTGTGTGGTTGTCGAATCAGCGGTTTTTGCCTGCTTTGCCGCCTGGTTACAGGCCGACAGTAATATACCGGCCGTTAATACACCTAACAAAAGCTTTCTCATGATTTATTCTATTAATCCCCTGCCTATTTTGTTTATTTTCTTTTGCTCTTTTAGTTCGATCAAAATCTTGTCCAAGATACCGTTTAAAAACGAATTACTTTTAGGAGTGCTGAACTCCTTCGATATTTCAAGGTACTCATTAATAGTAACCTTTACCGGCACCGATGTAAAGTTGATAAACTCGGTTATCGCCATTTTCATTAGCAGCGTATCCATCATGGCAATACGCTCAGGCTCCCAGTTCTGGGTTTTTTCGCTTATCATTATCTGGTAGTCCTTGTCGTGGCGTATGTTCTGCTCATACAGGTTTACAATAAACTCGCGGTCCTCTTCCCAATTGCCTGTTACCTCTGCAAGCTTGTTTTTGGCAGGTTCGTCATAGGCAAAATTCTTAAATGTTTTGGCTATTAGGGCCTGTAACACATCCTTATCAACCGGCCAAAAGATAAATTTATCCTCAAAAACCTGCTCGGCCAATGGCGATTTTAATATTACCTTCTTAAATATAAATTTAATAATATCCTTATCCGTTTGTATGGTATCGCCCGTCATGGCCAGGTATTCTGCATACTCAGGCGAATTTTTAAGGATATTGAATAGCGTTTTAGTAAGCTCGGGCTCAAAGCTCCATTCTACCTTATATTTTTTTAAGGCAGCCAGGTATTCCTTATTTTCAGCCAACGATGTAATAAACCTGTTGCCCAGTATCTTCAGGTTGGGCTTAATATCCTCGGCTGTTTTTATGTGTTTGTTTGATCTTTCGGTCGCGTCCGTATCGGCATAATTTACCACCTCCGATATCAGCGATAGCATCCATATATACATTTCAAAAACCTTGTCGATGCTTTGCAGCAGGTTTTTTTCCTGTATTTTGATATCACCGCCACCGGTTTGGTGATAGGCATACAGTGCCTGTAATACTTTTACCCGTAGGTGCCTTCTGTTTAACATAGATGTAAGAACGATGTTGCCCGCATTAACGGGCATGGTTGATTAATAGGTTGATTTTACTTTTTTAATATCTGCAATACGTTTCTCTGCTATCTTATTCGCCGCTTCAATTGTTGAAATGTTTTCGGCCTTTGAAAGTTTTAAAACGTTGCGTGTAGCGTCATAAATATTCTCAGTCAGTTGTAATGTGCGTTTTTTGCTAAAGCCCATTAGCTCCGAATAGCAATTTATAAGCCCGCCGGCATTTATTACATAATCCGGGGCGAATAATATCCCCTTGTCTGCCAGCATTTGCCCGTGCTCCTGTTCATCCTCCAGCTGGTTATTTGCCGATCCGGCTATAATTGCGCATTTAAGCTTTTTAATGCTTTGCGAATTTATAGTTGCCCCCATTGCGCAGGGCGAGTAAATATCGGCATCTCTATCAAAAATACTATTATTTGAGATAGCTTCCGCACCATATTTTTTTGCTACCTGGCTTAAACGCTCCTCGTTTATATCGCTAACATAAACTTTGGCCTTTTCATCGCGCAGCAATTTTACTAAATTTTCGCCTACATGCCCAATTCCCTGCACAATAACCGACTTGCCTGCCAGGCTATCATTGCCATAAAGTTCCTTTACTGCCGCCTTTATGCCCATAAAAACACCTTGCGCCGCTACAGGCGTAGGGTCGCCGCTGCCACCAATGGTTTCGGGCAGGCCGGTAACATACTGCGTTTCCATGCGGATGTATTCCATATCCTTCATAGTGGTGCCCATGTCCTCGGCAGTAATAAATTCACCGTTCTGGTTTTTTATAAAGCGGCCGAACTTACGCATCAAAGCTTCTGATTTATCCTTGCGCGGGTCGCCAATGATGATGGCTTTGCCCCCACCTAGGTTCAACCCGGTGATGGCTGCTTTGTAAGTCATGGCTTTTGAAAGGCGCAAAACATCGTACAGGGCATCGGGTTCACTTTTGTAGGCCCACATGCGCGTGCCACCCAAAGCGGGGCCCAGCGTGGTATCATGAATAGCTATGATGGCTTGCAAACCTGTATCCGGGTCGCTGCAGAACACAATTTTCTTATGCCCCAAAGCCTCGATCTGGCTAAATATTGAATCGGTTGTTTTTTGAAGCGGCATTAATTATAAACAATGTACAGGATTGCGACAAAAGTATATGTTTTTTTGAGTGTGGCAAAATTAAGTTGAATTAGCCGAAAAAGTACCCCCAATCAGCCTTAAACACCGGAAATATATCGCAATGCCGGCCCAAAAAGCACAATTTTCTACACTCTGATTACTTCCCCAACTTGAAAAAGCACTTTCATTACTGTACTTTTGATCAAGGCTATGGACTATTAAATGAAAGACCTCGCGTACCTAAATAAATTCCTTTATAAATACCGCTGGCGATTGATCCCCGGGATATTATTTATCATTATATCCAACATTTTCGCGGTGCTGTCGGTACCTGTTGTAGGTATAGCGCTAAACCTGGTAACGGATAATATCGGCACCTTTCATCTTTTTGCGGGCTTTAACAGGCAGCCGTTCATCTATAATATTTTCGCCGCCAGTTTGCTGTTGTTTGGTGTGCTGATATTGATATTATCGTTATTACGCGGGTTATTCCTTTTTTTTATGCGGCAAACCATTATCCTGATGTCGCGCCATATTGAGTACGACCTGAAGAATGAGATATACAGCCACTATCAAAAGCTATCCCTCGCCTTCTACCGCCGCCACAATACCGGTGACCTGATGAACCGTGTTACCGAAGATGTTACCCGCGTGCGTATGTACCTTGGCCCCGGCATTATGTACACACTAAACACCATAGTATTATTTATTATGGTGATATATTTAATGCTTACCGTGAATGTGCGTTTGGCTATATTCTCCATACTGCCGCTGCCCATATTGGCATTTATTATATACTATGTAAATAATATCATCAACCTGCGCAGCGAGCAGATACAGCAGCGATTATCCATCCTCTCCAGTTTTGTGCAGGAAAACTTTTCGGGCATAAGGGTGATAAAATCATACGTCCGCGAGGCATTTGTACGAAAAAATTTCGCCATCGAAAGCGAACATTACAAAACCCATTCGCTTGAATTGGTACGTGTGCAGGCTTTGTTCTACCCTATTATGCTGTTGTTAATTGGCCTGAGCAACGTAATTATTATGTATGTAGGCGGCGTGGAGGTAATGAAAGGCAATATTACCGCAGGCAACGTAGCCGAGTTTGTGGTGTATTTAAATATGCTCAGCTTCCCGGTTATGGCATTGGGTTGGGTAACATCGTTAATACAGCGCGCGGCTGCATCGCAAAAACGCATCAACGAGTTTTTGCACCAGGAATCCGAGATCGTATCGCCCAATGTTGAAAAACAAGCTATCAGGGGTAAGATAGCTTTCGATAATGTTTCTTTCATCTATCCTGATACCGGCATACAGGCTTTGGATTCCGTGTCCTTCACCGTAAACCCCGGCCAAATGGTGGCTATTATAGGGCGCACAGGCTCGGGCAAATCAACCATAGCCAATTTATTAATGCGGATGTACGATACCACAGGTGGCCAGGTTTTGATTGATGACAAACCCCTGCCCCAGTTTAACCTGGAAGGCTACCGCTCGCAAATAGGCTTTGTACCGCAGGAAGTTTTTCTTTTTTCAGATACCATCGCCAACAATATAGCCTTTAGCGCCGATACGCTCGATATGCCCCGCGTTGAACAGGCCGCTAAGGATGCCGCCGTTTATGATAATATTATCGAGCTTGAAAAGGGCTTTGAAACACTCATCGGCGAACGCGGCATTACACTTTCGGGCGGTCAAAAACAGCGGGTATCTATAGCCCGTGCCATTGTTAAGCAACCACAGGTCATTGTTTTTGATGATTGTCTCTCGGCTGTTGATACCCGTACCGAGGAAGAAATACTCAATAACCTGGGTGGCATAATGCAGGGTAAAACAAGCATTATGATAGCGCACCGTATATCAACCATAAAAAATGCCGATAAAATATTGGTAATGGACCGCGGCCGCATAATTGAACAGGGCACACACGACAGCCTGATGCAAAAGCAGGGTACTTACTTTGAGCTTTATGAAAAACAATTGCTTGAGGAGGAAGAAAATGCCTGATCAGAGTTGTATGCCAAACCGCAAAAAGAGTCCATCGCCCAGTTCAGCCGTACCGAAATATTTTTTGTATCTGAAAAAATAATTTATCTTAACGAATTGCTGGCTAAAGGAGCTAGCCCTCCCGGGTAATATCACACCATCATATGACGGGTAATTACTACCAAACGTGCCGCCTAAAAAAAAGCGAAAACCGTTCTCAAAATTATTGTCTCTTCTTCTGTGGAACAACACTTCGCTGGTTAAGCCTAAACTAACCAGGTCAGTACGTGGGTCGACGTCAAAATCCGGGTTATCTGCTATCGACCTGCGAAAACCGGCATAAGAACCAAATTCGTGGCTGTAGGCCGCTTCTATGCCCAGGTACCTGAAATCAACCCGGCCGCTATGTGTATATAAATTGGCCGAGAACCTGCCGCCAACAGCTCCAAAAAACTTATTGTTAAAATCGCCAACCCCCTTTCCGCTGAATGCCGTGTCCCTGGTGTAATTACCCGCTACGCCAAAAACGCCATAGGCTATGTTGAAATTTTTACCTGTATATGCCTGGCCTATATTAAGCTGTCCGCTTCCTAGGTCGTCTGCAGTATTAGCACCGTTATTATCATTGTAGCCTATAGATACATAGGTTGCCCGCTTAGTCGAATCCCACGAGGCAGGTTTGGGCTGATAAACAATATCCTGGTGATATAAGGCAGGAATATATATATTCGAGCAGGATGAAAATACTGCCGCGAATAATATGATAAAGGATAAATAAAAATTGCGCATAAGGTTTAAAAGGTTTTGCTAAATATAAAATATATATTTCAGGAGATGCTTTTAAAGGTTGAATATTTATTTAACGAATGAAATATGTATAATGCTACAGTTGAATAATTAACTATATCAAAAAATATTTTATAAAAGCAGGCTGTTAGTTGCAATAATGTTGAAGAAAATGCTTGTAATTTGAAATTTTATTTATATTTATGCCAATCAAAACTAAACACAACTGATTTTTATATGGGAGATTTTGACAATAGAGAGCGTGAAGAGGTATTTTCAAAGAAGGTAAGAGCGGGGAAAAGGACTTATTTTTTTGATGTAAAGGCAACACGGTCAAACGATTATTATGTTACGATTACCGAGAGCAAAAAACGTTTGGAAGACGGCGTTTTTATCAAACACAAGATCTTTTTGTATAAGGAAGATTTTGAAAAGTTTGCCGAAGGTTTAAAAGACACTATCGATTACATCAAGGAACACCAGGAAGTTGTTGAGAAACGCTATGAATTTAGCGAATCGCCTGAGATCGCTAAAACATCAGCCGACGAAGACTTTTCTTTCGAGATTTAGGCCCCACAAACTAAACTTATTATAATTTTATTAACCCCTTGCCATAAGCAAGGGGTTTTTTGTTATGCTATTATTGATGCAATGCCGAAGAAGCAAAGATCCCTACCATGATCGCCCCGATAAATATCAATAGATAAAGCGAAATAATGACTATGGTAGTAATACCTATAAGTTTAAAATGCGACTTTAAATATTCAAGTGATTTGGTAGCCGTAACACTATCATTGAATGTGGTACTCTTTTTAATACCTGTGCCAAATCTGTATAAGTAATACGACAGGAAGAAGTAAAACAATGCGATCAACACATAAAAAAAGCTTACAACGCCCGACATAGCGCCAAGAATAGTTGAAGCCGTAGCTCCCCCCGAAGAACTGGGCATATTCATAGCCGGGTTCAAACGGCCCATTAATGAAAAAACACTGCCAACAAAAATGGCTGCAAGTAATATAAAACCAGTCATTACGAAGCCAAAGATTCCTAAAAACGTGGCCCATCTGCCTGCTGTATGTAAAAAATACTTCCCTTGCTGGTCAATTACCAGTGGTGGTAGTGGATAATCCGGTACGATTGGGTTTGTTGTTTCTGTAGTGTCCATTGTGATTTAAAGTTTATTTGTTTTTTAACTAAAGTAATAATTAAAACAATTAATCACAACCCCTGAAAAATTATTGTTAATGATGCATAAATGTCGACCCAACAAGCAACCCACCGACAATGAATGCAACTATATAAATGACAACTATTATTATTAATGTAATACCTATGAGTTTAAAATGCGACTTCAAATTCCTGAATGCCTTTGTGACAAACAGCATATCATTAACCGCTATCCCATTTTTAATATTTGTACCAAATTGATATAAAAAATACGACACAAAGAAATACAGTATCATAATTAGCAACAGCGGAACAATTGATAAAGCACCGGCACTTGCATTAATAGCTGAAGATGAGGATAAAGCCCCCATTATAGGTGAAACTGCGCCGGCAAAAACACATAGTAACGCTATTATCGCCGTAGCTATAAACCCAAGTATCCCTAAAAACTTAGCCCATTTTCCTGCGGTCAATAGGTAACTCTTTGCCTCCTGCCCTATTAACAGGTCGGGCAGCGGATAATCCGGTACAATTGGGTCTGTTGTTTCTGTAGTGTCCATCGCGATTAAAGTTTATTTGTTTTAACTAAAGTAATGATTAAAACAATTAAACAAAAAAGGTGGCTGCAACTATAGCAACGTTAATGATGCACATGCGCGCTCGAAAATACCGAATGCATTACAATTAGCGCTACGTTAAAGTAAATAATAAGCCCCGTAACATCAACCAAAGTAGCCACAAACGGGGCCGATGATGTCGCGGGGTCAAGCTTAAGCCGTTTCATAATTATAGGCAGCATTGAACCTGCCAACGAACCCCAAAGCACTATTCCTATTAATGAAAAGCCTATGGTGAATGCGATAAGCAGCCAGTGCGGCCCATAGATCGGGCTGATATATTCGGCCCAAAATACTATCCTAAAGAAACCTATTATTCCCAATATCGATCCCAGCATTAACCCCGAAAGTATTTCCCGGCGCATTACCCGCCACCAGTCGGCCAGTGTAACTTCGCCCAAAGCCATTGCCTGAACGATCAGCGTAGATGCCTGCGAACCGCTATTCCCACCGCTCGACATAATGAGCGGGATAAAGAATGTTAATTGTATAACTACCGCTATCTCATCGTTAAAATACTGCATGGCAGTACTGGTAAGCATTTCGCTTAAAAACAGGATGATAAGCCAGCCTACACGTTTCTTTACCAGCTTAAACAGGTTAATATCAAGGTACGGTTCATCCAGCGCTTCCTGGCCGCCCATTTTTTGTATATCCTCGGTGTACTCTTCGTTGGCTATCCACAAAATATCATCAACCGTAACTATACCCAGCAAGGTATTATCCGCATCCGTAACCGGCAGTGCTGTACGGTTATTCATCCTGAACACATTAATGGCATCCTCCTGTGGGTCGGATGCATTAAGGGCTATCATCCTGCCGTCCATCAGTTCACTTATTTTGGTCGATGGGTCAACCAGCAATATTTCGCGTATGCGTATATCATCCAGTAAAACGCCTTTATCGCCTACTACATATATCACATCAATAGTTTCGGAGTTTTTACCATATTGGCGAATATGCTGCAATACTCGCTCAACATCCCAACTCCTTTTTACAGCGATATAATCTGGTGTCATTAAGCGACCAACGCTATATTCCTCATAGCCTAAAAGCGCAAGTGCTTCTTTACGGTCGGCGGCAGACAAATGCTGTATCAGTTTTGAAACTGTATCACCATGCATTTCGCTAAACAGGGCTGTACGGTCATCGGGAGGAAGCTCTGTAATAATTTCGGTTACCTTTTTGCCCGATAGCTTTTTTAATATACGTTCCTGGGTCGGGAAATCCAGTATGCGGAAAACGTTAACGGCGCGGTTAACGGTCAGCGTTTCAATAAACTTAGGGCCATGCTCCGGAAGTTCACCTATCAGCTCCTCTACGTCTGATATGTTCAGGTTGTCCAAATAATCTTTAAGTTGGCGCTCGTCGCCCTGCTCTAATAATAATTCTATTTGTTCAACCATTTCTTCCATAAAAAGCCTCCTGTTTACATATTTACGAATAATATTTTCCCCGGCAAAAGTCGGTTTATTTTTTCAAATTATAAGGCGGTTTTTTCTGTTATCTTTGCCGAAAATAGAAGAAAGAAGCAAGAGCCAGGAAATCAAGAGTCAAGACAAAACTCTTAACTCCTACATCTTGATTCTTGATTCTTAAAATCTTGATTCTTAAAAAATATGGGATTACAATGTGGTATAGTAGGTTTGCCAAACGTAGGTAAATCAACACTTTTTAATAGTTTATCAAATGCTAAGGCACAGGCGGCTAATTTTCCGTTCTGCACCATCGAGCCAAATGTAGGGGTGATAACCGTGCCCGACGAGCGCCTAACCAAATTAACGGAGATAGTAAACCCGAAGAACGTAGTACCAAATACTATCGAAATTGTGGATATAGCCGGCCTTGTTAAAGGCGCCAGCAAAGGCGAAGGTTTGGGTAACCAGTTCCTGGCCAATATACGTTCAACCAACGCCATTATTCACGTATTACGTTGCTTTGATAACGATAATGTGATACATGTGGATGGTTCGGTCGATCCTATCCGTGATAAGGAAATTATCGATACTGAATTACAGCTAAAGGACCTGGATTCGATAGAAAAGAAAATACAGAAAATTGAAAAGGCGGCCAAAGTTGGTAACGACAAGGAAGCTAAAAAAGCGTTTGATGTTCTAACGGTTTATAAAAACCACCTGCTTTCGGGTAAATCAGCCCGCACCGCCCCTGTTGCCGAAGAAGACCAGGAATATATAGCCGATATATGGCTGCTCACCGCAAAACCGGTAATGTATGTGTGTAACGTTGCCGAAAGCGATGTAAACACAGGCAATGCTTATGTTGACAGGGTAAAAGCTGCCGTAAAGGATGAAAATGCCCAGGTACTGATTATTTCAGCACAAATTGAGGCTGAAATTGCTGAGCTGGAATCATACGAAGAGCGCCAGATGTTTTTGGATGACCTCGGCCTTGCCGAATCGGGTGTAAACAAGCTGATAAAATCGGCCTACTCGCTGCTTAACCTGGCTACCTATTTTACTGCCGGTGTACAGGAAGTACGCGCCTGGACCATCACCAAAGGCTTTACCGCCCCGCAAGCCGCAGGCGTTATCCATACCGATTTTGAAAAAGGCTTTATCCGCGCCGAGGTGATTAAATATGACGATTTTGTAAAATTCAATGGCGTAGAAGCGGTAATAAAAGAGAACGGCAAACTGGCTGTTGAAGGCAAAACCTACATAGTGCAGGATGGTGATATTATGCACTTTAGGTTTAACGTGTAAAGAAAGAAGCAAGATAGTAAGAGCCAAGGTTCAAGAGTCCGGATTCAAGAGCCTAAAACCAAAGGTCAAAGTAAAATTCTTGTTTTTGCATCTTCTTGAATCTTGATTTCTTGATTCTTGCTTCTCAAACACTATTTCAAATCTTTATTCATCTCGTCAAGCAAATATTCTTTTTTATCCTCGCTGTATTCCCAAAACATTACGCCTGCAAGGTGATGCTGCTTAACATATTTGCACTTATTCGCTACCGACCATTCATCATCAAAGGTTACGAATTGTTTGGTGCTGTCGTTATATAAATACGGCGCCTGGGCATCTTTGTCGCGGTAATACTTAAATCCATGTTGATTGATCAGGCTATCCTTAACAAAAGTGTAACCGCCACCCCAGTTACGTGCTTGCGGTATATGAACACTTTTTGTACCTAAAACATGCTTGCCATCTGTGGCATCTGCCGAAGTTAAGGTATGACTGTAAAAGGCCACGCCCATTACCAGTTTTTCAGGCGGAACACCCGCTGCTGCAAAATCCCTTGCGGCTATATCGCCCGAACAGGTAGTATTGTATTGTTTTGATGAATATAAATTAGTATGATGAAGAACGATATGCAGGCTATCCTGCGCCAAATCATAGGTCATCAGGCTAACATAGTCAACGTATTTCGAAACTTTGTCCATTTCAGTTAACTGTATATAGCGACTAAAGCCACCTACAGCAGTTGTAAGGCACATTTTCCTGCCGGTTTGTTTCTCCAGCGTATCCAAATGCAGCCTTAGCTTTTGAAACATCAATGTATAATTCTGTTTATCTTCTGCCCTGAAAATGTTGTTCGCGCCGATATCGTCGGGGTATTCCCAGTCAATATCAACACCATCCAAATTATATTTCCGCACAATATCAACAGCGCTGGCGGCAAAGCCTTCACGAGCGGTATCAGTTAGTACAGCGTCCGAAAAGAAGCGGCATCCACCCCACCCGCCTATCGAGATCAATATTTTCAGATCGGGATTTTTCTTCTTAAGATTAACCAGGGTTTTAAAGTTAACTGTATCGCGTGCCGGGTTACCTAAATAAGCCCGGTTACCCTTTAGGTTAACAAATGCATAGTCTATATGAGTAAGCTTGTTGGGATTAACCATAGTGCTGTCAAACCGACCGCCAACATAGCCTATCACCACATATTTTGGTGCCTTGTGGCTTTGCGCCTGTAGATTTGTGCCGAAAATTATTAAAGCGATGCTTAAGAATAAATATTGCAGAGATACGCGTTTAGTTGATGCCATATACAATTCTACTATTTATTCTTCAAAAAACCTCATCCATAAAGCTATCAATTTTGATATATTTGCAGCATGCTCCCGTAGTTCAACGGATAGAATTATGGTTTCCGGTACCATCGATATGAGTTCGAATCTCGTCGGGAGCACTTATTTTTCCAACTATCTCATTATGAGATAGTTGGAATTTACAAATCTTATCCGTGGCATGCTGCTTTCATAGTAAATATGCTGATATCAGTTCTTCAATACATCTTTTATCGCCCTTGCAACTTCTGCAATTGCTTGTTTTCCCTCGTCTATATAACCTGCCATCTGAAAAAAGCCATGCGGCATTTCTTTATAAATACTGGTTTTTACTTTCACCCCTGCTTGCTTTAAAAGATCGGCGTATGCAATGCCTTCATCGTGCAACGGATCATATTCGGCAATAATTATTAATGCCTTAGGGCTGCTGGACAAATTTGTTGCAAAGATCGGGGCGGCATCGGCATTTTGCCGTTCTGCCGCGTTTGGCACATACATTTGCCAGGCCAGCCGGGCGATATCGATGGTAATTGACGGGCCATCTGCAAATTCCTTCCACGACCCGGTTTTAAGGGATGGATCAGTAACCGGGTACAACAACACCTGCAAAAGAACACCAGGCACGTGATTTTCTGCGGCCCTCCGGGCAAGTACCGTGGCAATCGCCCCTCCGGCACTATCACCCGCTATGATAAGGCGGTTCCTGTCAATGCCAAAATCTGTATCTTCACTAGCGATCCACTGCAAAACAGCATAACCGTCATCTATGGCAGCCGGGAAAGGATACTCCGGTGCAAGGCGGTAATCAACGGCTATCACTATGCAACCTGCTGCATTTGCCAGTGCGCGAAGCGGCCGGTCATGAGTTTCCAGGTCGCCGCCAATAAACCATCCGCCATGAAAGAAGATAACAGCTGGCAAATCACGGCCTCCTGACGGATCATATATTCTGATCGGAATTTGATGATCCGGAGCTTCAATTAAATGATCTGTAACAGAATGAACCGCCTCGGGTTCGCCGGCCAGCGGAATAAGTTGCCGGTAAGCATTTCTTGCAGCCGCTACCGGGTCGGCTGAAGGCGGAGCCAATGCCACCAGTTTCGCTGAAGCATCGATAGCCGCCTGCACTTGTGAATTCATGGTATGCTGGCTCATATTTTTATTATTAGTGTTGAAGAGCAGCACCCAAATTACCAAGGATACCCAACTGACCCAGCATAATAGTCCCCGCTGTATAACAGTGGAATGATTTCACTCTGCCGTTTTCAATATGGAATACGTCACAGCACGGGGTCACCATGGCTTTGCCGGTTGGCGGTATGATGCCAACTGGCAGCGCAAGCGGACCATTCTGTGTGCCGTTAAGCGTTAGTTCCACTATCACTAAATTCTCGTCATCTTTAACATAGAATTCGATCAGCTCACGGTGCATGTCGGGGAAAGCTGTGGCATATATATCAACAGTTTTGCCAATATCATTACCATAATATTTCACACCGGCAGATACATCGTAGAAATAGCCGTCCTCTGTAAATAAGTCGGCAAATGCTTTCGAATCCTTGGTTTCTGCAACAGCATACACCTGCCTGATCAATTTTTCGTTTTCTGAATTTGATGTAGTTTTCATATTCTTTTTTAATTTGATATAGCAAATATCCATCGGCCGGCGCACCTCTATATTGATATTTATCAAAAAAACACTTTGATTTAAATCAATTTTAGGCCAGACTAAACATTGCCTACCAAATCATTTGACCGGCGCTCCCAAAGAACTGACCGCTTGGGCCATCCTGCCCCAGGGTGGCATATTTTACAATTATCCGCGCTGCTTCTTCCGGGGTTTGGCTGCCCGTTTGATCAGTGAGATCAGTAGCGGTGTAACCAGGCGTAACGCTGTTTATCTTAAATGCCATATGCTGTAGTTCATTGGCCAGCATCAGGGTAAAAGCATTCACCGCTGTTTTAGAGGTACTGTAGGCCATCAGGTTGCTGGCAAAATATTCCGATTTATCACGATAATGATAGCCCAGAGAGCCCAGTTCACTCGATACGTTAACGATTCGTGGAGCTTGTGATCTCTTCATAAATGGCAACATAGCTTGAGTAACCTGCACTACACCGAAAAAATTAGTTTCGTAAACTTCTCTCAACACCGCGATATCAACTGAACTGGCGCTTTGGGGTTGGCGGCCGCCGATCGCTGCATTATTAACGAGCACATCAAGCTTCCCGGCTTTTGTCGAAAGCAGTTCGGCCGCCGCTTTAACCGATTTGATGTCCGCAACATCAATTACCAGTAATGATGCTTTATCGAATCCAAGAGCGTTAAGCTGCTGAACTGCAACCAGGCCTTTCTTTTCGTCTCGCGCGCCGACATAAACAAAGTACCCTAAACCGAGCAATTGTTTCGCTGTAGCGAATCCTATACCCTTGTTACCACCCGTAACCAGGGCAATCTGCGATGTCTTTTCCATTTTTTTAGATTTAAACCAATCCCACGGAAAGGTGGAATTGGTAATAAATTACATTTGATCCTTTCCTTCCTAACACTTATCCCCGGGCTGGCTGCGACGCACGCCCATCCTTAAAGAAAAAGGGGTGCAGGGTTAGCCAGGCAAGTGGCGGAAACAGGTGCATGGGAACCGCCATACCGGGAAACAATTCGGGGCTTTGCACTGTCAGTGGAAGTTTGAAGGCAATTGGTGAAATAATGCTGATAATACAGAAAACGACAAATACCAAATTAAACACCTGGTTTGCGTTCGTTTTAAACCATTTGCTGAACCACACATACCCTATGGCTGCAATTGAACAGCCAATTATGCTGGCGATGATGATCGATACTATCGTTACTATGCTGGAAAAATCGGCGCCTACGGCAGCATTGTAAACATGCTGATAGATAACTGAGGCCACACCTGACAACACTCCGGCTGCCAGGCCGAGGGATAAACTACGTTTGTACATGATTTTTATGATTTGATTACTGGAACAGATATGTTGATCTTGATATTTTCATCGATTTCGCCACCGGGTTTACCGATATTGAAATCGCTTCGTTTAATACTAAAACCGGCTGTAAAAATTGCGGCATTACCCGACCTCTTAAAAGTGAATGGAACGGTAATTTCTTTGGTCACGCCATGCGCGGTCAGATCGCCTGTAACCTGGTAAGCGCCGCCGTTTTTTGTGATCTTCTTTGAGGTGAACGTAATCGTTGGATATTTTGTCACATCAAGTGCCTCGTCGCTTTTAGCGTGCTTGTTCATCAGGGCATTCCCGGTGTTCAGGGAACCCGCATCCACACTCACATTGATCCTGGCGTTGGCCGGAGCCTGTTCATCGAAAATGATATTTGCCTTAATATCTTTAAAAATACCGCTGGCTTGATCACACGAAAATTGTACCGAATAATTGCTGCCGACCTGCCAGCTTTGTGCTGAGGCATTCATAACGGTACCGGTCACTATGACCAGTACCGCGGCTATGATAAATCTTAACCTTTTCATCGCAAAATTAATTGGCATTTAAAATGACGTTAGCATCCAGGCGGGCAACATCAGCGAGCGTTGGAGCAGGAAATCCAGCACCGAGGTTGAAGTCAGAACGTTTGATAGCACCTGTTACTTTGAACCCGGCAATGGTCTTTTTGTTAAAAGGATTAGTAGTTGTACCATTGTAAGTTAGTTCCAGTGTAACGGGCTTTGTCACACCGTGAATGGTCAGATCCCCGGTAACTGTGTAAACATTTCCTTTGATTCGTTTAATGCCGGTGCTTTTAAAGGTGATTTGCCCGTATTGGGCAGCATTAAAAAAGTCTGCGCTTTTTAACTCTTCATCGCGCTGGTCAAATTCGGTGTTGATGGAATTGACATCGGCTGTTAGCTGTATTGTTGCATCCGAGAAATCGGGCTTCGTGGCCGTAACAACTATGTCGACCGACCGGAATGAGCCGTAGACATCAACAACGCTAAGGAAATTAATAGCGAAGCCAACACGGGAGTGCACTTTGTCGAATGACCAGTTTTGCGCAAATGCGGAACCAATGGTTAGCAGAAGCCCGCAGGTAATAATAATTTTTTTCATGATTTTTAATTTTTTAACTAAATGATTTAAATGTTAATGCCAGCACTGAATAAGAACTTCCGGCTGACAATACAAAGGTCACTCCGGGCGGCGACCCGGCTCTTGACGCTTATCAAAAAGTTTGATTGATGAAAATCATGAGGCGAAATTGATAAATGTCAAGTTTGTTAATGACCTATACCAGTATCTTGGCCGGGCACCAGGATGGTATTTTGGAACCAGGTTGGGCTTTACAGCAAACGAAATTTGAACCTCACAACAAATAAAAACGTTGATGAAGTTCGATATTTGTCATAGAAAAACCTGGAGCCACAAACGTATTTTAATAAATGATCTTGACAGATATGTTTAATTATTCTGACCGGATTTAAAAAACTCTTTGTTATTATGTACGACACTCTTTTTGATCATCTCGAATTAAAATCCGGTGAAAAATTAACAGATAATGAACGGGAGGCAGTTATGGTCGCATTTGACCGGAAACGCATGCGAAAAAGGCAATACTTCCTGCAGGAGGGTGATGTTTGTAAATATACCGGGTTTATTGTAAAAGGTTCCGCCCGCATGTTTACAGTTAACGAAAAAGGGCATGAGCACATCATCCGTTTTGGACTGGAATCCTGGTGGATGAGCGATCACGAGAGTTTGATCAATCTCACCCCTTCGCCTTATTATATCGAAATGCTTGAAGATTCTGAGCTTCTTATTATTTCTCTTGCAAATGCATTAGAACTACGAACGAAAAGCCGATGCTTTGATGAAACGGTTAAAGCCCTCGACAAATTTCAGACGATCGCGATGCAAAAAAGAATTCACGCCGCCATTGGGATGAGCGCTGAAGAAAAATACCATGATCTGTCACATACCTATCCCGAATTCCTGGAGCGCTTTCCTATGAACATGATCGCATCCTATTTGGGCCTTTCGCCGGAAACACTCAGCAGAATTCGTAAGAACGGCCTGCGTAAATAAAACATTATTACCGGCTTCCTGCTACGTCTTGACATTTATCAATCCAATTTCCTGAGATTAATCAATTTTAAATTTGTGGCAGGTCGGCAATTTTACTGGAAACAAATCCAAAAAATTGTACCATGAAAAAGCGCAGTAATTTAAACAAGAGAAATGATGGCGATGATTATGATTTCATCGTGGTCGGCGGAGGATCAGCCGGAGCGGTCCTTGCAAACCGTTTGACAGAAGATCCGGATACGAGGGTATTGTTAATTGAAGCAGGCCCTGTTTTCAGCCCCGGCGATTATCCCGAAATCATAGCAAAAAGCGACATTGTCGGCGCCAATTTCGACCCGAATTTTGAGTGGGGTTATCAAACCGAACCCGGTTATATCGGCCATCCTATCCACGCACTCCGTGGAAAGGTGCTGGGCGGTAGTTCCTCCATAAACGGGGCGGCTGCAGTTCGCGCACTTCCTGTTGATTTCAAGCGTTGGGCAACTGAGGGTGTACAGGGCTGGAGCTGGGAGGAAGTATTTCCTTACTATTTAAAAATGGAAACATCCAATGTTACCGATGAAAAATGGCACGGCCATTCCGGCCCGTTCCCTATCACGCAGTTTACGAAATCCGACATCAGCCCCCTGCAACTGGCGTTTGTTAATGCGGCAGTGGAAAATGGTTTTAAAGAGATAAAAGACTTCAACGCCGATGAGCAACATGGCGTAGGCCCCTACCCCATGAATATAGTTAACGGCATACGCATGAATACCGGCATGACCTACTTAACCGACCAGGTGCAGAAACGAACAAACCTTACCATTATCGGTAACGCCATCACCAACAAGGTGCTTTTCGATGGCGCTGAAGCTTATGGCGTTCAACTTGCCGACGGAAGAACATTTAATGCCGATGAGGTTATCCTTTCTGCCGGTACTTACGGCACGCCCGCTATTTTAATGCGTTCGGGCATTGGCCCGAAACAGGAGCTTGCCTCACTCGATATCCCTGTTGTAGCGGATCTGCCGGTGGGAGAGAATCTGATCGATCAGCCATTTTATTACAACGCTTACGCCGTGGACCCCGGTACCATTGGCCGTCAAACACCGGTTATTGCCGCAAAAGTTTGGACAAAATCATCCTATGCTAAAGAAGGTGAATTAGACCTGCATATTACCGCTACACATCTGCTCCCGCCTGAGCAAAGCCCTACCCATGCAGGCTTTGTGTTTGCCGTGGCGCTCACCAACCCCAAATCAAGAGGTACATTAAAACTGGCATCGAAAGATCCGCTTGCAGCGCCAATAATAGATCTGAATTTCCTGGCCCTGGAAGAGGACCGCAAACGTATAATGGAAGGCGCCAGGCTGGCAAGGCAAATTTCTAAGTCGGCACAATTTAACAACATGATCGTGAAGGAATTGAATCCATGGGAAGCCGAAACAGACGAACAGGTATGGGAATCGGTAAAAAACACCGTTGACAGTTATGCACATCCATTTGCTACCGCCCCAATGGGGCCTGAAGATAGCAAAACAGCTGTGGTGGATTTCCAGGGCAGGGTGTACAAGGTTAATGGCTTAAGGGTAGTTGATGCATCCATATTCCCCGATGTGGTGTCCGCCGCACCTAACCCCACAGTTATCATGCTTGCCGAGAAAATCGCGGATGAGATCAGGAACGGCGATTAACAGCGAATGAACCGGATCATTACTGTAAAGCCTCAGCAATATTGACTGAGGCTTTTTTTAAGCATTTTTTCAGGATATTGCTTGATTATCCGCATTTAACCAAAATATGAACAATTGAAGCTCAATAACATAAAATAGACGATGTGAGAGTTGATCGACCTTGAATTTTCCAAAAAAAGTTTAAATTTGAGAATCACATTCTAAATCATTGCCCTGATGTATGGAGTTTTTCAAAAATACATGGATCGCAAGATCGAACTGTCTCCGGAGCAATCCGACTGGATAAAGTCGCTAAGTGTTGTAAAAAAACTTCGTAAACATCAATATTTACTCCAGGAAGGGAATATTTGCACACACCACGCTTTTGTAACAAAAGGTTGCCTGAGAAGTTATTCTGTAGATTGCGACGGTAAGGAGCATGTCGTTAAATTCGCAGTAGAACACTGGTGGATAGCAGATCGTGATAGCTTAGTATCGGGAGAACCGGCAAAATTAAATATTGACGCTATAGAAGACAGTGAAGCCGTGTTGCTTTCGAAACAGAATTTTGACCTGGTCTGCCAAAAAATACCCGTTTTTAATGGCATGGTTAATGATCTTTTGCAAAGTGCATATAATGCATCGCAAAACCGCGTACTTGCAAATATCAGTTTATCATCATGTGAAAAGTATGAGTACTTCCTTCAACGCTATCCGGATCTGGCAGTAAGGATCCCGCTAAGTATGATCGCGTCCTATTTAGGCATGTCTCCTGAAACTCTTAGCCGTGTCCGTAACCAGGTCGTGTCAAGAGGATAAGCCCGCTTGATATTTATCAATTATTTTCTTGACTTATATCATAGAAGAAAAGACCTGTCGTTTTTAGTTTTGGTGCTTAACATAAAATATCATGAGCCTAGAAACAACATCCAAAAACGAGCAACTGATCCGCAAATTATACCAGGTCGCGGAAGAGCAAAAGATCCAGGAATTCGTAGACCTATTCACAGAAGATGGCGTATTTTTTGATGCGTCGGCAGGCAAAGAATACCGTGGCGCAGAAATTGGGCGCACCGTTGAAGTTTATGCTAAAGCTTTTCCAGACATGCACCGGGAGCTTTATAAATTCTATTTATCCGGAGATGATGTAATGGTCGAATTATCTTTAAATGGCACCCACAAAGGCCCTCTTACATTGCCATTTGGAACAATACCGCCGACAGGCAAAAAAATGAGCACTCCATGCGGAGATTTTTTTCACATTGAAAACGGTAAAGTAAAAGTATTCCATTGCTACCCGTCCGGAACAGTTTTGTTAGAGCAGTTAGGCGTTTTAGAAAACCTGTCAGCAGTAATTCAAAAATAAACTATCGCTAAGTTGGCCGATCCATTTAAGGGAAGCGACAGGGTTATACAAAATGTCTAACCCGTAAATGGATTCGTCAATTTATTTGCGGTAAATTGTAAAACAGGAATAGGATCCTCTTATCCGGGGAGGTTTTAGAACTATCGAGGTCAGAACCTGGCTGATGGCAAACCGGGCAAATAACTATCTCCCTTAACACACATAAAAAGAATATTCATGAGCACAAAGCCTATAAAAATCGGGTATAGTTTGTCGTTAAGTGGCATTTTGGCTGCCAATGGGAAAACCGCATTATTAGCACATAAACTTTGGGAAGAAAACATCAATAACAAAGGCGGCCTGCTGGGAAGACCCGTTCAGTTAGTTTGCATTGACGATCAAACAAACCCGAATCTGGTTCCGGGAATTTACCAAAAGTTACTCGCCGACCAAGAAACGGATCTGGTCATGGGAGGCTATGGCGATAATTCTATCAAGCCGGCCATGCCGTTGGTCATCGAACATAAACGGTTCTTTGTCGGGCTGATGGGCCTTGCTGTTAACCAGGAATTCAATTATGAAAATTACTTTGTATTGATCCCAACCGGCCTCAATCCGGGTACTGCACTTACCAAAGGCTTTTTTGAAGTGGCCGCAAAGCAACATCCAAAGCCGGAAACAGTGGCTATTCTTTGTGCAGATGCGCCTTTTTCAAAAAGCCCGGTCCAGGGCGCTAAAGATAATTGTGCTAAACATGCAATGAAGGTTGTATTTGAAGAAAGCTATCCGCTGTCCACACCTGATTTTTCTCCCTTCATCCGTATGGTTAAGCAATCCAAGGCTGACATCCTGTTTATGTGTTCATACGTAGGAGATTCGATTGGACTTGTAAAGGCCATTGACAAGGAAGGCTTACAGGCTAAGGTGGTGGGCGGAGCCATGATCGGCCCTCAAAACGGTTCGGTAAAAACTGAACTCGGCCCGCTTTTAAATGGATTAGTCAATTATGAATACTGGTTACCGGTTGAGAAGCTGATGTATCCCGGTGTGCAGGAAATGATCGAAAAATACCAGGCCAGGGCACAACAGGAAGGAACCGATCCTCTTGGCTATTATGTCGCTCCGATGGCGTACGCACAATTACAAGTGGTAGAGCAGGCCATTACAGCCACACAAAGCCTCGATGACGAAAAGCTTGCAGCCTATACCCGCGATGCTGTATTTCATACGGTTGTCGGTGATATTAAATTTGGAAAAGGAGGCGGATGGACAGAGCCTCGTGTGCTAACGGTGCAATATCAAAACCTGACTGACCATTCGGTTGAGCAATTCAAAGATGCAAGGACCCAGGTGGTACTGGTGCCGGAAGCTCTTTCATCAGGTAACCTTATCTACCCATATACAAAAGCAAAAATGGAATAGCATAATGGCTGCCTGAAATATTCAACTTATCACAGTATTGTCTGTTTACCGTTCGCCTGCATCGCTCATAACGGGATAGTCAGTATAACCTTTCGCACCCGGCGAGTAGATCGTGTTAAAATCAACCGGATTTAAAGGGGCACCCACAGCAATTCGTTCTACAAAGTCCGGGTTGGACAGGAAATTCCGGCCAAATCCCACCAAATCGGCATCGCCTGTTTGTAATTCAATCTCGGCGGCTTCGGGGCTGAAGCCACTGCTATGGATCAGCGTACCCTTAAATTCCCTGCGAATTGCATCGAGTGTTTCCGCAGGAACTTCCGGATTGACACTGATATGAATATAGGCAATACCAAGCCTGTTCAACTCACTTGCCAAATGCGTATACGTTTGCAGCGTAACATCAGCATCATAGGGCAACAGGTCACCTAAGGTAGAATTTGGCGAAATGCGGATACCCACCTTGTCCCGGCCAATCGCTCCGGACACTTGTTCTGCTACTTCAATGGCAAAACGCACCCGGTTTTCAATGCTGCCTCCATATTGGTCCAAGCGATCATTAACATTTGGGTTCAAAAACTGCTCTATAAGATAACCGTTAGCGCCATGTAACTCTACGCCATCAAACCCTGCGGCAATCGCATTCTCAGCTGCTGCAATGTATGATGCGATCACCTTTTGCACACCCTCGATTGTCAGGGCCTCAGGTACACTATAATCCTGGCTGCCCATTGTATCAGTATGCATTTGGCCGGCGGCAGGAATTGAAGAAACGCCCACCAGCCGCGCATCTTCCGGGAGATTGGCAACATGGCCTATACGCCCGGTGTGCATTAATTGTAAAAATATTTTAGTGCCGTTTTGATGAACAGCTTCAGTCACAGGTTTCCATCCCTCTACATGTTCATCAGAAAAAATACCGGGCATGCGGGGATAACCCAGCGCTTCAGGCGCCGGGGCAGTCCCCTCTGTAATGATCAGCCCCGCGCCTTTCCGCTGTCCATAATATTCGGCCATCAGGGTATTAGGAATATTCCCAATGGCGCGGCTCCTGGTCATGGGCGCCATTACAATGTGGTTTTTGAGCTGCAAAATTGTGCCGTTATAAGGCATCAGTAACTTTTTCATAACTTTTGTATTATTGGGCCCGTTCCCAAACGAGATTAACAGCTATCCCGTCTGCTATTTTTTGAATTTCAGTCAAGCTATTACCTTCAACTTTTACACTGATCTCATTCTTGCCCCTGGTGTGGCCGTTCATGTTTTGGAACGTGGAGCCTAAAACGTGTTCTTCACCAAATTCACCATTTTCGTCTACTGTATAAGTGCCATACACACCAAGACTGTTAGTTACCGCAGTTTTGTATTCTTCCGGTGTAGCGTTTGCACGGTCTCCCGAAGCAAACTTTGGTATGTCAGGGTTATGGACGATGACGATAAAACGTAAATCTTCTGTGAAAACCAACATCCCGGCCGGGTGCTGGCCAAGGATATCTATATGGTTTCCATGGTTATCAAGGTAACCCGAAACAAGGTTCCAGGTTCCCACTACATTGTTCTTTTTCATGTTATTTATTTTATTTGATTTTTTAATTTTAACTGATGTATCCGCTGGTTTACCAGCAACTGAAATTGCCATTACCAAACCGGCAAAGACAAGGAGAAAGATGTTTTTACTTGTTTTCATATCGCTGTTTATTTAATTAGCCTATCCTATATTGACCGCCGTCCACAACAAGGGCCTCGCCGGTAATAAATGATGCATCATCACTCGTAAGGAATAATATTGCACCGGTAATATCTTTAGGTTCGCCCAGGCGTTTGATTGCCTGTTGTTCCCAGGTGGCGCGTTTCATTTCATCTGATTGTGCAGCCGTTGCCTGTGTATTGATAAGACCGGGCAGAACCGCGTTGGCGGTTATGTTGTCACCGGCAACGTCATTGGCGAGCCCTCTCATGAACCCAATAATGCCCATTTTAGTCGCGATATAATGGCTCATGCCTGGGATCGATAAGCCAACCATGTTCGAGGATATGCCTATGAATCGCCCCCATTTCTTTTTTCGCATCCCCGGAAGGAAAGTTTTAACGCTCAAAAAGTGTGAATCCAGGTTTGTTGACATCGTTTTTCGCCATGTCGCCAGGTCCAATTGGTCGATGGGCAGATTAGGGAAATAGCCTGCATTGTTTACCACAATGTCTACGTCACCCAATTCCTCGGTTTTGAGGGCCAATGATTGCCAGTCTTCCTCTTTGGTCACATCCAATTGGTAACCGGAAGCTGCGGGGCCGATTATTTCTAATGTCTCCTGCGGGACGCGGATATCTGTCGCGATCACGCGCGCCCCACGCTCTGCCAATGCTATGGCAATAGCCTGGCCAATGCCCTGGGCAGCACCTGTTACCAGCGCAACTTTTCCTTCATGTGTTTTCATTTGCTATCGATTTTAATTGAATCAAACCTTGGGAACAGCTCCAGTGCATTACCGCCGAAAACCTGTTTTTTCTCCTCAGCGGACAATTCAGGGTTGCTATTTATTTTTAGCTTCCCCTTTAAAGCCAGGTCATTCCGCACATAGGGAAAATCAGTCCCAAATACCACTTTATCCATACCGGCTATGTGGCGAAGCGTATTCAGGACAGGATCTGTCCATGCCAGCGCGGTGTCCCAATAAAGCCGGCGAAAAGTGTCAGCCGAAGTCCCTGTAACCGAACTATCGCCCATTATTTTCATATCGTCAACTATGGCAAACCTCCCGGCCAGGTAGGGTGCTGTTCCGCCCGCATGCGAGAAAACGTATTTAACATCCGGCGTTTCGGCAAAAGTGCCGCCATAGTGCAGTTGTGCGATCGCCCTGGTGGTATCGCCCGGGAAATCAATAAGGTTATCCGTAAGCCCAAGCGCATGTGCTACCGGGTCAGGTGAAGCGTTCGGGTGGACAAAGACCGTCGCCTTCCGGCGTTGTAACTCATGGAACAAAGGCTTCATCCGCGGGTCACCCAGGTAAATACCCTGCGCGTTGGTAAAAAGCACCACGCCGTCCAGTTTAAGCACATCAAGGGCATAGGTGATCTCTTCTATCGCATCATCTACATTCGGCATAGGGACACTCGCTAAGGCACCAAAACGCCGGGGGTGTTTTAACACCATCGAAGCTGCAAGCTCATTACACTTCCTTGCCAGTTCTTTTGATGCGTTCCGGTCGTGCATTTCGATTCCCGGTGTGCTGATGGAGGTAATGGCGATATCTATTCCCATTTCATCCATAAATGCCAGGGACTTTTCAATGCTCCAGGCCTGTGGTTTTAAGCCGCCAACAGGGTTAGCCTTTTCATTGGTTGCCTCGAAGAAGAACTCCGGCAACATATGATGATGTGTATCAATGGTTAAGCTCATGATCGTTTGGTTAAAGCCGTGTGCAAAATGATTGTTTTGCACACGGCATGTTCGTTTATTAAAATGGATATTGCCCTGGTGTGCTACGGGCGTTGATCCAGATAAGATCCGTGAAATCTTCTATACTGTGGGGGCCGGTTCTACCCCAGCCGCTCTCTTTTACACCGCCCATCGGCGCATGGGTTTCTTCATTTACTGTCGGAGAATTTACATTGACCACACCATGCAAAATTTTCGGTGCCAGTTCAAATCCTTTATAAGTGTCCTTAGTGAAAATGGAGGACACAAGTCCATACGAGGTGCGATTTGCAACCGCTATAGCTTCTTCTGCTGTATCTACCGGTTCTACTATTACCAATGGTCCAAATGTTTCCTCGTTTGATGCGATCGCATCATAAGGAACATCGGTAAGGATTGTCGGGAAATAGATCGGACCTTCTGCATACCCACCCGCAACAACTTTTGCTCCTTTACTAACTGCATCTTTAACACGATCATCTGTTGTATTTATAGCTCCTGCATGAATAAGCGGCCCGATGATGGTTTTATGATCTTCCGGATCACCGTATGGCAATGATTTCGTCCTGGCAATAAATTTCTCCAGGAATTCATCGTATATCTTTCTTTGAACAATGATCTTGCGGGTATTCATACAGATCTGTCCCTGGTGAAAGAATGCCCCGAAAGTCGCGGCTTTTACGGCTTCATCCACATCAACATCATCCAGTATGATCATTGGATTATATCCTCCCAGTTCAAATACAGTTCTCTTCAATGTTTTAGCCGCACGTTCCGCGAGGTATTTAGCAGTTTTTACCCCACCAATAAGGTTTATCACCTTAACATTGGTGTTCTCAAATATCTCATCGGCCAGGCCGGCTGCATCACCAGGTGCATGGGTAACCACATTGATCACACCTGGAGGGAAACCGGCTTCGTGCGCGATTTCCGCGATCATAAGGCCCGCGGAAACGGGAGCAAATTCTGATGGTTTTACAACAACGGTATTACCTGCAACCAGGGGGGATATAACAGTTCTCCATGATAATATACTGGCACCATTCCACGGCGTAAAACTGGTAACCACCCCCAACGGCCTGCGAACCCCTATGGAAAAAGATCCGGGCACATTGGATTGCAACACTTCCCCTTTATTGTCATATGCCCAGGCTGCACCTTTCTCCAATGTAGTAGCAAGCAGTTCTCCTTGAAAAGTCGCAAATGTAATGGTGCTTCCTGTCTCTTTTGCAAGTATTTCGGCAATCTCTGTCTTTCTTCGTTTGATAATGGCGGCTGCTTTAAAAAGAAGCTCTGCTCTTTCAGCCGGAGTAGTAGCTGCCCAGGCTGGAAATGCTTCTGCCGCTGCGTCAATCGCAAACTTCATATCTTTTCGGCTGCCTGCTGCAATCTTTGCGTATACCTTTCCGCTGTAAGGCTCCAGATCATCGAATGTGCGACCATCTTCGGCATCCCGCCAAACACCGCCTGCATAATACTGATACTTTTTAACTTCCATGATTTCTATGTTTTTTTAAGGTTCCGCCTTGAATGGCGGGTATAACAAAACTATCTTCACCACACCGTCTGCACATTGATCTTAGTCAAAAAAAGCAATTGATATTTGTCAAGGGCTTTACGTTGATTTAACCCTTTGTCCCTGTTGGATCGTACCATATTTCCCTGCGAAAAAGTCGCGGTACGCGTCCGCAATTTCTTTTTGGGAATTCATGACAAACGGCCCCTGCACAACCAGCGGTTCGGCAGGTTCAGGCCCACCCAGCATAAACGCATCTGCATTCGATATACCCGGATTGCGGAAAACGATTTCTGCGTTACTGTTTTCTAAGATCAATAGTTGACTTTTCCCAATGAGATCGCCGTTAACGATAATCGGATCGTCAGGCACGAACACTGCACTTTTCATTTCCCCACAGGCTGAGATCCTAAATTCAGACTTGGCGTTTAGTGTAATACGAAATAGAAATGCCTGCGAAAGTGATTCGACGGGCGATTCGATGCCCCCGCATTTTCCAAGCAAAATGCCTATCATGCCGGCATCATTCGGCAACGGTACATTGGGAAAGGCCCCGGCATTCAAAGCCTTATATTGCGGAAGGTCGCCTTTATGAGCAGCCGGAATATTTGTCCAGAACTGAATGGCATGAAACGTGCCGCCCGATTGTACCAGGTGGGCACTCACGCGTTCGCCATGAATAACTCCCCTTCCTGCGCTGAGCCAATGCGCGCCACCCTCAGCTACGATCTCGTGATTGCCAAGGCTGTCAAAGTGCTCAACCTCTCCTTTCATCACATAAGTAAAGGCCACAAGCCCCCGGTGCGGATGTTCATGCAGTTCCGATGAGAACGGTGTACCTGGCGTATATTTAACCGGGTAGCCGTGGTCCAGCAAAAGAAAAGGACCGACGCTTGTAATAGTGCCTGTTGGGATAAGCCGGTTAACAAGCAAATCCCCGACCCTTACATTTTTCCCTTCAATACTTGTAGTTGACTTTTTCATGATCTTTTATTTTTAATATTAATCTGTTATATGGTATGCCCGGTTTCTTCGGGTTCGATCCCAAAAACGATGTACAACACTGTTGAAACCGCGCCGATCATAATAAAATGAGTGAAAATGAATACTGCTGTTTGCATAGTTTTGAATTATATATTTTTATTAGACTTCATGACATAATATAAGGCGGTGCGAAACCTGGTTGCCCGGCCAGGCGTGTGCACACTTAAATACTTTCACCGCATGGCTAAGTAATGCGATCAGTAAAATCCATTCAGCTTTAAAAGCCAGGATTGTGAGGGTCAGTTCCAGGTATACATCCTCAGATTTCATTCCCGACAGGAACATCGACAGTATGTGAGATATGATTTTCATTGTCTTTTCTGTTTTACGATGTAAAGTTCCTCATCTTCAACACCGTGGCTCTTGATACATATCAAAAAGTGCTCTTGATATTTGTCAAGAAGTTGGATAGCTCTGCCTGCCGGAATAACAGCTTTTAACTGCCTGACTTTATTCGACGGATATGTAGGATATTATTGGGCAATAAAGGTTTGCAGCTTGTCCAGCCGGGGCCCAGAGTAAATAGATTTGAAAAAAAAATTTATAATTTTATCTCCAAAAGATATTCAAAATCAAAAGCATACACTTACCATGGCCGATTTCATACCTTTATTCGACTATATCGAGCGTAAGTCGTCAGTGACGCTTTCCGAAGATGAACGCAATTTGATCATGACCAAACTCAAGTCAAAGAAATTGCGAAAAAGGCAATATTTTTTGCACGAGGGTGATGTATGCAAATACATGGGGTTTATCGTTAAAGGGGCCACCCGAATGTTTGCTGTCGACGAGAAAGGGCATGAGTATATATTACACTTCGGCCTTGAGGACTGGTGGGTTGGAGATTATGAAAGTTTTTATTTGCTGACACCCAGCAAATACTACGTGGAGGCTCTTGAAGACGTTGAGATGATCCTGATCACTAATGATCAGTTACAGGAGTTGGCACGAACAATACCAGCCATCGCGGCGATGCTGGATTCATTAAACCGGGGGGCCACCATAGCCAATAACAAAAGAATGCATGCCGCTATCAGTTTAACTGCGGAAGAACGCTATGAAGATCTCGCCAGAACGTATCCGCATTTTCTCCAGCGTTTTCCGCAAAACATGATCGCATCTTATCTCGGTATTTCGCCCGAAACTTTAAGCAGGATCAGGAAGGCAGCCGTTAAGTAAAATATAATTAAAAACAAAGATCACGAGCCCCCCTTACGTAGTCAATGTCGCTTAGTAGAAAAATACACAGTTAAGCATAGATATCTCATTTTTTAAGCCTCCGATAGTGACTATATGCCCGCTATTATGTAAACAGCAGAGCCAGAGACACCCAATTCTCGCAAAAGGCGTTCTAACCTGTTTTTATAACAAACCAAGCAACTATTTCGGTGTTCCAAAACGCGGGATCAGCCTGGTAAACAATCCCGGCAGAAAGCGTTTAACAAAAAGCGCCAATCTTTCTTCACCTATAAATTTGCCGATATAAGGCTCGAATGTTTCATTCTTGATGGCATTTATAATTTGCCTGGCAGCTTTATCGGCTGAAAGGCCTGTGTTGATCTGTTCAGATTTATTTTCGAGAAAGCTTCCGTCGCCGGATATTACTGATATCGGCGTATGGATATAGCCGGGAGTAAGTATGGTTACTCTAATTCCATGTTTGCTCACTTCGGCACGAAGACTATCGAAATACCCATGTAATGCATGTTTGGCTGCTGCGTACGCCGCACGCATTGGCGTTCCTATTTTACCCAATACGCTACTGGTCACCACAAAATAACCCGAACCCCGCTCAATAAAATGTGGTAAAAGCGCTTTGGTTAATATGATATAACTGAAATAGTTAAGCTCCATTACCTCGCGATGAACGGCTATCCCGGTCTCTGAAACAAACGCACGTTGTGAAATACCACCGTTATGCACCATGATGTCGATATGCCCGAATACTGCTATGGCAATGGGTACCTTTGCTTCAAGATTAGCACTATCGGTCAGGTCGAGTGGAAGAATATGTACATTGTTACTATGGAGGCAATTATTCTTTACTCGTTCTAATTCAGCTATTCGCCGGCTTGACAAGATAAGTTTAGCACCCTGTACAGACATCTCGTACGCGAGCGCTTCGCCAATACCCGAAGATGCGCCCGTGATCCATATAACCTGGTCTTTAAGTGATTTCATAAAAATTCTTCGGCCTAATTTAATAAGAGACTTCCGGATTATAGATGCTTTTAATTCAGAATATTTAATTCAGGAAATCCCCGCCTTTGTTGGAGTTGTCTCCAACAAAACTGAAGGCGCCCATTAAATCTAACAGTTATCAAGCGCTGCCTGTATCATGGCTGCCAAATGTTCAACATGCGGGTGCAGGAACATGGTACGGTGATCGCCAGGTATTTCGTGTATGATCACCCCGTCCAGGGCGAATTCTTTCCAGCCCAGGTATTTAAATTCATCAACAAAATATAGTCGTTTTTGGGCCTTAAATAAGTGGAGTTGTCCGCGAAACGGGTTTAGGGTATATTTATTTAAAGCAGCCTGCTGCTTTAGGCTTATTTTATCCAGGTTTAGGTCGATGTCTGTCCGTATAGTGTTTGAAACCCCTGTCCGGCCAAATAATCTTTTCAGGTTTTTCAGCATGAAAGCTTTCTGGTAATTATAGGTTTCAGATGGATTATTAAAGAATGACCGGGTGATAAATACTGCTTTCGGAAACTGCCGCAGCACCTTTTTCGGGAACTTGCGCAGGCCTTTTTTCTTGTAAGGTAAAACACCCGCATCGGTATCCGAAACGCCGATAAATTTCAGCGTTTTGCCCATATCTTCCATCTGGTGTTTCATTTCAATAGCCACATAGCCCCCAAACGAATAACCGGCCAGTGCATATGGCCCGTCGGGATTGTGTTTTAAAATTTCGCTCACATAAACCCTGGCTATATCTTCTATACTATCGTATGGTTCCTCCTTACCGTCCATACCCAGCGGCTGTAACGAATATAAAGGTTGATCGGCATCAAGGCAAGCCGCCAGGTTAACAAAATTGGTGAGGTTATACCCGCTTCCATGGATAATATACAGGGGCATTTTATTCCCGGTAGATTTTATTGGAACTAACGACTTATAACTGCTTTTTGAATTTTCCCCTTCAAGGAATTTGGCGTACGTTGCAACGGTGGGGTATGTCAAAATTGCATTAACGTTTACTTTTTGTCCAAACGTTTTTTCAATTGCTGTCTGTAGGTCTACTGCATGTAATGAATCTCCGTCAAGGTCAAAAAAGTTATCGTCAACGCTAAGGTTCTCTATTTTCAGCACATCTTTCCAAATGCCGGCCAGTTCCCGCTGGATATCGGGTTTTTGTATTTTGGTGTCCGGTGCAGGCCGGTTTGTTTCTTTCTCAAAATCCATTTTCCAAAGCCGGTTAATATAAAATATTGTGCGATTACCGCACTTATCCTATACGTTTCAGCTAATTTAATGGTTTTCTTTTTAGTTACAATTTAATCATTATGAAAGTTACATCAATGCAATATATTTCCTTATTTTTCTTCTTCTTTCCATCTCCATAAATGCAGGCTGGCATAAGTGCGGAAAGGACGCCATTTTTCAGAGATATTTAGCATATCTGCCATGAATTTCTTCTTATCTGTACGGTCGAGCCCATAAACGCCGGCTACCGCCTTTTGCAATATCAGGTCATCGGCCGGGAAAACATCCTCGCGCCCGAGCGCCGATATTAAAAACACATGTGCCGTCCATTTACCAATGCCTTTAATACCGGTGATGTAAGTGGTTACTTCTTCATCGGTCATCGTGTCGAGTTTATCAATGTCCATCCCCTGTTCAATGTCAAACTGCGCAACGTTTTTTATGTATGATGCTTTGGAACGCGATAAGCCTATCGACAGCAAGGTTTCCATCGGCGTATCAATTACCTCGCGCGATGTGGGTTTATGGCCATGATAAATATTAAGGAAACGCTCTAAGAAAACTTCACCAACCCGAGTAGAAAGTTGTTGTTGAACTATGGTTGAGTACAGGAAAAATGTAAGATCGGTACGGCGTTGCAAAACACGCGATTCCGCACCCGTCAGCAGCTTTTTGAGCTTGGGATCCTGGGATAAGTATTCGAGGTAATTGGTTTGAGGCGTTGCCATATCACGCAGTAATTAAACCTAAAAATACTATTATTAAACCATCCTCCATTACCCAAAATTACGCTGCTGCTTTTGCGTTCGCTGATGCACAACCGCCCTAACCTGTTTTGATCTGCTCTTTTTCCGTTTGCCCAGCCATATGATGAAGCCGGTAACCGGCAAACTGGCACAAATAAGACTGGCCAAAAATGCCATGATCTTTCCTGTAATGCCGAGTATTTGCCCTACATGGATGTCGTAGTTCATGTCGTTCATTTTCATACCAGGGCTTTTTTGCGCCTGTGTTAAGGTTTTTAGCGGTTTGGCGGTGTACTTATCAAAAGTGTATATGTCGCTTTTGTAAAAATGCAGGCTTTGGGCATAGGCGGTTACACTTATAGTTCCGCTTGCGGCATTATCATCATATATTAAAAACATTTGTGCCTGCGGCGATCGGTCTTGGGCCGATAAAAAGGCCCTGTCCATAACCGGTTGGTTTGGCACTGAAGCTTTCAATGTAGTATCAGACTTTGGCACTGCCTTCTCAGCCGCATAACTTTTGCCCATGTTGGCGGTGGCGTATATACCATTGCTTACCCAATCAAAAGCAATGGCCAAACCGGTAATTGCCAGTATAATGGCTATGCTTGTTGCATAAAATCCCAATACGTTATGCAGGTCGTAATTCACCCTGCGCCAGCGACCGTTCCATTTAATGGTAAAGCTGCGTTTGCGGTCGGTTTTGCGTTTGGGCCACCATAGTATGATGCCCGTTATCATGATCATAACAAACAACAATACCGATATGCCGACTACCCACTTCCCTATCGCAGGCGGCAGCAGCAGGTATAAATGTATATATTCTACCACTGTAAAAAAGTTATCCGTTAGCTTTTCGCTGTGGGTAATGTTGCCGTTATAAGGGTTTAGATAGATATACAACAACCCTTCTTTAGCGGTAATGGCCAGTACAGCAGCCGGGCGGTCTTTACCAAAATAATAAATGTAACTAACCGCCGCACCCGGCGCTTGCTTAAGGGCAACTTGTTTTAATACCGATGGCGACAGGTAAGGTTTGTGCTGCACTTCAACCTTGCGGTAGCTAAATAAGGCATCCTGTATCTCATTCTGGAAACAAAATATGCAACCGGTGATGCTCACAATGAACACAACCAGCCCGGTTATAAAACCGAGCCAGCGATGTAAAAATAATATGGTTCCTTTAAACCGTTTCAAGCCTTAAAACTTGTAGGTTAAACTTAATACCAGTTGGCGCAGCATTTGCGGGTTGATGGTGCTGTAACCTGTCCAGTAGTGTTTGTCGGTTAGGTTATTCACCGCAAAATTTATGCGGTATTTCGAACGCTCAAAAAATGCCGATCCGTTGTACACCGTGTAGGCAGGTAAAATGAACGTACCCTCAACGGCATCATTAACCACCTTGTTATCGCTGGCATAATTGCCGCCAAAACCAAAGCCCAGACCATTTACAGCAGTTTTTGGCAGGCGATAGCTGGCATAAAAATTTGCCGTATAAGGCGATGCTGCGGTAGCCGGTCTGTAACCCATTACATCGGCAGCGGCTTTGGTATAGTACGAATCGTTATAAGCAAAACCGCCAATAAGGTTAAATCCCTGGAAAGGATTAGCGATCACTTCGGCCTCGAAACCTTTGCTAACCTGTGTACCGTCCTGCAATTGCGGGGTTGGGTATTCCGCTGCATAAGGCGGGTCAACACGCAGCACGTTAGTTAGCTTTATATCATAATAGCTAAGTGTGCTGCTCAGTTTTCCGTCGAACAGGTCGAGTTTTACCCCGCCTTCAATTTGCTCGGCGTTTTGCACTTTGGCAATTTTGGTGATGGTGGTGTTAGTAGCATCATCATGCGCAGCATAACCACCGGGATTAATAAAGCCATTCTGGTAATTGGCAAATAACGAAACTTGTTTTTTAACAACCTGGTAAACCAAACCAAATTTGGGCGATAATGTATTTTGCGTAAAGGCAGGTGTCGCTGATCCGCCGGTATTGCCGCCTTTATTGTCGTAATGGTCGGCCCTTAATGATACCAGTGCCAGTAATTGGTCGGTAATATTTAATTCATCGGCTACGTAAGCGCTGTAAATATCAGTTTTGAATACCTCGGGGTAATTGAAGATACCACCGGGGTTGTTATCAAAAACTGCCTGCAGATTTTGATAGTTGAAATTATCATATGCATTTTTCCCCAATGTGGTAGCAACTTTATCAAACGAGCCGCTAAAAAACAGCTGGTTCGAATTCTGATGCAAGTAATCAAGTCCGCCTACAAACCGGTTGCGCATGTTTCCTATTTTAAAGTCGCCGTTAAAATTCTGTTGTATCTCCAGCTCGCTTGATCTGCTGTTGCCGGTTGATTGGTCATTACGCGAAATGGTATCCTTTGCCAAGAGGTAATAGTATGGATAAAAGCCGTTTGAAAAACTGTTGGTGGCGCTAAAATTGGTTTGCGAGGTCCATTGATCGCTTATTTTATAGGTTACACGGCCATAGTAGTTATTGTTGCGTGTATTTTGGTCGAGGTTATCATTTGAATAGGTTTGGCGGTAATCCAGGTCGAGGCCATCGGCACGGTTGGTGCCCAGCGCAGCCACATTAGCCCCGCTGAAAAAGAAGATGGGTTTACCCGAGTTTTTCCCGTAGTTCAGTTCCGCATCAAACGAGATTGATAACCTGTCATTCACATTATACAACAGGCTGGGGTCTATCACCGCGCCCTGCGAAAAGCCATTATTTTCAAAGCTCCCCTCGTAGTTCAGTGCGGTATTTAAACGGAACAGTAGTTTTTTGGCATGGTCAAGCGGCGTATTAATATCAGCAGTCAAGCGTTGTAATCCATAGCTGCCTACGGTATAACTTACTGCACCGCCTACTGTATCATAAGGTTTTTTGGTGATGCGGTTTATAACACCGCCAAACGATGTTAAAGTACTGCCGAACAAAGTAGCTGATGGGCCCTTTAACACTTCTATCTTATCAATATTTACGGCATCGTTGGTGTTGGTTACCAGCCCGGCCATCCCATCCCGTAAGGTACTTTGCAGAATAAAACCGCGCGAATTAAAATAACCGCCGCCATCGCCACTACGGCCCGTGGCATTCCACATGGTTTGCAAACCGGGGACATTCTTCAGCGCATCGTCAACGCTAAATACCTGTTGCTCGGTTAACAGGTTGCTGCTAATGGTGCTGTATACCTGCGGGTTTTCCAGGTTATCCAGCGGTAGTTTTGCCACATCGTTGCTGCGTTTGGTGCTGTATATATTCGCTTTACTGCCGTTTATGCGTACCTCGTGCAAATTGCCAGTAGCGGGTGTTAATACTATATCGTGCAGGTCGGTGGTTTGGCCGGCCTTTACGTTAACGGGGATCTCCTGTTGCTGGTACCCTATAACCGAAACAACTACGGTGTACTCGCCTGCAGGCGCTTTTAAGCTGAATATCCCGTCTTCGTTGGTTATTGTACCATACCTGGTATTTTTTAAACTGATGCTTGCATCATCTATCGCCTGTGATGCGCCTTCGGTTACTTTTCCCCGTATGGTACCCTTTATTTTTTGTGCCGAAACAGTGGTGGTTATGGCCATCACCATAAAAAATAGCAGCGTTTGAATTGTTCGAATAAGTGGTCGGTTTTGTTTCATTTTTATTTAGACTAATTATAAATAATGCGCGAAAGTAGTTCAAACTGAAACACAATCCAAATTATTTAGAATAATTCTAAACAGTGCAATCTAATATTTCTAGCAATCATTGTTAATCAATTAATATTCAGTACGATTAATTATTATATTTATATACAATTAATACCCCCATGAAAAAATACCTGTTATTTACCATTTTGGTATTTATTACTGTTGCTGTAAAAGCACAGGAGATGCAGCCACCAAAATATTCGTTTGGTGTGCGCATAATTGGCAAAGGGAGACCGATGATCCTGATACCCGGCCTAAAGGGCGCCGCCGATACTTATAATGATGTTGTGGCACATTATAAAGACCATTATAAATGTTATGTAATAACACTGGCGGGCTTTGCCGGGCAACCTTCCAATGCTGACACGCTTCATCCGCTTCAAACACAGCACGACCAGATCATACAGTATATTATTGATAAACATTTAAAGAAACCGGTTTTGGTGGGCTTTAGCTTCGGTGGTACTTTAGCACTATGGATAACCATTACGCGGCCCGATCTGATAGGGCCATTAGTGGAATTGGACGGTGTGCCTTTTGACGATGGCATTGAGAGCGACCACGTAAACATGGATTCATTACGGAAGGATGCAAAATTACAGCGCTACCGCACATTAAATGCAACATCCGCGGTCTGGAAGCATTTGGATTCGGTGCGCCATACTGACGCATTCAGGAAATCGGGCTTCGTTTATTTACAAAACCTGCTTACCGATACTAACCGCATAAAACAAGTATTGAACTGGGACGATGCAAGTGATTACAAAGCTACCTGGCTCATGCTCGATGAAGCGGAAACACTCGACCTGCGCAATAGTGTCGCCAAAATAAACTCCCCTATTTTGGTATTAGGTTCATGGAAGGGCTGGGACAATTTAAAAACAAAAGCTGCTGTTGAAAAACGTTACCAAATGGAATACGCACCTGCCAAAAATGTAACCATCATTTTCTCTGAGAATGGAAAACATTTTTTAATGTATGAAGACTTTGACTGGATGATAATGGAGATGGATAAATTCCTAACAAAGCATTGACCATTGTTATTTACAGGTGATTTGTGTGTGTAATAAAGCTAATACCTTATCACATCTGTATCCGGCGGTACGTGCCCCAGCAAGCGGCACATGGTCATGATCTGCCCTTTGTGGTGAAATTCATGGGTTATCATATGTGTAAAAAGTTCCAGCGGCGTAACGGTTAACAGCATTCCTGAATTTGTAGTATTGGTTACGGGTTTATCTAATTGTTTAAAATAGTTCAAAAACTCAACTAGCAGTTTATCTGTTTCATCAAATAATTCGCGCACTTCAGCTATGCTAACCTGGCTATTATAATCAACGTACGGTAGCTTTTTATTCATGCCAAAATTAGCACCCCAATGCTTGTAAGTATTGTTGATATGCAAAAGGAAATAGCGAATATCTTTACTATTGAATTCTGTTACAGGTACGGTATATCCATTACCTACCTCGTTCTCAATAAAATTGAGCATTACCGAGCGCGAGCCTTTTATTAATTCGTATTGCTGCCTTAGAATTTCCATTTATCGCAGTATTAAACTCAAACCGGCGTCAAATTTATTGGAAGTTCCCGCATTTATCAAATCAGGACTAATATGCAGCGATGAAAAGCTGCGCTTTTTATGCCCCAAATGATATTTTTCGTTAAGGTATATGGACGAGAGCGGAGCATCTACCAGCGCAAAAGTCCCATCCAGCACTAATAAAGTAAGAAAGATTGAGGTAGTACCATTTGAATGAAAATTATGGTTGCTCCAGGACCCGAAAGTGCCTATCGTGGTTACGAATGCCACGCCCCATATTGCGCCTGCCTTTGCATATTGCTTGTTATAAATTTGGCCGGCGGTAGGGAACAAAACTGCTAACACACCTGCCAATATCGGGCTTCTCTCCCTGCAATTCTGATACCTTAACGGAACTCTCACAAGGGCCGTGTCGGCCGCTGCTATATAGCTTCCTGTGTCGGTTAAAGACATTTGTTGCGCATTTGCTTTTATCGTTGCCAAAAAAAACAAGCAAAAAAATAGGATCATTAATCGGTTACTCATATAATGTGTGATAAGGTTTATAAATATAAGGTTTGTATTAACTATTACCGTAGAACTAAACTAACACCGGCTGTAAGCTTATTTCCCAACCCTGTATTTATCACATTTGGCGAAAACTGCAGCGAAGTAAACTCCTTTTTCTTTTTACCCAGATGATAGGTACGGTTTAAATACGAGGCCGTTACAGGCGCATCGATGGCTGAATATACATAAGCGGCAAAAAAAGGTATAAGCAGCGCAGCGGTAACGCCATCATTGGGATGGGTGACATTGTTGGCGTGATATACTTCGGCTGCACCAAATGAAAAAGAAAGCACTCCCAATATTACTATCCCTTTTAAAGTCTGTTTGTTATATACTTGCCCCGCTCCGGGTAAATATAACGATAGAAAGCAGGCCAATACCGGGCTGCGTTTATGTATGTTGCGGTATTTTGGGGGTACATAGGTTGAGGTATCGGATGCTTTAGTTGTATCGCTGTTTTTTTTAATTGCGGTATCGGTATTTATTTGCTGTGCATTGGCTCTTATCGTTAAAAAAATAAAAAAACAGCATAATAATAGTGGCTTCATTTAGGTATAATTGAATAATAAAGCTACTAATTTATTTTATTATTAGGCTAACCTGTAGGGTTTTATCGAGGAAATCACTTTTAAAAATTTCCGGCGGCCTTTTACATAGCGATGGGTTTTAAACTCATCGCTATAGTGGCAAATCTTTTAAAAGCGTTCCCTGCACCATTTTATCCATTAATCGCCATATTTGCAACTGTATATGTCCTTACTTCAACCCTACATCAAACAACAATTCAGCGGCGCTATCTGGCGACTCGAAATTGATGAATTGAGTGATACCATTTTTATTGAAGTACGTAACGATGCCGAAAAGCAGGTAAGCTTTTCATCTATAAACCTGGTTAATGGCGAATTAAACTTTAGTAACCTTACCACGCCCGAACGCTGGCTAACCGGCATTGAGGCTGCTTATGACGGTGTACTGCTTTTACACAATTACCAATCGGCAAGCGGGCCTGCACATAAGGGGCTAATGGCCGTCGATGCCTTTACCGGTGAAACCTTATGGAGCAATTATATTTACGCGTTCGATCATCTGACCACCAGCGGGCCGGTATTGTATGATACCAACTTTCATCCAAAAAAATTATTCCTGGCCGATGTTAAAACCGGGGCCACCAGCCGCATATACCAACCATTTATTTATCCCGAATTACAAAATAACATAGTGGCCCCGCAGACTATAAATCCTGAAAATCTGCCTGCTAATTTATTTCCCGCGCCGCCTTTTGGAAATAGTGTACATTACCTTGAGTACAATAATTTCAGAATTGTATCTTTGCACACTTTACAGTCGGGGCTGTTAAAACAGTATCTATTTGTTATGAATGGTATTGATAAGGTTTATGAAGATTTATTAAATACCGATATACAGAAATTACAGCCCGAGGCGTTTATATTACATAAAAACCGGCTCATCTACATTAAAAACAAAGCGGTTTTAACTATTTTAAGCTTATAAATTACAGTATTATAATTTATTATGAAATTTAAAATTCTATTATCCATCACCTTTCTGCTTATATCTTCGGCATCGGTTTTTGCCGCTAATCTCAGGGATTCAATAGGCGTCGAAAATAAAGACGGCAAAAAAGTCATCATCCACAAACTCGACCCAAAAGATAACTACTACTCACTTGGCCGCCGCTATAAAGTTAGCCCAAAGGCCATCATGCAATTTAACAACAACGCTCCCCTGCCAATTGGTGGTATTGTAAAAGTACCAACCGACAGGCCTTTCCTTGAATCATCATACAACACACCTGCAAAACCGCAGCCTGCTGCCCCAACCCCACCGGTTAAACAACAGGCTCCGCCACAACAACAACAGCAACAGCAACAGCCGGTTCAGCAGCAACAACAGCCTTCAAGCACCCAAAATAATGCGCCGACGCAAGATTATAAAGTATCAGCCGGCGAAACATTGTATTCCATTGCCAAACGCTTTGGTACTACGGTTGATGATCTGACCAGTCTTAACGGTTTAACATCAACCACACTTACCCCCGGCCAGATCATTAAAGTACGTGCAGGCCAGTCGACCGCACCTGCTCCAACTACGCAGGTAACGGCAAAGCCGGATGCTACCAGCGTAGTTTTACCTTCTGACAGCGCTAACGCAAGCCACTTTAACGCCAACAAGTTTGGTTTGTACGAAAAGGACGAACAAGGCGTAGCCACCTGGATGGATGATGCCGACCTGGACCCGAATAAAAAGTTGGTATTACACCGTACCGCCCCCATAGGCACTGTTATAAAAATAACCAACCCCATGACCAACCTTACTACTTATGCTAAAGTAGTGGGCCGTTTTACCGATAATGCCTCGACAAAAGATGTAATTATTGTAGTAACCAAAAACGTTGCCGATTCGTTGGGTGCTTTGGATAAACGTTTTCATGTAACCATCAGCTACGGCAGCCCGAATGAATAAACCTTTTATTATCGGTATTGCAGGAGGCAGCGGCTCGGGCAAAACCTTTTTTTTAAAGTGTTTCTTAAAGCATTTCAGCTATAACGAGGTAAGCCTGGTATCGCAGGACGACTATTATTTCCCTGTGCCCCCGGGTATGAGCGCCGAGGAAAACAAGCTGTTCAATTTCGACCTGCCCGATACCATCGATCACCAGCATTTTGAGGATGATATAAACAGTTTGCTGCAAGGCCGGTCGATCACAAAAAAGGAATATACATTCAACAACCCCAGCGCCATACCCAAAATGCTGGAGATAAAGTCGGCACCGATAATTATAGTCGAGGGTTTATTTATCCTGTATTTCAGAAAGCTATCGGCCCTGCTGGATATGAAAATTTTTATTGATGCCGATGACGACGTAGCCCTGCAACGCCGCCTGAAACGCGACCTGCTTGAACGCGGCTACTCGCACGACGATGTAATGTATAAATGGGTAAACCACGTTGTACCGGCCTATAAAGAGTACCTATTGCCCTATAAAGATGAATGCGACCAAATAATAACCAACAACACCCACGTTGCCGATGATATTATTTGCGTAACGGAAGACATTTCGAAAGAATTACGCGAGAAGGTTTTGATTTGAAGATTTGGTGATTTGAGGATTTGAAAATTATTATCGATTCAATACTCATCCTTTTGAACTTGAAATGATTTTTGAGAGGATTCGGATTATGGATGTAAGTTTTTCAGTTAGAATTGGATCGTAGGGATAAGCCTTCGAAAACTTGCATAACAATAGAAAGTATTCTACCTCATCCGCTTCTTTAGCTGCTATTTTTATTTTATGGATAAAATCGCCTTTACTTTCGGCATTCTGAGCCTCGCGTACGTTAGCTCCGATGGATGTGCCTGCTTTTAGTATTTGTTTTGCAATAACGTATTTTCTTGAGGCTTCGAGTTCTTCTGAAAATTCAATTATACTTAGTGCGAACTCAAATGTTAGATTGACAATCAAATTGTCTTTGTCATTTCTCATGATTTTATAATAAGGTTTAAATCACCTGTCAAATTATAAAATCATTTTCAAATCTTCAAATCACCAAATCTTCAAATTAAAGTATCATTTCAGGTATCTCGCCTTCAATAATTAACTTACCCGTTGTTGCATTTTTAATCTCCTCCACACTCACCCCCGGCGCACGTTCAAGTAGCTTAAAGCCGCCTTCGGGCAGCACATCCATAACCGCTAATTCAGTCACAATTTTTTTAACGCAGTTAACACCGGTTAAAGGCAAGCTACATTTAGTTAACAGCTTTGACTCCCCTGCTTTGTTCACATGCTGCATAGCCACGATAATATTTTTGGCCGATGCCACCAGGTCCATCGCCCCGCCCATGCCTTTCACCATTTTACCAGGTATCTTCCAGCTGGCTATATCGCCATTTTCCGATACCTCCATTGCACCCAATATGGTAAGGTTAACCTTCTGCGCCCGTATCATCCCAAAGCTCATGGCCGAATCAAATATAGCCGAGCCCGGCAACATGGTAATAGTTTGTTTACCCGCGTTTATGGTATCGGCATCCTCCTCACCCTCAACCGGGAACGGCCCCATACCCAGCAGGCCATTTTCCGACTGTAACACCACATCCATCGTATCAGGTATGTAATTGGCCACCAGCGTAGGTATCCCAATTCCCAGGTTAACATAAAACCCGTCTTTTATTTCTTTTGCGATCCGCTTTGCGATCCCGTTTTTATCAAGCATAATTTAATTTGATGATTTGGTAATTTGATAATGTGTAATTGTTTGCCGATTTGAACCTTTCAATTTTCAAATCTTCAAATCAGCTAATTTTCAAATCTTAGTTACCGTCCTGTTCTCAATTCTCTTTTCATAATCCTTCCCCTCAAATATCCGGTGCACATATATCCCCGGCGTATGTATATTATCAGGATCAAGTTCTCCCACTTCAACCAGTTCCTCCACTTCGGCAATGGTTATTCTGCCAGCCATAGCCATTACCGGGTTAAAATTACGCGCGGTATGGCGGTAGATAAGGTTGCCTTGCGTATCGCCTTTCCAGGCCTTCACAATAGCAAAATCGGCATCAAAAGCCATTTCCATCAGGTAATCCTTGCCGTTAAAGTTGCGTACTTCTTTGCCTTCGGCAACTTCGGTACCTACACCTGCCGGGGTAAAAATGGCCGGCATGCCGTAGCCTGCGGCCATGCAGCGGGTGGCTAATGTGCCTTGTGGTATCAGTTCAACTTCCAGTTCGCCACTCAACAGCTGGCGCTCAAACTCGGCATTCTCGCCAACGTATGACGATACCATCTTCTTCACCTGCCGCTGCCTTAGCATCAGGCCGATGCCAAAGTCATCAACACCCGCGTTGTTTGATATACAGGTTAGCTCCTTTACCCCTTTTTTTACCAGCGCGGCAATACATTTCTCGGGCAGCCCGCACAAGCCGAAACCACCCAGCATCAATGTCATGCCGTCTTCAATATCGCGTATAGCCTCATCGGCGCCGCTAACTACTTTGTTCATGAATATTATATAATTGGTGCGGCAAAATTAGCATTTTTTTTCACCTTGGGCGGTGGGTTATTATCCATAGTTAAAAACTTAAAACAATTATAAAATTGACATATTATACTTTATACACCAATTTATTAAGGCCATGAATTTTGAGGATAATGATACTATAGGCTACATGGGCTATCATCCGCAAACCCCAGCCCGCGGATATCGTGCCGATAACGGTTCGGGATTAGATGAGGAGGATCTTACAAGAATATTTTTGTTTGGCAGAGGTAAGAATCCGGCAAATCCAACCGAAGGCAAGGGCGTTGGCGGACAAAATTTCGGGCAGGAAAACAATACGCCTGCCGGTAACGACAAAAACAACCCCACCCAAATGGCGGGCCATACCAATGCGTATTTTAACCGTAATGAGCCATCGGAAGAACATCCTGAAGACAGCAACTTCACCGCCAAATACCAGGATGGTGAACCCGATTACAGCAAGGCGCAACCCTATAATACTGTTATGGAAAACACTGACCCAAAACCCGAAAAAGTGGAACGCGGTAATGGCGAGAACGACAGGCCGCATCCGCAACAACCTTACACTGAGGGAACTGACGATAACGACGGGGAAAGCAAACCTAACATACCCGGCCCGAATGAGTTACCCGACCAGCAAAAAGTTGGCGAAGATGACGATGGCATAGAGCATATTGAAACATAAGATCACCACTTTATCGTCTTATCAATAAACCCTTCCAGGTCGGTTGCCATGGCCTGCTGCTCTTTGGCACTGGGGTGGCCGGGCGTCCCTTTATATGGAATAATATGCGTGTAAATATTCTTATCGTTCAACTCTGCTACAGCCTTTTCAATATATCCCGGCCACGGCGCACCCACCTTTGTGGCATCCATGCTTCCCAAAATACAAATGATATGTGCTTTGGGATATTTACCCCTTACACTTTTTACAAAATTGCGGTAAGCATTTATCAAAAATTCGGCAGTAGGTGGTTTTGTACCGAAACGTGCCTTAAACTGTGGATTATCGGGCATATTCACTATCCACGAATCATTTTGAAACAGGTTGATAATTACCAGGTCGGGCGTGTATTTTTTAAAATCCCATTTACTGGTCGAATCGGTAGCATCCAGTCTGTCATACATCTCCGGCATTATCAACGGGAACCAGCTAACGGTTATGCCGATCCCGCTTTTTGACGTGTTGACAAATTCAGCATCATAATGGCGAGCTGTTAAAGCCGCGTAACTGTTATAACCGTCTTCATAAGGCGCTGAGCCTCTATCCTGCCCCGTTGTGTCTAAAATAGCATAGCCACAGCTAATGGAATTACCAAAGATCTCGATCTTAAGTTTTTTAGTTGGTGGAGGTGATAGTACTTTTCCGTCTATTTTAAAACCGTAGAACAGGGTTTTTCCCATTGCCCATTCAGTACGTTTAAACAACTCTAAAGAGTGCGGCCCCGAGGTAAGCCCGTCCAATACATTTTCTGTGTTGCCGTTAGGCTGATGAATTATCCCTATTACTTTTCCATCATAAACTTCTGTAAAATAATTGTCGCCCTCATCCCGCATACGGAAGCGTATACTATTTCCCGTAAAATTTATTTTAACCGATGTCCCCGACCACGACAAAACCGCCGCGCTATCTGTAAAAGCAACCCTTCCCGAATAATGAATATGCGGATCATTAGCCTTAACAACAACCTGTGCCCGGCAACTGGATGTAACTGCCACCGCAAGCAGTAAAATAAAATATTTCATTTATAAACGTTATAATTATTTAAAAGTCTCCCCTACCGGGGGAGATTATTCGTGAGTTTGCTAGTTTTGAGCGGAGCTCATGAGGGCTTCGCCGTTTAGAGTGGTCATTTAAAATAAACATAAGTAATCCCATCCCCCCCCCTGTCCAGATGCTCATCTTCCATACGGTCAACCTGCTCGTATTTCTTCAGGTATTGGCGTATCATTTTGCGTAATATCCCGTCGCCTTTACCGTGGATAATCTTTAAATTACCATAACCCATCATCAGCGCGCGGTCAAACAAGCGTTCTATGGCGCCCAGAGCATCCTCGGTACGCATGCCGCGTACATCAATTTCGGGGCTAAAACTGGCAATGTCATTGGTGCTGGTGCTAAAATTACGGCGCACTTCCTTCGGCACTTCCTTTTTCGATACCTTCTGCACTCTATTTTTCTTAGCCACGGTTCGTAACTCACCGATAGCTATGATCACATTATCACGTGCTATTTCCATCACCTGCCCGGTGGTATCCGAGTCGTTCAGCTTCACCCAATCACCAACCTTTAGCTCATCTGCATCAACAGCCGGTTTTTTAACTTCGGCTTTGACAGTATTTTTTTGTACCTCGCGGGTCAGGTTCTCGCGCAGCTGGCGGGTTTTTTCCTTATCGGCATTGCTGCTCTTAATTTCAGATATAGTATTCTCCACCAGCCGGTTGGCATTCAATATAATGTCCTTTGCTTCCTGTTTGGCATCCCGTATCAGGGTTTTCCTGTTCTCATCCAAATAACTTTTCAGCTTTTCGTTTTCGGCCAAAAGCAAATTCACATGCTTTTGCTGGCGCTCCAGTTTTACTTTGGTGTCGAATATTTCCTTCTTCTCACGCTCCAGGTCGACCAACAAAGTATCTACCTTTTTTTGCCCGGCGCTTATTTTACTTTTTGCAAGATTCAGCACATTTTGCGGCAATCCAATTTTTTGGGCGATCTCGAACGCGTATGAACTTCCCGGCTTTCCCACTTCTAAAATGTAAAGCGGCTTCATTTCCACGTTATTAAACAACATCGACGCGTTTTCCAAACCCTCGGTATGGCTGGCAAATATCTTCAGGTTTGAATAGTGCGTGGTTACCATTCCCCTTACCTTTTTATTATTAAGCGATTCCAGCACCGCTTCAGCTATCGGCCCACCAAATTGCGGATCGGTACCTGTACCAAATTCATCTATTAGTATTAATGATTTCGCGTTAGCATTTTCTACAAAATTCTTCATTTTGCTTAAGTGTGCGCTGTAAGTACTCAAATCACTCTCAATGCTTTGGTCATCGCCAATATCCACAAAAAACTCGCGGAAAACGCCCATTTCGCTGGCTTCATCGGCGGGTATCAGCAAGCCTGCCTGTACCATCATTTGCAGCAGCCCAACTGTTTTCATACAAACCGATTTACCGCCCGCATTCGGCCCCGACACCACCACAATGCGCGTAATATTATCTATCCGCACATTTAGGGGCACCACCGTCTTTTGTTCCTTTTTAAAATTCAGGAATAATAGCGGATGCCGTGCATTTATCAATTTTAAGCCCGGTTCGTTTATAACTACCGGCATTTCAGCCTCAATTTCAATAGCAAACAGCGCCTTGGCACGCACAAAGTCAAGCTTGGTAAGCAAGCCATGGTAGCTTAATAAAAGTGGTGCGTAAGGCCTTAATTCGTCCGTTAAGGCAGTAAGTATTTTGATGATCTCGCGCCGGCGCTCAAACTCTAAATCGCGGATGCGGTTGTTCAGCGTAAAAACCTCTTCCGGTTCCATATAAACCGTTTGGCCCGATGCCGATTCATCATGTATAAAACCCTTCAGTTTACGCTTGTTTTCAGCTAATAAAGGGATACATAAACGCCCGTCGCGCACAGTTAACGAGCCATCCGCCGTCCAGCCGTTGGCCGATGCTGCCTTAAAAACCTGGTCTATCTTTTTCCGGGCTTCCTGTTCCGCTTTGGCAATGCCTGCCGTTATATCCTGTAACTCGCGCGAGGCATTGGCCCTTATTTTTCCTTTTTGGTCGATAACAAGGTCAATCTTTTTCAGGATGGATTTTTCTATCGGTAAATGTTCAAATAAAGCCTCAAGATTGGGGTACTGCCCTTCGCGTTCATTAAAATACGCTATAACCGCAAATACCGTAGTTAACGATGTTTGTACCTGGAAAAACTCTTCCTCGCTTAAAAATACGCCCTCAATGCGCGCCTTATTAGCCAGCGACTTTATATCAAAAAAATGCTGTATGGGCAATGCGGCATCGTTCACCAAAATATTTTTAAACTCCGCGGCCTGGCTCAAGAACTTATGTATCAGGTCGTAGTTATTCATTACCTGTATCTTATCAACCATTTGCTGGCCCATAATGCTCAGGCAATGCTTTTTTATCAGCTCCTTTATCTCGGTAAATCCAAGCTTATCAATACTACTTTGTGGGTAAAGCATTCCTTTTTAGTAAATGTGCTCTTTTAATTGAATCTCGTATAGCCTTCATGCGGGCAGGCATATTGGATGCCCCGGGTATTCCGGAGTGGGGCGGCATATGGGTGGGTAAAGCCACTTGCGGTTGAAGGCCTGCACCATACCTGCTGTTTGGATCGATTGTTGGTTTTGCCTGTTGCTTTTGTTGCAGTTGTTGTTGCATTTTAGCGCGTGCAAGGTTTTCTTTATTTAGCAGTTTGTTGAGCGAATCAGTCTTGGCTTGCAGGATTTTTAAAACCTTGTCATACATATCGGCAAATTTCTCAGGCTCCGTACTGTAATACTGGTAACTTCGCCTGAATTGAGCCGAATCAGTATGAAACTGTTTAAATACAGCAAGGTAACGCGAAGTGCCATATTTATACAGCGTATCGGGTGCCTGCGACATATTAATAAGCCGGCCATCAGCCAAATGCACCGCGGTTAAAACGGCAATCATTTGGTCTTCGGACATAACGTCTCCCGATGAACCGCTGCCATTACAGGCAAACAAAAAAGGGAATACTGAAAAAAACAAGATTATATATTTACGCATTCTGTAATTTAGCGGTTTAATTCAGCAAAAATACGGATAAATGAGCATTGCCGGGAACATCACTAACTTAAAAAACGAAACGGACCGCGAGGGGGTATTATTATTAGCGGTATCAAAAACAAAACCGCCCGAAGATATACAGGAAGCCTACGCCGCCGGTCAACGCATTTTTGGCGAGAACCAGGTACAGGAACTGGTTGATAAATACGAAAAGCTACCCAAGAATATTGAATGGCACCTGATAGGCCATTTACAAACAAACAAGGTAAAATACATTGCGCCTTTCATCAGCATGATCCAATCTGTCGACAGCATTAAGCTGCTGCAGGAAATAAATAAACAGGCGCTAAAGAATGATCGCGTTATAGATTGTCTTTTGCAGATATATATTGCCGATGAAGAAACCAAATTTGGTTTAGGATTTGATGAAGCGATAGAATTGCTGCGTTCGGATGAGTTCGCCGAATTAAAAAATATCCGCATACGCGGCTTAATGGGCATAGCCACCAACACCGATAACGAAAAACAAATAGGCGAAGAATATTACGAGCTTGATACCTTTTTCAAAGGCATAAAACAAAGCTTTTATCGTAAGGATAAAGCATTTGATACCCTGTCGATGGGTATGTCGTCCGACTATAAGATAGCCATTGAAAAAGGCAGCACCATGGTACGCCTCGGCAGCACTATATTTGGCAGCCGGGTTGTAAAACACTGGAAATTAAATTAAACCCTTTTGTCATTCTGAGCGTAGCGAAGAATCTTCTACAAGCGACACGGTACACGATGCATGTCGGAGAAGATTCTTCGCTACGCTCAGAATGACAAATTATATAAAGAATAATGATCACATTAAGAATTGCAAAAAAAGAAGACTGCTCGCGCCTGTTGGAGCTTATAAATGAACTGGCTTTGTTTGAGAGGGCTCCGCATGAAGTAACTGTAACCCTGCAGGAGTTTGAAGATGCCGGCTTTGGAAACACCCCTGTTTGGAAGGCATTTGTTGCAGAAGACAATGACATTATTGTGGGCTTTGCATTATATTATGTGCGCTACTCCACATGGAAAGGCTGTCGCTTATACCTCGAAGACTTACTGGTAACAGAAAGCCACCGCGGCAAGGGGATCGGCAAATTATTGTTCGAACGCATTATACAAGAAACACAGGAAATGGGTTTTAGCGGCATGGTTTGGCAGGTACTGGATTGGAACGAACCTGCCATAAAATTCTACAATAAATACAGCCCGGTTATTGAAGGGGGCTGGTTAAACGCTGCTTTATCAAAAGAACAGTTATTAAATTTTAAACTATGAAATTGCAGTACTTGCTTTTCTTATTCATTGTTTTGATAATGAGCGCCTGCATGTGGGGTACACCTAAAAAGCAGGCTTCCGGTATTACTACCGATACGCTGGCCTATAGTTATCATACCATAAAACACAGGGCAAGCGATTGCGGCACAAAGCCCGATAGCGGCTGTACCGTTGCAGAGGTGATTTATCCTGAATTTAAGAACAGCAAAACACTTAACGACAGTGTTAAAAACAGGCTTTTCAATTTATTTTGGGCCGATACCACCCCCGAGGCCGATACCGACCTGCAAAAATATGTAAGCGGCTTTATAAACATTTACGAGCAAAACAAAAACTCGGCC
>Ga0206949_1031_pt1 | contig 51228 bp, 40 predicted proteins | sample Alteio_BWOrgHeat_40_FD_153240 | JGI IMG/M metagenome (GOLD analysis project Ga0206949, IMG submission 153240) | Enriched cells from forest soil in Barre Woods Harvard Forest LTER site, Petersham, Massachusetts, United States -... | ecosystem: Environmental > Terrestrial > Soil > Temperate forest >...
CAGGTCATTAGGGCAAGTTGAGAAGTTTAATGTTGATTCAATAAAAGCGATCGTCTCCAAATTATCTTCTGATACAGAAAAGGTTAAAACTTACATAAATACCGCAACCGGTATGTCGTGTGAAGATTCGACTAACAAATTGTTAATAGCAAATGAAGCAAAGAAACTTGCGGAAGCAATAAAGTGGCATGAAGGGGTATACAAGGCAAACAGAAAGCTCGGTGAAATATACTTTAGTTGTCTCAAGGATTACCCTAAGGCGTTTGATGCTTTTGAAGATAACGTAAGGTTTGCCCATAAATATGACGACACTATAAATGAAGCGATAGCCCTGGAAACAATGGCGAAGGCTTACCAGAAAATTTCGCAATACCAGAAGGCGCTGGAATACTATAATAAGGTGCTGGGAGTAAGGTCGGATGCGGATATGCAAATGGGTGTGCTGGCGGATATGGGGGTGGTGTACAATGCGATAGAAGACTACAATGAAGCGCTGGCCACTTACAAGAATTCGTTGCGGATGCTCGATTCTGTAGCGGCTGCGAAACATGCCAAAGACATCCAGGACACCTTGCTGACAGCGGGCCTTAGCCTGAACATAGGCGATATATATCTTGCTATGTCCCAGCCTGACAAGGCGATGGAGAACTACGATAAGGTACAGTTACTGAGCATTGCGATAAATGATACTTATCTGCAGATAGCGGGGCTGATAGGTATCGGTAAAACGTACAAATTAAAAACCAATTACCTGGAGGCCATTAAACAATACCAGGTAGCATTGCTAAAATGCCGTGAGATCAATGAGTTCAGAGATGAAGTGAAAATATTGAACGAGTTGGCGAATACTTACCACGACATGTTTGTATACGACAAAGCCCTCCTGTATGCCGACAGTTCACTGCGGCTTGCAGAAGACCAGAGTTATTTAGACCTCCTTCCGAAGTCCTATATTACATCGGGAAACATTTACATCAAGCAGAATAAATTCGACCTGGCCGTTCCGGCTTTGCAGAAAGCGCTTACCATAGCCCAAAAGAACAGCGGCCTGGACGATGAACGTGATGCGTGGATGTCGCTGTCTATAGCCTACGGGAATAAAGGCGAGGATAAGGAAGCGCTGGAGGCGTTTAAAAATTTCATTACGATCAGGGACAGTATATCGAAAGTAGAAAAGGAAAATGAATTTATAAAAAGGGCGCTGGAAGCAGATTTCAGGAACCAGAAGATGAAGGACAGCCTGTACCAGCAGGGTATATATGAAAGGACTATCGGGCGGCAGAAGACATTCACGTACACCAGTTTCGCTGGCCTCATACTTGTTGTGCTGCTTACATTCTTCATTTACCGTAACTACAACATCCAGAGAAAGTATAACGAACTGCTATCCCGTGAGAAGAAGGGGCACCTGGCGCATATAGAGGCGCAAAGCAATGTATTGAGCGATATAGCACACATACAGGCGCATCATGTGCGAGGGCCTGTATCTACCATCCTGGGGCTGGTGCAGTTATTTAATTTCGACGATCCTACCGACCCTATAAATAAAGAAGTGATAGAAGGTCTGGGCGTGGTGACTGAAAAACTGGACAATGTGGTGAAAGAAGTGATCATTAAAGAAAATAAACTACGGTACGGTAAAGACGATGACCGGCCAATGCCAAATAATAGTTAACTACCGCGCGGGCGTTCCAGAATAATTCCCCATAACACTCATTATTTTACATATTAACTGCCGGGTACGATTTTTCTACCGGGTACGTTAAGTTCCTGTTTCATGTCAGTAGTCTCCTGCTCTGGGGCTATTTGATTGCCGCTTATTGAAAATGAGGCTAATTTTAATAATGCCCTCTTATCATTGGCACAAAAAGGAACCACTATACTTTTATATACGTATATAACCTGAAAAACACGAATCAACTTGGCCAAAATAATATCGATTGCAACCGAAGTACCAGCGTATAAACATACCCAGCAGCATTTACTGGAGTTTATGGAGGGGGCGTATGGCGCCGGCGATAAAGAAAAGAGGATACTTGGGTACCTGTACCGGCATAGCGGCATAGAAACGCGATATTCGGTGATCCCGGATTTTACATTGCCGATGGACGAGTGGCAGTTCTTCCCGAAGAGGGCAGACCTGGAACCATTCCCCGGCCTGGAGCATAGAATGCAATGGTATCATGAACACGCGCTGAAGTTATCATTACAGTCAGCAACCAAGTGCATAGCCAACCTAATAGACAAAGATGAGATAACGCACCTGGTGACAGTGAGCTGCACGGGAATGAGCGCACCGGGGCTGGAACTGCAACTAATGGAGGCTATGGGGCTAAGAGCAAATATTTCGCACACGGCCATCAACTTTATGGGGTGCTATGCAGCGGTACATGGACTGAAGATGGCCAATGATATTGTCAATGCCAACCGGGGCTCGAAAGTACTGGTGGTATGTACGGAACTATGCTCGCTACATTTTCAAAAAACATTTACCGAAGATTCCATTACCGCGCCACTGCTTTTTGCCGATGGCTCCGCAGCGGCGCTAATATGCGGTGATGATGATGAACGTACAGGATTGAAGCTGGACAGTTTTTATTCAGAAATACTGAAGGATGCAAAGAACAGCATGACCTGGAATTTGTCGTCGAATGGTTTCGTGATGACCTTATCTGCTGATGTGCCGGAAATATTCAAGGCAGATATAGGTTCACTGAAAGAACATGCACTGGCTAAGGCAGGGTATAATGATGAAGCCATCAAATACTTCTGTATACACCCTGGTGGGAAAAGGATATTGGAGGCATTGGGTAATGGCCTTTCGCTTACAGAAGAACAACTGGCTGCGTCTTACAAAATATTGAGAGACTATGGTAACATGTCGTCTGCAACTATTTTATTTGTCCTGCAGGAGATGTGGGACAATGTAACTAAGGATAAAGGCGCGCATATTTTTGCGGCAGCATTTGGCCCAGGCCTCACTATGGAAAGCCTTATTATGACGGTAGCATGAACATGACGCAGCGATCATACGAGAAAGAATTACTGGACAGGGACGATATCCCTTTCGGTGAAATTCTTACTACGATGCAGGAACTGAACGTAGTGAACACCTTCCTGGGTGGACATGCGATAACAAGAAATGGAGTTGCAGCTTTTCTGAATAAGTCAGGCAGTGGGAACCGACTATCTGTTGCGGAGATAGGCTCTGGCGGAGGAGATAACCTTGTAGCCATTCATGATTTTCTGAAAAAAAAGAATGTGGTATGCTCACTGACCGGCATAGACATAAAAATGGAGTGCATAGAATATGCACGGCAACATGTAAAAGAAGAAGTGAACTGGATATGCAGCGACTACCGGGCGGTAAGATGGCCTGAGGGTAAACCAGACATTATTTTTTCGTCGCTGTTCTGCCATCACTTTACTGATGATGAATTGATAGGGCAATTGAAATGGCTGAAAGAAAACAGCAACACAGGTTTTTTTATTAATGACCTGCATCGTCATCCTGTTGCTTATTATTCCATAAAGCTGCTGACAAAAATATTTTCGCGGTCGCGCCTGGTAAAAAACGATGCGCCGTTGTCGGTGAAGCGGTCGTTCAGGCGGGCAGACTGGAAGCGGCTGCTGGCAGCCGCGGGCATTACCGCTTACCGCATCCGGTGGCAGTGGGCATTCCGGTATCTTATTTGCGTTTCATGAGTAACAGCGATACATACGATGTGATCATAGTGGGCGGTGGCCTCGCCGGCCTTTCCCTGGCTATCCAACTGGCGCGTAAACAGCATAGTGTACTGGTATTGGAAAAGGAAAGCTATCCAAAACATAAGGTATGCGGCGAGTACATAAGCATGGAAAGCAAACCTTTTCTGCAACGCATAGGCATACCGGTGGACGATACAGACCTGCCCATCATCAACCGACTACAGGTAACAGATACACGCGGCAACGAAGTGAATGAATACCTGCCACAGGGTGGCTTTGGCATCAGCAGGTACAGGCTCGATGCTATGCTGGCCGCAGTTGCCGAACAGGCAGGCGCACGACTGCTTACCAAAACAAAAGCAGACGACATTGCGTATGCAAACGAGCTGTTCTCTGTAACAGCTAAAGACAAAACCTTTTCCGCGAAAGTAGTGTGTGGCACGTGGGGAAAGCGCAGCAACATAGACCTGAAGCTGGAGCGCTCTTTTGTACAGGCGAAGAGCAAGGCGCTGAATAACTACGTTGGCATTAAGTATCACATCAGGTATCCGTGGCCCAAAGACCAGATAGGGCTGCACAATTTTACAGAAGGGTATTGCGGTATATCGCCAATAGAAGACGACAAAGCCTGTCTTTGTTACCTGACCACCGCGGCTAATCTGCAGAAGAGCGGCCACGATATAAAAAAAATGGAAACGGATGTGCTGATGAAAAACCCCTGGCTGAACAAGATATTCAATGAAGCAGATTTTTTGTATAGCGCACCCATGGCCATATCGCAGATCAGTTTTCAGAAGAAGGAACAGGTGCTGAACCATATATTATTGCTGGGCGATACTGCCGGAATGATAACTCCACTTTGTGGTAACGGTATGAGTATGTCGCTGCACGCAGCCAAGCTGGCGGCAGAACGTGTTGACGATTTTCTGCAAAAAAAGATAACCCGTGACGCGCTGGAAAAAAGTTACACCGCTGCGTGGAAGAGCACCTTTAACCGGCGGGTTACTATAGGCAGGATCGTGCAAAGTAATTTTGGTAAAGACCTGGCAACATCACTATTCCTTAAGGCAGCGAATCATTTGCCCATGCTGCGCAAAGCGCTCATTAGCGGCACTTCAGGAACCCCGTTTTAAAAATAAAACCCGCCACTATGGACGGGTTTTATCATGTTATTTGAACCGGGATCAATTATGCTTCAGCATAAGATTCGGTTGGTTCGCAGGTACAGATCAGGTTACGGTCGCCATACGTGTTATTGACGCGGGCAACAGTTGGCCAGAATTTATTGTGCTTCACATAAGGCAGCGGATAGGCCGCCTGCTGGCGTGAATATTTATGATTCCATTCATCGGCAGTTATTGCAAACTGTGTATGCGGTGCAAACTTCAGTGCATTGTCTGCCTTATCTGCTTTGCCTTCTTCTATAGCGCGTATCTCTGCACGTATGCCGAGCATAGCATCGCAGAAGCGGTCCAGCTCTGCTTTGTCTTCGCTTTCAGTTGGCTCTATCATCAAAGTGCCTGCAACGGGGAAGCTCATGGTTGGTGCATGGAAGCCATAGTCGATGAGACGTTTTGCCACATCTTCCGCTTCTACCTCCGCGCTCTTTTTGAACGGGCGAAGGTCAACGATGAACTCGTGTGCGCAGGTACCACCGCTGCCGGTATAAAGGATATCATAGTCGTTCTGCAAACGGGCACGCATGTAGTTAGCGTTAAGTATAGCATTCTCTGTAGACTTGCGTGCGCCTGCTGATCCCAGCATGCGGATATAACCGTAAGAGATGAGTAATATACTTGCAGAGCCGTATGGCGCTGCCGAAACGGCATGGCCTTCACCTTGTTTCAGATTCACATGCGAAGGCAGGAATGGTTCCAGGTGTTTCTTCACACATATCGGTCCTACACCTGGTCCGCCACCACCATGTGGTATAGAAAAGGTTTTATGGAGGTTCAGGTGACAAACGTCAGCGCCTATGAGGCCCGGAGCAGTAAGCCCTACCTGTGCGTTCATGTTGGCGCCATCCATGTATACCTGTCCGCCATGCTCGTGTACGATCTGTGTAATATCTTTTACCGACTCTTCGTATATGCCATAAGTAGAAGGATAAGTGATCATAATGCCCGCGAGGTTTTTTGCGTGAAGCGCCGCTTTTTCTTTCAGGTCGGCAACATCTATATAACCATTTTCGAGCGCCTTAACTACCACCACTTTATAGCCTACCATCACTGCGCTGGCAGGGTTGGTGCCGTGAGCAGAAATAGGTATCAGTATCACATCGCGGTGACCTTCGTTGCGGCTCTCGTGGTAGCCACGTATAGCCAGCAGGCCTGCATATTCGCCTTGTGCGCCACTGTTAGGCTGCAGGCTGCATGCATCGAATGCGGTGATCTCGCAGAGGTAAGCAGACAATTCTTTCACCACCTGCAGGTAACCTTCGCACTGGTCAGTTGGTGCAAACGGATGCATTTTGCTGAAGTGTACCCAGCTAAGCGGCATCATTTCAGAAGCAGCATTAAGCTTCATGGTGCAGGAGCCCAGGGATATCATGCTGGTGTTGAGACTCAGGTCTTTATTTTCCAGCATCTTGATATAGCGCATCATTTTTGTTTCACTGTGATGCGTGTTGAATACCTGCTGGGAAAGGATCTCGCCGGTTCGGGTAAGGGCAGTAGGGATATTAGTGAGTGCCGCACGGTCATCGATCGAAAAGCCGTCTGCATTATTTTCGTGTGTGAACACACTGATAATATTCAGTACGTCGCGGGGCGTAGTTGTTTCGTCGAGCGAAATACCTATTGTCTTATCTGCATGATAGCAGAAGTTCATTCCTTTTGATTCGGCAGTCTTGCGTATGCCGGCTACATCATCTACAGAAATGTTAATCGTATCGAAGAACGATTTGCTGTTTACTTTTATTCCGGCTGCAGTCAGCGCTTCGCTGAGCGCCAGCGCCAGTGCGGCTGTGCGCTTGGCTATATTCGTCAGCCCGTCTGTGCCATGGTATACCGCATACATGGCTGCGATATTGGCCAGCAGCGCCTGAGCCGTGCAGATATTTGAAGTTGCTTTCTCTCTTTTTATGTGCTGCTCGCGTGTGCCTAATGCCATACGCAATGCACGGTTGCCAAATGCGTCGATACTGATGCCGATGATTCGGCCGGGTATCTGCCTTTTGAAATCGTCGCGGGTAGTAAAGAAGGCCGCGTGAGGACCACCGTATCCTATAGGTACGCCAAAACGTTGTGCTGAACCAATGGCAGCGTCAGCGCCCAACTCTCCCGGTGAAGTGAGCAATGTCAGCGCCAGCAGGTCTGTAGCCATGGCCACATAACCACCCGCTTCATGCATAGCAGCTATAAATCCGCGATAGTCTTCCACACCACCTTTACCATTAGGGTATTGCACAAGCGCACCAAAGTAAGTCGTGTCCAGGTCGGCTACGCGATAGTCGCCGTATACCACTTCTATATTCAGCGGAGTTGCCCGTGTAACTATCACATCCTTTGTTTGCGGGAACACATCATGATCCACAAAGAACTTTGGCCTTTCCGGGTTCTTATGGTCTTTGTTCAGTGTATGGTAAAACATGGTCATTGCTTCAGCCGCAGCTGTTGCTTCATCAAGCAGAGAGGCGTTTGCGAGTTCCAGTCCGGTAAGGTCGCATGCCATGGTCTGGAAGTTGAGCAGGCTTTCCAGGCGACCCTGGCTTATCTCGGCCTGGTAAGGCGTGTACTGTGTATACCAACCCGGATTCTCAAATATATTGCGCAGTATCACGCTGGGCGTATGCGTATCATAATACCCCTGGCCTATATAACTCTTGAACACTTTATTTTTTAACGACGTCTCTTTTAACTGTTCCAGATATTCAGCCTCGCTTACTCCCGCAGGGATTCGTAGCTTATGGTCCATACGTATGGCCGCCGGCACGGTACGGTTTATCAATTCATCCAGGCTGTCAACGCCAATGGTTTTCAGCATTTCTTTTGTGTCCTGCTCATCCGGGCCTATGTGGCGGTGGATAAATTCCTCGCTTTGAATTGAAAATAAATTCATATAGTTGATGTAAAAGTTTTAAAAGAAAAATAAAAGAGGTGCAAATATACGCAAAACGCCGTTTTCTGCGAAATGAAAGGACCACATATATTGTTGTGTGTAATATCTGCCTGGATGCAGATTGGCCCTTGGCAGCTTGTCTGGGCGATATTGTCAATTTCTGTCCTTTTCCCCCTTCCGGAATATAACAAAACGTTTGGCGTGCTGGCACAGTTTTTCAAGTAGATGGAGGAATAAACAATCAAAACTTAATCAAAAGACGAATTATGAAAAAGATTTTACTATCAGTGGCCGTGGCGGCAGGATTAATGATACCAGGGGCATCTAAAGCGCAGATGCTGTACGGTATAACGACAAGCAACTCAATTTTTACAATGGCAAATGCGAGCACTCCGGGCACTATCAGCGGCCCTTATGCTGTTTCGGGTGTGGCTACAGGCCAGACGCTTGTAGGCATAGACAGCAGGCCAAGTACAGGAGACTTATATGCATTAGGCTATGACTCTGTTGCTATTATGGCGCAGTTGTACAAGATAACTACAAGCGGTACCACCTATACTGCTACAGCAGTAGGCAGCGCTACATCCGGAGTAAACCTGGGTGTAACCAATAATGCAGCATTTGATTTTATCTCTTCCACCAGCAACCAGATCAGAATAGTGGGGAGAAATGGTAACAATTATGTGATGAATGCGGACAATGGTATGGTAACAAGTACCGGCAGCAGTTCGCTTTCTTTTGCAGTAGGCGATATTTATGCGGGCCTTACCAGCGCGTTAGCCGCAACTGCATATACCAACAGTTTTTTTGGGGCAGATGCTACCCAGGAAGTAGGTCTTGATGCCGTTAACAACGCAATAGTAACATTTGATGCCGGCAATTTTGCCAATAGCTTCAACAATACCGGGTATTTTATGCATACCATCGGTACTACTACCGGTGTTCTTTTTAATGTAGGCAGCAGTGTAGGCATGGATACCTGGTTTGATACGCTGGCGCACAGCAATATGGTTTACGTTTCCGGCAGTACGTTGCTGGGTGGTACTCATTTATATAAGTATGACCTTAGTGGCACAACGGGCACCCTCACAGATGTAGGTGCTATCGGTTCCGGTTCTTTGAGCGTCCGCGACATCGCGTTCGGTACAACTGGCGCTTCCACAGCTTCACTTATGGGACGTACAGTAACAGGCCTTTCGCTGAATATGCGTAACCTCATCACATTCGACGCACAGATGCCGGGAATGCTCCGTTCATCAATCGCATTAAGCGGCGTTACAGCAGGACAGCGTATGGTAGCCATAGATTATGCAGCAAACGGTGCATTGTATGGCCTGGGCTATAATTCTACTGCTCAGACTTACCAGTTATATACTATAGATACAGTATCTGGAGCCGTAACAGCGGTTAACTCTACTCCCAACAACCTGGCCTTAGGCACAGACGACGGATCCGGTAATCATGTGAATGTGGCTTTCCGCTTTATCCCTACATTGACTAACAGCATACGCGTGATAGGCAATAATGGTACTTTGAATGCGGTGATAGATGCCTCTACAGGTAATGTTACTGCTACCGATGCGGCTATCACTTATGTTACCGGCGACGCTAGCTTTGGTAGCGTGGCAAACCTGACCTCTGTAGGTTATACCGGGTTTAATGGTGATGGTACAACGCAGATGTTTGGTTATGACGCCAACTCTGGCGCCATGGTGATGTTTGATGCTACCAACAGCACATCGGGCATGGGCATAGGTACTACTGGTTTTATTAACACAGATGTGAGTCTGAATACAGTTCTTTCTCTGCTGGGCCACAGCAATACCTACAATAATTCTTACCTGGATATTACCTACGATGCAGCTACCGGCAACAACATCGGTATACTGGCGTCAAACTATTTTGGCGACAGTACAGACCTGCTCAACTATTCTACGCTGTATGATATGAGCGCTATGGTGAGCGGATACCACAAGGGTACTGTGAGCACTCCTACTACAGTAGGTCGTATAGGATACGGCACGCCGGTTAAAGATGCAGTATACCGCAGCTCTAATCCAGGTACTACAGGTGTATATGCGGTTGCAGCCAATGGCGAAAACGCATTGCTTGTATACCCTAACCCTGTAACCAGTAGTACCCGTGTAGTGCTGCCTGCACCATCTATTGGCGCAGTGTCTGTGACTATCATAGATATGAACGGCGGCATAGACCGTACCTTCAGTTATGCTCCCGGAACCTCAACACTGGATGTGGACATGACCACATTGCCTGCCGGCCTGTATAGTGTTCGTGTATTCGGCGCAGGATTTGTAAATTATAATTTGAAAGTAGTAAAAGAATAAGCGATCATAAAGTATTACCCTTCACTTTTGGAAAATTGAAACCTTCCCGGAAACCCCGGGAAGGTTTTTTTATTTACTTACTTTTGGCCCTATGTTATCACAGGATCTTACCGGAAAGACCGCGCTTATAGGCGGCAGTACACAAGGCATTGGCCTGGCATCGGCGCAGGCTATGGCGGCTATGGGCGCACGTTGTATACTTATCTCCCGCAATGAGGAAAAGCTAAAGGCGGCCGTAAAAACATTACGGGCTATCTCAGGGCAGCAGCACCACTACCTTGTAGCCGACTATGCAAATCCCGAACAGGTGGGTGCAGTAATAACAGAGTTTTTAAAAGACAATACCGTACATATATTAGTCAATAACAGTGGCGGCCCGGCTGGTGGCCCGGTAACTAAGGCCACGCCTGCAGAATTTCTCAGTGCGTTCAATCAGCACCTGATTTGCAATCATATTATTACCCAGCTTGTTGCGGAGGGGATGAAGCGGGAAGGGTATGGCCGGGTTATTAATATTATCTCTACCTCTGTAAAAATACCCCTAAAAGACCTGGGCGTATCCAATACCATACGTGGTGCGGTGGCCTCATGGGCCAAGACCATGGCCAATGAACTGGGACAATTTGGTATTACAGTTAATAATGTACTGCCGGGGGCTACCTCCACCGAGCGGCTGGATACTATTCTCACCAATAAGTCTGCAAAAACCGGTAAAGGCCGGGAAGAGGTGGAGCAGGAAATGATGGGCGAAATACCTGCACGCCGCTTTGGTAAGCCGGAGGAGATAGCAGCCATGGTAGCTTTCCTCGCCAGCCCGGCTGCTTCTTATGTCAATGGCACCTCGATTCCTGTGGATGGTGGAAGGACGGGTAGCATCTAAATTTTAGAAAAGAGCGAATTTTCCATCATCTTTTTGGAATACCTGAAAATTGAAGCGTATAAAAGAGAAAACGAAGGTGCATACACTTTGTTACTAAGCTTTTTACATTTGGAAAATTCGATTAATGAAATGGGAATGATGTTAAAATTCCTTCTCCCGCTGCGTGACAATAAAATGACATTACAAATAAATTTATAACAAAAAAACCGCTGAAACCCGCGCCAGTATTGAGAAAAATTTTTTACAAAATGTGTGTATATTTTCGGGATTGTGTTGTAGTTTTGCCCACGCTTTACATAAAGGAAGGTTAATTTTCAAATATATTCTTGTGCCTGAATCATTAATGCCACTGTATAGAATCTGCTCCCGTAGCGTTTTCGCCTTTTTTATCCTCTTGCTTTTATGCAACGTTCCTGCAATCGCAGCGCCCGATGGAAAGGCCCTTTTCATGTCTAACTGTGCGTCGTGCCACAATCCTGTGAAGGATGCCACCGGCCCTGCGCTGCAGAACATAGACAAGACATTCCCAAGCAAGGATTGGGTGTATGGCTGGGTGCATAATTCCGCAGCCGTTATCGCGAGCGGTGACAAGACCGCCAACGACATATTCAATAAATTTAATAAAACCGCGATGACCGCGTTTCCTCAGTTGTCAAAAGAGGATATCGACGCGATACTTAATTATGTAGATAACTACAAAGCGCCAACCCCGACGGTTCCTGCTACTGCCGGTGGCGGAACATCTGAAGCTCCTGAAGCAAACGGATGGTTGTATACAGTTATTACTTTGGCGCTGTTAGCATTGGTAGTGATCCTGTGGCGTGCAAACGTTGTTCTTCGTCGCGCTGCAAATGAAAAAGAAGGCATTGCGAATGAAAAAGAGATACCACTGTACCGCAGCAAATTCGTGATCGCACTGGTTTCTATCTTATTGTTCATCATGGCAGGTTACTGGTTAGTGAATGGCGCGGTAAACGAAGGCCGTCAACAGAACTACCGTCCACTGCAACCGATATTCTACTCACACAAAGTTCATGCTGGTATCAACCAGATCAACTGTCTTTATTGTCACGCAGGCGCTGAAAAGAGCCGCCAGGCGATGATCCCGTCTTCTAATATATGTATGAACTGTCACAAGCAGATCAACTCATACAGCGGCGAGACCGAACATCCGCTGGTAACTGCGGAAGGCAAACACATGAACGGTACTGAGCAGATACAATTGCTGTACAGGTATGCAGGCTGGGATCCGGCTAAGAAAGACTACAACCGTGATGCAAACGGTAACATATTGGCTACACCAATACAGTGGGTGAAGATACACAACCTGCCAGACCACGTTTATTTCAATCACTCACAGCACGTGAAAGTAGGTAAGGTACAGTGCCAGAGCTGCCACGGTCAGATACAGGAGATGGACGAAGTTTACCAGTTCGCTCAGTTATCTATGGGCTGGTGTATCAACTGCCACCGCCAGACCGAAGTACAGTTTACAAGCAACAATTACTACAGCATTTTTGAGAAATATCACGCTGAGATCAAGGCAGGTACCCGCACAGGTGTAACTGAAGCTGATATGGGCGGAACAGAGTGCCAGAAGTGCCATTACTAATGGCGTAGTGCCTCAATGGCTTCATTGAGTGATAATAACGAGGTTTTTGAATTTTTTTGAAATTAGAATTTGAATTTGCTTTATGAGTCAAAAACAATATTGGACGGACCTGGAAGATCTTAAAAATATCACTGAAAACCGTGTAACGGTGGACAATGAATTCAAAGAGGAGTTGCCGTTCGACCTGAGCGATAGCATGTTCAGCGCCACAACGCCGCGCCGCGACTTCCTGAAGTTCCTGGGTTTCAGTACGCTGGCCGCTACGTTGGTTGCAAGCTGCGAAATGCCTGTACGTAAAGCTATTCCTTATGCTATCAAGCCAGAGGATATAACTCCGGGTGTGCCTAACTATTACGCATCTACTTTTGCTGATGGTGGCGATTATTGCGCTATCGTTATTAAAACAAGAGATGGCCGTCCGATAAAGATCGAAGGCAATGATCTGTCTTCAATAACTAAGGGTGGTACGTCTGCAAGGGTTCAGGCTTCTGTACTGAGCTTGTATGATAAAGCACGTATCCGCCATCCGTTTGCTGATGGAAAGGAAGCGACTTTCGAGGCTATTGATGGTATGGTGAAGCAAGGTATTGCTGGCAAGCCTGGCTACCTCGTTACCGGTTCTATCCTTAGCCCGACAACAAACGAAATAATTACCCAGTTTACTACCAAGTACCCGAATATCAAGCACATCGTTTACGATGCTATTTCTTACTCAGGTCTGTTGCAGGCAAATGAAGCTTGTTACGGCAAGCGCACATTGCCTACTTATCATTTCGATAAGGCACAGACGATAGTGAGCCTTGGCGCTGACTTCCTCGGTACATGGTTGTCACCTGTTGAATTTTCAAAAGCATATTCCAAAGGCCGCAAGATCAGTGTGAAAGAGATGAAACTCTCTAAGCACTACCAGGTAGAGCCTACACAAACAATAACAGGCGCAGCAGCAGATCACCGCGCTACCTGCCGTCCTTCTGAAAAGAGTAAAGTAGCTCTGGCATTATATAATGCAGTGGTGAATGGCACTCAGCCAAGCCTCAGCAGCCCTGCGTTGAATACATTGGTTGCAAACGCCGCCGCTGATCTGAAGAAAGGCAACGGCCTTGTAGTATGTGGTTGTAATGACGTAGCGATACAGACAGTAGTTAACGCTATCAATGATAAAATAGGCGCTAACGGCACTACCATTAACTGGACCGTAACTGCCAATAACAAACAAGGAATTGACAAGGATATGGTAGACATGGTTGCGGCGATAGATGCCGGCCAGGTTGGTTCTGTATTCTTACATGGTGTTAATCCGGTGTACGATTATTTTGAAGGAAAGAAATTCGGCGAGTCACTTGCAAAAGTGCCTGTTACCGTGTCTTTCGCTGATCGTATGGATGAAACCGCACAAAAGTGCAAGTATGTAATACCTGATCATCACTTCCTCGAAAGCTGGGGTGATGCCGAGCCGAAACCAAACTATTTCAGCTTGCAGCAGCCGGGTATTGCACCATTGTTCAAGACTCGTTCATTACAGGATACGCTGCTCACATGGGCTGGCGCAACACAGACTTACGGTGATTTCTGGAAAGACTACTGGATGAAGAAGTTGGGCAGCCAGGATGCTTTTGACAAGGCACTGCAGGAAGGTGTTATAGAGCCTGCTGGCGCTATGGCTATCGGTGGCGGTGCGTTTACCGGTAATGTAGCAGATGCGATCTCAAAAATAGAAGCAAGAAAAGTAGAAACCGGTGTGGAACTGGTTGTTTACCAGAAGGTAAGTATAGGCTACGGTGGCGCATGGAGCAACAACCCATGGCTGCTGGAAATGCCGGATCCGATAACAAGGGCTACCTGGGATAACTACCTGTGTGTATCGCCTAAACGCGGTAAGGCATTAAGTGAAGAACTGACCGGTTTCAGTGAAGTTGAGTTAAAGAAGAAGGTAGTATCTGTAAAAGCGGCTAACGGCTATACCGTGAACTTGCCTATACTGGTAGTTCCGGGTATGCATAATGATGTGGTAGCAATTGCCGTTGGCTTTGGCCGCGACGCGCAGGTGGGCCGTGCAGCCGCCAGCGATGCTACAAAGGGCGGTAAGAATGCTTATCCGTTCGTGATGTATAACGGGCAGACATTCGAGTCGCACAATGATGTAAGCATTACTCCTACAGCTGACACGTACGAACTTGCCCTTACCCAGTCGCACAACAGCTATGAAGCGCGCCCGGTAATGCATGAGTATACTCTGCAGGAGTTCACCAAAGATCCCCACGTATTATTAAAGGATCGTGGTCAGCAGATCGCTGAGTTTGCAGCTGTGCCATGGATAGAAGAAGGTAAGGAAGGCAAAGAGCCGATCATAGATTCAAATACAGAAGAAGGCTATCGTGCAAACGGTACTTTATATCCCAACTATCAGTACGAAGGTATCAAGTGGGGAATGTCTATTGACCTCAACAGTTGTACCGGTTGCGGTGCATGTGTGGTAGGTTGTATGGCAGAGAATAACATCTCTGTTGTAGGTAAGGACCATGTGTTGAAGAACCATGAAATGCACTGGATACGTATCGACCGTTATTTCAGCGGTATGACCGACAATCCGGATAGCATACAGACTGTGTTCCAGCCTATGCTTTGCCAGCATTGCGATAACGCGCCTTGCGAAAACGTTTGCCCGGTATCAGCTACCAACCACAGCTCTGAAGGTCTTAACCAAATGGCATATAACCGCTGTATCGGTACTAAATATTGCGCTAACAACTGTCCGTATAAAGTACGTCACTTCAACTGGATGGACTGGAACGGTGCTGATGCATTTGCAGACAACATCTATGAAGATGGCCGTCGCGATGATATGAACGACGACCTTACACGTATGGTGCTCAACCCGGATGTAACCGTAAGAAGCCGTGGTGTAATGGAAAAATGTTCATTCTGCGTACAGCGTTTACAGGATGCTAAACTGGCAGCTAAGAAGTCTGATCGTCCGTTGAAAGATGGCGAAGTACGCACAGCTTGCCAGCAGGCTTGCCCTACAGATGCGATCATGTTCGGTAACGTTAAAGACAAGCAGAGTGGTATTGCCAAGCTGCGCAGAGAAGAGCAGGTAGAGCGTACATTCTATGTGCTGGAGCACATTCATACCCTGCCTAATGTCAATTATTTGGCCAGGATCAGGAATACAGAAGAAGTAAACGCCGGTGATGAGGCTAAGGATGAGTTCCTTAAGTACCACATCTAGGTTAATGAATATAAATAGGCCCGCCTCGGTGGGAAGGGGTAAATTTTAAAAAAATACTAATTACGTGCTATGCATATTAAGTACGAATCGTTTGTAAGGGAACCACTTGTAGATGGTGACAAGAATTATCACCAGGTATCTGAGGACATTATCGGGCCTATTGAGCGCAAGCCGGGCCGTATGTGGTATGTGGGCTTTTTCTTTTCAATAATATTGTTGTGTTACGGCATATTTTCCGTTAGCTGGGCAGTATATTGGGGACTGGGTACCTGGGGCGTAAACCGTACCGTTGGCTGGGGTTGGGATATCACCAATTTCGTTTGGTGGATCGGTATCGGTCACGCCGGTACGCTGATCTCTGCGATCCTTTTATTGTTCCGGCAGGGCTGGCGTACAGGTGTGAACCGTGCTGCGGAAGCCATGACGATATTTGCGGTAATGTGTGCGGGGCAGTTTCCTATATGGCACATGGGTCGTGTATGGGATGGTTTCTGGGTATTGCCACTGCCTAATACACGTGGCGCACTCTGGCCTAACTTTGACTCACCGCTGCTTTGGGACGTGTTTGCGATATCTACTTACTTTACAGTGTCTTTATTATTCTGGTACACGGGTCTGCTTCCCGACTTTTCGTTGATCCGTGATCGTGCAAAAACAAAGACACGCAGGCTGTTATATGGTATTGCGTCATTCGGCTGGACAGGTACTGCTAAAAACTGGCAGCGTATGGAAGCCCTTGCATTGGTACTTGCAGGCCTTTCTACACCACTGGTACTTTCCGTGCATACTATTGTATCTTTTGACTTTGCTACTTCAGTTATCCCGGGCTGGCATACTACTATCTTCCCGCCATACTTCGTTGCGGGTGCGGTATTCTCCGGTTTCGCTATGGTGAATACACTGCTGGTACTTACCCGTAAAATACTTCACCTCGAAGAATACATTACTATCGGTCACCTGGAGGCAATGAACAAAGTAATAGTTCTTACAGGTTCTATAGTAGGTGTGGCTTACCTTACCGAGCTGTTCATCTCGTGGTACTCTCAGTCATGGGGCGAAATGGCAGCATTCCAATGGCGTATCATGGGCCCTTACTGGTGGAGTTACTGGGCTATGATGACCTGTAACGTGGTATCTCCTCAGTTGTTCTGGGTGAAGAAACTGCGCAGGAACGTACCGTTCACTTTCGTTATGTCCATTGTCGTGAACATCGGTATGTGGTTCGAGCGTTTTGTGATCATCGTTACCTCTACTTATCGTGACTGGATTCCTGGAAGCTGGGCATATTATAGCCCTACCTGGACGGAAGTAGGTTTCTATCTCGGTACCTTCGGATTGTTCTTTACCTGCTATTTCTTATTTGCCAAGTATTTCCCGGTTATTGCAGTAGCGGAGATCAAGTTCATACTTAAGACCTCAGGTGATAATTATAAGAGAGGCATGGAAAGGATTGAAAACCAGAGCTCGGAAGAATTTATACATGTAGTGCATACGCATCATGAAGAAGAACATCATGAAGAAGTAGCGCACCACTAAACAGAAGGGGAACCTGGTTCCCTGCCTGCTGAAATTGACTTTTTTGTTTTTTTGTTTTTTTGAATTTTTATTTAAAATGGCTATAAAGAAATTTGCAGTAGCGGCTTACGATGATGAGGAAGTATTGTTTCCTGCCGTCAAAAAAGTTCGTAAAAGCGGTTATAAGATACACGACATTTACACGCCATTCGCTGTACATGGTCTCGATGAGGCTATGGGCCTGAAAGGCACTGACCTGCACATCGCAGGCTTTATCTACGGCTTGTGCGGTACGTCTACAGCTGTAGGATTCATTTCATGGATATTTACATCCGACTGGCCGATCATATACGGTGGTAAGCCACACTTTGCGTTACCGGCCTGGATTCCTATTACTTTCGAGCTTACCGTATTGTTTGCGGCAGTAGGTATGACCATGACATTCTGCTATCTTAACCAGATAATGCCGGGTGTTAAGAAACATGTGTTCCATCCGCGCCAGAGCGACGATCTCTTTGTTATGGCTATTGAACTGAATAACCACACGTCTGAAGCTGATGCATTGGCGTTCCTTAAGTCTACCGGTGCAGTTGAAACCAATATACAGGTGGTAGAAGCAGGGTGGTGGTATGGCCGCTGGGATCAGAAAGAACCTTACGAGTTGCAGCACGCGAGATAAGAAAGAAGTAAACCATTTACGTCTATTTTGAATTTTGACTTTGAATATGAACAAGATTAAAAGCATACTAGTAGCAAGCCTGGGAATTACCGTCGGCCTGGCGTCATGCGACACTGGCAATTTGCGTCGTGATCCGGGACACGTTTATGTACCTGATATGACCTACTCGCGTGCATATGATGCTTACACATCCAATCCAAACTTTGCCGACAGCCTTACCAGCCGTCCGCCGGTAGCAGGTACTATAGCCCGCGGCCACCAGATGCCCGATCATCTGAAAGAAGGCGATACTTTGGCCTATAAGACATTCACTACCAGCATGCGCTTTAGCGAAGATGAGCTGAAGGAAGGAAAGCGTTTGTTTAATATCTACTGTGCTATATGCCATGGCGCTAACCTTGATGGACAGGGCCCGCTTTTTGCAAGTGGCAAATTTGCATCGATGCCGGCAAACTTTAAGGACGGTAAGTATCTGCACATGTCTGTAGGGCAAATGTTTGCAGCAGCCAAGTATGGTAAGAACATGATGGGTTCATACGCCAGCCAACTGGATATAAAACAGCGTTGGATGGTAATCGCTTACATCAAACAGATACAGTCGCAAAACGGTGGTGACGCATTTACCTTTGGCCAGGGCACTCCTGCTCCCGCTGCAACACCAACAGATACTGCAAAGACAATGGCAGCAGCACCTGCAGTAGGCGCTGAACCGGTGATAGCAAAAGCAGACATACCAAAACCGGAAGTAAAAGAAACTGTAACGAAAACGAAGGAAGTAACTAAGTCTGTGGTAAGGAAAGCTCACGGTAAGAAGAGCATGGAAGCAGACAGCAGGATAAAAAGATAAACAGTAAATTTTTAAAACGAATTTTAATAAAAGTTGGATACGATGAATGACCGTTTTGTGATACCTGCACGATTAAGAAATACCAGTCTTGGTCTTATTGCCGTAGGCGTTCTGGCCTTGATAGGGGGTATAGCTTGTTTGCTCATGGGGCATAATAGTACAGATGTAGATAGGGCCCGTTTCTGGGCTGTGCTGTTGCATGATAGTGTGTTTTTCACACTGATCACAACAGTGAGTGTATTCGTTCAGGCCGCGGTATCGTTGGCACAGGGTGCCTGGCTTACTGCCTACAAGCGTGTTCCTGAAGCAATCGGTGCCAATGTATGGCTGTTTGGTGGTATTGCTTGCGTTGTTATGTTTCTTATCGTGTTTACTTTCAAGGACGCTCATGGAGTAAATACTATTTATGGATGGGTAACACCTGGTAATGATGTTATACTTCTTGGGAAAAAAGTGTTTCTTAATAAAGGCATGTTTGTTGGCTTTTCACTGGTAGCAGTTGGCCTTTGGTCATTTTTTGGTATGAAGTTCAGGGCTATGTCCATTGCACAGGAAAGCGCTCCTAAGAATGATACTAAGATATACTGGAAAATGTTCAGGTTGTCTGGCGTATTCCTGTTTGTTTATGCCCTTACACAGATGAGTACTATTCCATGGTTGTGGATAATGAGTGTGCAGCCGCACTGGTATTCTACTTTGTTTAGCTGGTATACTTTTGCCAGTGCCTTTGTAAGCGGTATGTCATTGATACTTCTTTGGGTAGTGTATCTTAAAAATCAGGGCAACCTGCAGTTGGTAACAATAGAGCACATTCACGACCTCGGAAAGTTCATGTTCGCATTCAGTATTTTCTGGACTTACCTTTGGTTTGCACAGTACATGCTGATATGGTATGCCAACATACCTGATGAAACCGTGTATTTTAAATTGCGTCAGCAAGGCCCATACAGCGTGTTGTTCTATGCCAACTTCATTATTAACTTCTGTATGCCGATCCTCATCATTATGTCGCGCCCAAGCAAGCGTAACTACTTTACCATAACTTTTATGGCGATGATGATCATATTCGGTCACTGGGTAGACTTCTTCCAGATGATCATGCCAGGTCCACTTCGTTCAGAATGGCACATCAACTGGTATGAAATAGGTATATTCATGGGCTTTGCAGGTGTGTTGATATATAGTGTGTCAAATACACTTACAAAATCATCGCTGGTTCCTGAGAATAACCTGATGCTGAAAGAAGCAGTAGTACATCTCAGTTAGTAAGAGTAAAAGGTAGTGAAGGTATAAAGAGTAAAATTTAACAAGTAAATATAAGCTGAACGACTATGTCGGTATTTATAATAACAACATTGATAGTACTGGTATTCATCATTATCTACCAGATCAGTAAGGCAAGCGAATACGCGACTGTGTTGCGCGGACAGGAGAAAGTGAACGCTCAGGCAAACCGGGCTATTGCCTGGCTGCTGGTAATTATGTTCTTGCTGGGTATGTGGGGTATTTGGGAATGTAACCAGTTGTTTCAGGGCAGACTGCTGCCTAAAGCCGCGTGTAAAACGGGCGAGAATTATGACTCGATGTTCAGTGTAACTACTATCGTTACAGGTATAGTGTTTTTTCTTACCCAGGCTGTCCTTTTCTGGTTCTGTTTCCGGTTCCAGTCTACAGAAAAACGTACATCCTTCTTTTTCGCGCACAATAATAAGCTCGAAATTATATGGACAACCATCCCTGCTATAGCAATGGCAATCCTTGTTGCTATCGGTCTTCGTAACTGGTATGATGTTACTTCACCTGCTCCTGCTAATGCTACCGTGGTTGAAGTGGTAGGCAAACAGTTCAACTGGCTGGTACGCTACCCTGGTAAGGACAATGAATTAGGTAAAAGGGATTTCCGCAAGATCAACGATGCGAATAATGTACTCGGCCTTGACTGGAGCGATCCGCATAACTTGGACGACATTATTTCACAGAACGGTGAATTGCACGTAGTAGTAAATAAACCAGTGAAGCTGCTCATCGGATCACGTGATGTGATACATGATGTGGGCCTCGCACACTTCCGCCTCAAGATGGACGCTGTTCCGGGTATCACTACAACGCTTTGGTTTACGCCTACCATCACAACGGCTGAAATGAAAGAGATCACCCACAATCCTGATTTCGTTTATGAAATATCATGCGATCAGTTGTGTGGTAAAGGCCACTATTCTATGCGTGGTACTGTAATAGTAGAAACACAGGCGGAGTATGATAAGTGGATGGCAAGCCAGGTAACCTATTATGCTGGCAACAACCCCGCCGCGGCTCCTGCTGCAGCCCCTGCTGACGGTACAGCAAAGCCTGAAGTGAAAGTAGATAGTACAAAAGCAGTAACGATGAAATAATCGGCTGTATCATCAGCCATAAAAGTGCAAAAAATGAATAACGAAGAGATCATTATTGAAGGGCCTAATGTGGCGCATGGCGCAGAGTCAGCTACAGATCATCACGGGCACGAACATCATGAACAACATTTTGTCTGGAAATACATTTTCAGCCAGGATCATAAGATCATTTCCAAGCAGTTCCTGATCACGGGTATTATATGGGCCATCATAGGCGCATTGTTCTCCGTATTCTTCCGCCTGCAGTTAGGGTTCCCTGATTCCACTTTCCCGATCATGGAGAAATTCCTCGGCGAATGGGCAAAAGGCGGTAAGCTGTCTCCTGAGTTTTATTATGCGTTGGTGACCATGCACGGTACCATATTGGTATTCTTTGTACTTACAGCGGGCCTGAGCGGAACGTTTGCCAACCTGCTCATACCATTTCAGGTAGGTGCACGTGATATGGCGTCTCCGTTCATGAACATGCTTTCTTACTGGTTTTTCTTTGCAGCAAGTATACTGATGTTCACTTCATTATTTGTTGAGACTGGCCCGGCATCCGGCGGCTGGACTACTTACCCTCCGCTGAGCGCGCTTAAAGAAGCATCGCTCGGTTCCGGTGTGGGTATGGATCTCTGGTTATTAGGTATGGCTTTATTCGTTGTGTCTTCACTGTTGGGTGGTCTTAACTACATTACCACTGTGCTGAACATGCGTACAAAGGGAATGACCATGACGCGCTTGCCACTGACGATTTGGGCGCTGTTCTTTACTGCTGTTCTGGGTGTACTGTCATTCCCTGTGCTGTTCTCCGGTGTAGTACTGCTTATATTCGACCGTAACTTCGGCACCAGCTTCTACCTGTCTGAGATATTCATTGGCGGTAAGGCGTTACCACATATCGGTGGCTCTGCTATCCTTTACCAGCACTTGTTCTGGTTCCTGGGTCACCCCGAGGTGTACATCATCATGCTTCCGGGTATGGGTATGGCATCTGAGGTGTTGTCAACACACAGCCGTAAACCGATCTTTGGTTACTTCGCTATGATCATTTCATTGGTGGGTATCACATTGCTGGCGTTCCTGGTATGGGCGCACCACATGTTCGTTACCGGTATGAGCCCGTTCCTCGGTTCTATATTCGTACTGCTTACACTGCTTATCGCCGTACCATCTGCGGTGAAAGTATTTAACTGGATCACTACTATCTGGAGAGGCAATATCCGCTTCACACCGGCTATGCTGTTCGCATTAGGTTTCGTATCCATGTTCATCTCTGGTGGTCTTACAGGTATCTTCCTCGGTAACTCCGCTCTCGATATTCACCTGCACGATACCTACTTCGTGGTAGCGCACTTCCACATTGTAATGGGTGTATCAGCCTTCTTCGGTATGTTTGCCGGCGTGTATCACTGGTTCCCTAAGATGTTTGGCCGCTTTATGAATAACACCATGGGCTACATACACTTCTTCATTACGTTCATTGGTGCTTACCTTATCTTCTGGCCTATGCACTACGAAGGTATTGCAGGTATGCCACGCCGTTACTACGATTACTCTGCATGGGAGTCTTTCAAGCACTTCCAGGGCATTAACTCGTTCATCAGCATCATGGCTATCATAGTGTTCTTCACTCAGTTGCTGTTCGTGATGAACTTCATCGTAAGTATCTTCCGTGGCCGTAAGCTCACAACGCTTAATCCATGGGGTTCAACTACACTTGAATGGACTACGCCAATCAATCCTGGCCACGGCAACTGGATAGGTGAAATTCCTGAAGTACACAGATGGCCATATGATTACAAGGATGATGGTCATGGTAATGACTTCATTCCACAGACCACGCCATTAAGGCCCGGCGAGGAAGCACATTAATTCCATCTACACACACTGAAATATAGAACCGCTCCTAATTGGGGCGGTTCTTATTTAGCACAAGTACCACGCATTACTTTTTCAGGAAGAAGTGCGTTTCGCCGGAGTGGTTGTGGTATACAGAGACTAACTGCCAGCCGTCTTTCATTACGTAATTGAGCGCGTCCAGTTTTGAGTTGAACCTCATTTTCTTGCCGTCGCTGTTGAGGATCTTATCGAACTTGTTCTTGGGGGCGTCGCTGTAATTCACTTCGGCAACCCACCTCTTAAAATTCGGCTGGTAAACAGATAGCTCACAGATCCGGTTGTCGGCAAAGGCGGTGGTGGTGAGCAGGCAGAGTGCCGCGATCAGAAGATGCTTTCTCATATAAAGTGTGTTTAGTTATTATTAAGACACTAAAGTTCGAGAAATGTTTACATGATATACTATAATGCATTGTTAAATAAGGTTAAGTAAAGCAGCCCGGTCACAGGCTGCTTTACTTGAATTAGATAGGGATCAATACCCGAATATCTCGTCGAGCGATAACTTCTTTACAGGGCCTATCTTCTGCACATCATCTGCTTTCAGTTTCTTCTCAGAAGCTACTATGCAGTAGGTATAGGGCTTGGCGGCCATATTGTCGGTATGAAACTTGTGGAGGTCGGCATAGGATAGTTTGTCAGCATTCTCGTAAATACGTTTGCGGATATCTTCGTTGAGGCCTCTGCGTTCAGCCGCGAGGTAGTTATAAATAATGTCGTCCTCGGTGATGCGCTCCGTCTCTATGTTCTTCTTCATCTCTGAGCGGGCGGCCAGCATATTGTTCTCTACTGATGGCAGGTCGTTGAGGAGCTCGTTCATAGCGGTGATAGATTCATTGAACTTATCGGCCTGGCAACCTATGTAGGCAGAGATAAGATAAGGATCTTCCTTCTTCTCAGGCGTACCTACGTATGAATAGGTAGAGTAGGCGAGGGCCTTGCTCTCCCGTATAGTCTGGAACACCAGGGAGCCCATACCACCACCAAAATAGTCATTGAACATATCGATAGACGGCTGCTTTGCAGGGTCGTAGCCGGGTATGTTGCGCACCCAGCGTATCTCGCTCTGCACCATATCGTAGTCTGCGAACAGTACCTGGTTTTGCGACTGGGTAGTAAACGTAAATATCTTTCCGGGCGGTGTCGGTTTCACCATGCCGGGCGTCTTATGCACGCTCTTTAGCGATGAGGTAAGCGCTGTGAGTGATGATGGCCCATAGTAAATGATGCGGTGGCTAAATAAGTACATGTTTTGCAAAATAGCTGTGAGTTCGGTGGCAGTGAGCGCTTTCAGCTCGTCGTTGGTGAGCACATTGTTAAAGGGATTGGTGGGGCCGAAGCGTGCATAGTTCACCAGTCCGTTCATGATAGCGCCCTTATTATTCTTGGCATCTGCCCTGCTTTTAGTGATGCGGCCTTTGAGCGCGGTAAGGGCATCTTCATCGGGCTGGCAATTGGCCATCAGGTTTTCGAGGAGGGCTACTGCGGCATCAAAGTTTTCCTGAAGGCCCTCCAGGCTGATGGTAGTATACTCATTGTCGGCCTTCATGCTGAAGCTGCACGCCAGTTTGTAAAACTCCTTAGAGAATTGCTCAGCAGTCTTTTTATCAGTGCCCAGGAACTGTAGGTACTGCGCCGCTATGGTCAGCCTGCGGTCGGTCCAGGTGCCTATTTTATAGCGGTACGACATACGGAACAGCCCGTTGGCGTCATTGTGTACATAGAACACTTCGAAAGGCCCGAAGGTGCTCCTGGTAAAGTCTTTATCGTAATCGAGCCATACCGGGTGCAGGGGTTCAGTTGGCATACTGTTCACGGTTTTCACGAATGGCGACTGTGAGTCGCGGTTAGTTTCAACGGGCGTGATAGGCGGCTTCTCTACCTTTACTACGCTCTTGTCCTCGCCCTTGCGCTTGTAAACGACCACGTAATTGTCGGCGAAATACTTGTTGGCAAAGTCCATGATGTCTTGCTTAGTGAGCTTTGAAAGCTGATCGGTATAGGCTACATCATTGAGCCAGTCTTCCTCACCGGTGAATGCGCTCATCATCATATAGGCGCGGGAGTTGTACTTCTCGGTCTGCTGCATCATAGCCTTCTTCGCATTGTTGACGATAGATACCAGCAGGTCATCGTCAAAGTTCCCCTTCTTCAGGTTGTCAATTTCCCCGAGCATGAGCGTCTTTACCTCTTCCAGGCTCTGGCCGGTAGTGGGTGAGCCCTGCAGATACATATAGCCGTGATCTACGAGTATATCTGCGTTGGCAGATGCGCGCAACAACTTTTGCTTCTTCACCAGGTTGAGGTCTATAAGACCGGCCCGGCCGTTGGTGAGTGTCTGGCTAACGAGGTCTGCAAGCAGGGCGTCTTTGGAGTGTATGCCTGGTAAGCGGTAGCCTATGGCTACAAACTCGGCATCAGGGCCAAGGACTTCCTTAGTGATCGGCGTTGTGATGGGCACCTCGGGCTTGAAGGTATACTTAGGCACCGGTTTAGACTCCATCTTCCCGAAATTCTCATCGATCTTAGTGATCATTTCATCGGGGTTGAAGTCGCCGGAAACTATGATGCCCATATTGTTAGGTACATAGTAGGTGTTGTAGTACTTACGGATCTCCAGCAGCGACGGGTTCTTCAGATGCTCTATGGTGCCGATAGTGGTTTGCTTGCCATAGTTGTGATTGAGGAACAGGTTGGCGAGCATGAGCTCCTGTACCTTGCGGTTATCATTATCCAGGCCACGGTTCTTCTCCTCATACACAGCCTCCAGCTCGGTATGGAAGATACGGAACACGGGGTCGCGGAAGCGCTCTGCCTGCACCTTCAGGAATTTATCGACCGCATTGGCGGGAATATCTTCCGTATATACCGTCTGCTCGAAAGACGTGAACGCATTGGTGCCGGTAGCGCCCATGGAAGACATCATCTTATCGTACTCATTAGCGATGGCAAACTTTGCAGCCGCGCCTGATACCGAATCTATACGCTTATAAATAGCCTTGCGCTTGTCCTCATCGGTAGTATGATTATACTCTTCGTAGAGATAATTAATACGGGTGAGGTATGGCGACTCCTTACTCCAATCCATAGAGCCATAATTCTCCGTACCCTTGAACATCATGTGCTCGAGGTAGTGGGCGAGGCCTGTATGATCGGCAGGGTCTGTCTTGCTGCCGGCCTTAGTGGCGATGAAGAAGTGCATCCGCGGCTCCTTGTGTATGGGGCTGAGGATGACGGTCATACCATTTCCGAGGGTATAAAACCTCGTTTTCATGGGGTCGTTGCTGACGTACCTATAGGTGTAACCACCAGATTTTTTTTCCTGCCATTCATGGTTGGTATCCTGTGCGGAGGCAGCCTGCGCGTATAACACTACGAGCAGTAGCAAGGCTATCTTTAATGATCTCATAATTATGAAGTTTAGAACTCTGACAAATTATAAACTTTCCGGCAGATAAATACATTTTTTATCCGGTATGGGATCCATCGTAAAGATGCAGCGTGTTTATCGCCACTACTAAATGTGTACCCTCCTTCGCCGAAAAGGCTACGGCGGGCAGGCACTTTTGTACGGAATCTTTTATTTTTGATCGATAGTTTTTAATTTATTGATTATCAATGTTTTATTCTGTACTGTGCGGATAAACCGGCTGTAAAAGTGAACAAAAAGTGGACAAAAAGTGTACACTTTCTGCACAAACACTCCTGTATTTCCTGCGGTGCGGTCCGTTCATTTCTTTTGCTTCCCCAAAAGAAACGAACCAAAGAAAAGGGGACTTTTTTTGGATCGCTCCGCGCAAAAAAAGAAGCCCGGCGACGCAACCATTGTACGCTATTGAGCCTGATGGCGCTGGTATTCACACCTACCCTTAAAAAGCGAGTGCGGGAGCGGAGAGCGAGAGCGAAAAATCGAATCACGACACGCAGCCTACTTCTTATTAATTTGCTCATTGGGCGTATGAGGTCGATCCTACGGTATGCCTAAAGGCGCCATTAAGACCTGGTCGTCAGTTTAGCTATGTGGCAAAACACTACACTTTCCTATTAATTCCATTTTCCTGCGGATCCTGTCATGTGTTTCCTGCGGCGCGCCGTAACATCACCCTGACATATCAAAAACGGCTGACGCCTTTTTGATATGTCGGCCCTCTTCGAAAATGAAGAGGGCAGTTAAAAGCGACCTATTTCCTACGGAAATAGCTTTTGGAAACTCCTTCGTCGTGAACAGGCAAGAGGAAGCGGAAAGTTTGTTTTTTTATGAGCCCACCTACGCAAAAAGCTTCGGTCGGCAGGCGAGAAACAGAGCTCTCCTACGCTGAAAAAGCTACGGCGGGTAAAACGGGCAACCTTCGCTGAAAAAGCTACGGCTGCTGAAAAAGGGAAAAAATCGACTCCTTTTGGCTATGCTGCGCGATTTTTTCGACCAAGATCGGGGTTGAGGGAGGCGAAGAGGCCATTTTCGATGGCGAACTTTATCTGGTCGGGATCGCCGGCCGCGCGGACGATGCGCTCTACCTCTTCCCATTGTTCACGGGTCATGGCGACTTCCTGTTCGCACTCCTCCTGCAATTTGCGGAAACTTTCTCTTTCCTCGTCGGTGAGGGGCTCATAGCCGCTGCCTGTGCGTGGCTCTATGGGCTCTGCGACTTCTGTGGTTTCGGCTACTGCTACATCTTCCCCGGGATCGCCTGCAAACTGGGCTTTGATATTTTCCGCTACATGACGGTATTCTTCTTCGAGGTCGGGACGGGCATCTTCTTGAACGAGTGCAATATCTGGTGTGAGTGTGGGCGCGAGTGAGGATGCAGAATCGGGTGTGGGGACGATAGGAGCAGGTGCGAAACCCATGGCATTAAAGTCAGCGGGCTGATGAGTGTAACTGTAAATAGATGCCTGCCTTGTAAAATATTCTGACATGTGTGGCAGCAACTGCGCTGCCAGTGTGGGGTCAGATTGTTTTAGCTGATCAAGGAAGACCTGGAAGGCTTCCATGTTCTCGTTGAGCGTGCTACGGTTCTTCAGCTTGTTGATAGATAAAGTGAGCTTGTAGATGGCATCTGCCTCCTGGCGTGTGCAGGGTTTCATGATGCGACTTTCGGACAATAAATCATCTGCCATGTGGCCAAGCACGTAGTAGAATTTCTCTGCCATGATAGCGGGCATGTGCTGCGCACTTTTTTTCAGGCGGTCCCAGTTGCCCTGGGCGGCCCAGTTGTAGATGGTGGTGCGGCTGATACCGAGGAGCTCCGCAATCTGTGATTTGCTGAGGCTGGTCTGCATGTAGAGATTGCGGGCGTTTTGATGTTGTTCTGTTTTCATAAACTTTGGTTTTTGTATGTTTTTAATTTTGTTTACACCAGGTGGCTTAAAATATTTTGGGCGACAAAGCTAAAACGAAAAACATTACAAAAAAAGTGTACTTATCCACAAAAAATGACGCAAAATCTAACGGAATGCTTTGTGGTAAAGGGTTACAGCGGATGGTAAATTTGTGGGTATCTTTATTTTGAGATATGTTAATGTTGGAAAGAGGTGAAAAGGGAGAAGTTAAAACCTAAAAGTAGATAGTCTTTAGTATTTAGTAGATAGTATAAAGTCGAAAGTATAAAGTCGAAAGTTGTGCGACAAATGTTCTTTCAGAGCGAGACGGGCGTTAAAAACGCCGAACCGCGGCATCCGCGAAACATTCGCGGACGAGTGGGGACTTATAAAACATCATGCAAAGAGACACGACGTCATAATAAAAAAGCTGCCCCTCAAAACTAGGGGGCCGCTTTAGTTCTAGAGATATTGCCAATGCTATCTCGTTATGATGAGTGCTTGTCGCAAGTAACAGCACTTTAAGAAAAACGTTGCCCTTTTCATCTTTTTATATTTGATAATGGATTGCGTTGATTTTAAACCGACTGCTGATAATAGCGGCGACCTGCACCATCCCGTTTTAATTGACGGATTACCATTAGACGAACATTTAATAATTGTTAAACCAAATGGGAAAGTAGAAATCGTTGGAGGCACGTTGGTAAACGGTGGTACAATGCCTTGCAATAAAGATGCAGTAGATTTATCTGACGGGGACAAAAATTGAGACCGAATCTTAATCGGACAAAGTCGAAACTTCTTTAATTTCTGCGATAAACTTAATCAGCTCAATGTATATTTGGTTCGCTAAAAAAATCCTTTAGTCCACCATTTTATTAATCCTCACTATTTAAAAAATATACTTTTACTTTCTCAAGGGCATCCTTTAAATTGCGTTCCTCGTCATCAAGAAAATAATGTGTAACAGTCTCTGTTCCAATGAATCTAATCTTAAAACTAACCTTAATTTCTTCAACCATTTCTTTTGTAATCACCTCCTTCGGTAGTCTAAATTTACCATCGCTAAACCCAACATAAAGACTGTCGTTTTTTCTTTTATCCAATTCATCAACATCAATATTTGACAGTTCTTTATGGTATTTTCCCCAATCTTCTATCCCCGCAATATCTGTTGCCTCGGTCTTCAGTATATTTACCATTAATTTCTCTAGTCCGATGGCACGTTCTGATTTTGCCGTATGCCGCCAAAATCCTTTATTTATTGATTTCCAATCAACATCTTTATGATTGTGAAGTAAGCCTGCAAGAGCATTAAATAGTATGTTGCTCTTCCCAACCTCTTCCATTCCTAATTGATAAAGAGCATAAGCTCCTGAATACTTACTCGATTTAAATAAAATATATGCTTGTTGAGATAGTTCATCAGCATTTTCTAATGCGAGAAAAATACCTCTTTTAATTTCTTGTGGTGATAACTTTTCTATCTGCATAAGTGTAGCATCATAAAAAGTCGAACTATGTACGAATCGGAAATACTTGGAAAGGTAGTTTTTAAAATCTACATTTTAATACAAAGCTGGATATCACAACATTTTGATGCCTCAAAAGAGAACGACAATATGTCCATTTTGCTATGGATAACAACACCCGCCCTCCAAATAATAGTTTCGAATAGATACTTGCTGTATCATTATGATTGTTCAATTTTAAATGGTACGTTTATCTTTCACTTTCAAAAAACCATGATAATGGGAAACAATGACGATCCAATAATACCTGGCTCAGGATATCTCGGCTCTGGTATTAATATTTGCGGAAAATTTGATGGGAAATCCTTAGTATCCATATATGACATGGAGAAGGGAACCGAAAAACAGCCTTTGGGGATCAAGCCGTATGTGCTTCCGCGTAATGCAAAGTTTGACGTTGGTCCAGATGATGGTGGAGCCGGGGTTGCAAGTACTTATGCCACTCGGGAACAATATGATTCGCATTTCTCTGCCTCGGCCAGTGCTTCATTATCTGATTGCGGGTTTAGTGTCGTTGCAGAAGCATCTTTTAGCAAGGATATTGATGATGCAAGTTATCACTCATTTGGCGTGTACACGTTGAATTACAAAGCTTATGATTTATGGATTAAAGATAAAGGTAGCGATGCATTATCAGCGAACATAAAAAAGGCATATGAAGACCTACCCAAAGTGTACAGTCCGCCGGGAACTCCAATGCCTAATCAAAGAGATTTCTTTAACTTCTTTGATCGTTTTGGTACTCATTATTTGTCTCGCATAACAATGGGTGCAAACTTGTATTACAGTACCACTGTGGATAATAATTCCTCATTCTCTAAAACAGATACATCCGCAGAAATTACAGCCGAATTCAATGGAGTATTATTTGACACAAAGGAAACACTTAGTACTGATTTCGAAGTAGCTGATGAAAAATGGTTTGATTCAACAAAAAGAATGGTATACAGTCAAGGCGGCGGCGACATTGCGCTTAAGCTTGGCACCCCGTCTTACAACAATAATAAAAACGATGTATTTTTAGATTGGTTAGATGCCGTTAATAATGGGGATGTTGCGTTGGTTGACTTCGTTTTAGAATCTATTGATAATATTTTTGCCGCCGATCAGGCATGGAGGGGGGCGGTACGTCATGCTTTAAGCGATTATCTAAATTGTCATATAAAATCTGTGATGTCTGATCAAAGCAGCAGCATAACTGTTAATGGTGTAACCGTACGCCCCGATATTTTTACGAGGGATACCGGAGAATATGGGAAATACCAGATTCTTATATTGAATCATAAGACATTAGATATAATATTGGCTAAAAGCTGGTTAATAGACCCCTTTCAAACTGCATTTGCCGAAGTCTCTAGGTTGCTTACGGATTATCTACAGTCTCCCAATTTTAATTCTAATGATATTATCGTATTCAATATTATCTGTGCCATGCCCATATATTCCATTAACAATATTGATCGTGAGATTTTCAGACTCCTCCATGATTTTTGCGGAGCTGGCGATGCTTTGGCCGCTTGTTCAACACCCGACTGGTCATACCCCCCGCCTCAGCAAATAAATGGTCGCTATGTATTTACGATGAAATACGGATTAATTAGCACATTCAATCCAACGAATACAAATTCAATGATCGAGTCTTTTAACCCTATAGAAACTAAAGAGATAAAATTATTTGGATTTCTTAACCCTAGATACACTACAGGAGATATAGAGTATAATTTAACAGCGATGCATCTTCAACCTATAAATTTTTAAGTATTCGATTTGCAAATTAGAAATATACCGAGAATTTGCTTGATTCGGACGGTGAAATGTGCGACGCAACGGACGTTAAATGGCTGTAATGGGCTGGTTCCCCCAAAAAGCAAGAGCCCACCTACGCTGAAAAAGCTATGGCGGGCGAGGGCGGAAAAACAGACCCACCTACGCTGAAAAAGCTATGGCGGGCGAGGGCGGAAAAAAACAGACCCGCCTTCGCAAAAAGCTATGGCGGGCGAGGGCGGAAAAAAACAGACCCACCTACGCTGAAAAAGCTATGGCGGGCGAGGGCGAAAAACAGACTCACCTTCGCTGAAAAAGCTATGGCGGGCGAGGGCGGAGCGAGAAATTCCTTACTTTAGCAAGGTCTATCATCGAACCTATATGATGCGCGGTATCTTTTCTTTCGTTTTGGTTTTCTATTCGCTGGTTGTTTTCGGGCAGAATAACGGCATTCCTGCTTCGATAGCGGTTACTGAAGGCAGCAAGCTGATTGCTCATACTTATGCCAAAGGCGTACAGGTGTATGTTTGTACCCAGGACCCTAAAGATAGTTCGCGCTATACCTGGACGTTGAAAGAACCGCGCGCCCAACTATATGCTGATGGCAGCTACCACAGACTTGTGGGGAAGCACTACTTTGATACCGGCAAAAATCCGACATGGGAGGCTACAGACGGTTCGAAAGTGAGCGGTAGAAAAATACAGCAGGCCAACTCACCCGAAAAGGCTGCCATTCCATGGCTGCTACTGCAATCTATTGCAACACAGGGAAGCGGCAAATTTACGCCTGTGCTATTTATCCAGAGAATTCACACCAAGGGCGGCATGGCCCCGGCTACAGCTGATAAGGCCAACAAAGGACAATCGGTAGAAGTGGCTTATACGGCTGAGTACCTTTTTTACGGTGAAAAATAGTTGGTCCTCAAAAACCTTAACTGCGGCCCAGAACCGCCAGTGCAATTGCTTCCCGGGAATTACTCGATGATGTTTTGCCGCGTTAATTCATCTTTATTTCAATAGCTCCGTTTTTAGAGATCATATCTTCATACCGCATGGAGCCCTCATTTCCGTTACGCATTACAGAAGTGATGCTGACCGTGAACACTTTGCCGTCCCGGTTCATCAGGAGATCAGTATTGCTGTTGCCCGTGCCGCCTGTTTTGTGAAAGAGTATGATCTTCTCCATGGTGAATTCCTTGTTGGCTTTCAACCATGCATCAAACCACTCCTCGCGCTGCCGGATCACATTTTCGGGATATAGCTGTGCCGATGACCATATCAGCGGCATGGATGAATCTCTCAATTCCGAATGAATTTTCTTTCCATTCCATCTTATTTCATGAATACTTGTGCGGAGACTTTGCCCGAAGACCAATAGCGTAAATGGTTCTATGCCTTCGAAATCATAAAGGGATAGAAAATCGTGGACATTATTGTATTTGAAGAAATCGAGCAGCATTAATCCGCGGCTCAGTCGATATGGAGGATGACGCTCGTGCGGTGCAAATGCCCCATTTAACAGGCAAAGCGTGAATTTCGTCCCGGCGGCAGCTATCCAGGTTCCATTTGCATCCATGTCTTTCGGGAAATAAACGCCTGTGCCGTAAACCAAATATTTCGCAGGTGGCAGCGCAATTTTCCTGTATTGACTTTCATCACGGTTGGACGTGAGTATAAAGGATGACCCGCTTAGCGGGAGAAATGTTACAGTACACATCGCGCAAGATAAAGTGGGCAAATTTACAATTTTTATGCCCATAAATAAATGGCTAACCTATCAACGCTTATTAAAGAAGCCGTGGCTTTAGCGGGCGATACTAATGGTTGTAACTTAATCAGGGCAATTTTTTTTGACAATATGCAGAGGATATGCACATGGTCGGTATAGCCGCCAACTTTTATCACAGGGCATTCGAGTGCATTGCAAATGCTGCCAAGATAGTTGTGCAATTCTTCCTCGTAGGGCGGGTGTATCAACGCCTCACGGTATTTGGTGCTGAAAACAATGTGGATATAGTTTCTCACCAGCGATTGGCCCATAATATTTATAGTTTTTGTTTCATTTTTTTCCTGGTAATTCAAATATAATAGATCAATCCGGGTGTTGTATGTTTTTCATGAATATGTGGGGGCGGATGTGCGTGACCCGATGGGCGATGTTCGGTGCGTCATTCCGATGGGCGATGTTCGGTGCGTCATTTCGATGGGCGATGCCCACCGCTATGTGATTATGCCCTTTCAGGGCGTCATTCCGACGGGGATGTCCCGTGTGTCATTCCGATGGGCGATGTTCGGTGCGTCATTTCGATGGGCGATGCCCACCGCTATGTGATTATGCCCTTTCAGGGCGTGTTAGGGAGGTCCTGGCGTTATCGCGATGTGCGTGACCTGATGTGCGATGCCCACCCTACGCTATGTCGATGTGCGATGCCCACCCTGCGCTATATCGATGGGCGATGCCCACCGTTATGGGATTTTGCCCTTTCAGGGCGTGTCGGGACGTCAGGTCATCCTTATGGTGTTACCCTATTTATGACAACTTTATGAAAAGTAGGTGGTGTTATCTATGTGTTTGGATTAGGAACGATAATTAACGTTCCTTACTTTTGGAGCTAAATAATAAAATCCTGTTTTAATATGAAGAATATACGTTTTGTAATTGGTATCCTATCCATTGGCGTAATGGCGGCTATGAGCTCGTGCAGCCAAAACCAGAAAGGCACTGCCCCGGCAGCGGCTACCACAACCGCACCTGCAGCAACGGAAGGCGGGGCCGGAAAGATAGCCTATGTGAACATAGACAGCCTGGAGGCAAACTACGAACTGCTGAAAGCAAAGCGCCAACAGTTTAAAGCCAAGCAGGAGCAGATGGAAAGCGAACTGGAACACTCTTACCAGCAAATGCAGAGCGACGCGGCCGAACTACAGAAAAAAGCGGAAGCCAACCAACTGACACAATCGGAAGGGGAAGCGGCACAAAAGCGCCTGATGCAGATGCGCCAGAGCTTAGAGACGCGCAAGCAGGCGCTGACGGACCAACTGGTAAAGGAGCAGGACGAATTTAACAAAGACCTGAAGATGCGGCTGGACGCATTCCTGGAGGAGTATAACAAGTCGCACCACTACGATTATATATTGTCTTATTCGGCATCGGGCTCATCGATACTGTATGTGAATAAGGCGCTGGATATAACGAAGGATGTGGTAGATGGCATGAACGCAACGTCGAAAACGGACGCTACTAAGAAATAGGAAATAAAACAGTACTTTTCTGAAAATCTGCTTGCTTGGAAAATAACAATTCTACCCAACCGGCTACCGGAGGTTCGTTTGTACGCTCGCTGAGCCTGCTTGACGGTGCACTGCTCGTGATCGGGTCGATGATCGGGTCGGGCATATTCATAGTGAGCGCAGATATTTCGCGACAGTTGGGCAGCGCGGGCTGGCTGATAGCCGTATGGCTGCTGTCGGGCTTTATAACCCTTGCGGCGGCGGTGAGCTATGGCGAACTGAGCGGCATGTATCCCAAGGCGGGTGGCCAGTATGTGTACCTGCGGGAGGCGTTTGGCAAGTTGTACGGCTTCCTGTATGGGTGGTCGTTCTTCGCGGTGATACAAACAGGGACTATAGCCGCGGTAGGCGTGGGGTTTGCAAAATTCACGGGTTACTTAATTCCGAGCCTTGGTGATGGAAATATACTGCTGGGCGATCCGCATGGCTTCAACATATCTGCTGCGCAGATACTGGGGATAGGGATCATATTCCTGCTCACGTTTGTAAATACACAAGGCATCAAAAGCGGTAAGTGGATACAATTCGTCTTCACGTTTGCCAAGATAGGCGCCATGGGCGCGCTCATCATCTTTGGCTTTCTTTGGGTGAAAGACCACGGCATCTGGCAGGATAACTGGACGGGTGCGTGGATGGCCAAATCCATATCGAAAAGCTCTGATGGCAACCTGATCTCGCATAGCAGCCTGATGGGGATGGCCATAGTGGGGCCACTATGTGCGGCTATGGTGGGGGCTTTGTTCTCCAGCGACGCCTGGAACAATGTGACCTTTATAGCCGGGGAAATAAAACGCCCGGAACGCAATATAGGCCTGAGTCTGCTGATAGGAACAGTGGTGGTAACTGTGATCTACATATCTATGAACCTGATGTACCTGAATGTGATGAGCATATCGGAAATAGCGAACGCACCGGCGGACAGGGTGGCACTAGCGGCGGCGCTGAAGATATTTGGCAGCACCGGTACCACGTTCATAGCACTGATGATCATGGTTTCTACGTTTGGCTGTAACAACGGGCTGATACTATCGGGCTCAAGGGTGTACTATACAATGGCCAATGATGGCTTGTTTCTGCCTGCGGCGAAGAAACTGAATAAGAATGGTGTACCGGGCGCGGCGTTGTGGATGCAGTTTGTATGGGCATCGCTGCTGTGCCTGAGTGGCAAGTATGGCGACCTGCTTGACTTTATCATTTTTACGGTACTGCTGTTCTACATAATGACCATAGCGGGCATCTTCAAGCTGCGGCAGACGCAACCGGATATGCCGCGACCCTACAAGGCCTTCGGGTATCCGCTGATACCGGCGGTGTATATATTGCTGGCGACCACCATCTGCGTGGTGCTGCTGTTTTATAAACCTATGTACACCTGGCCGGGGCTCATCATAGTGCTGGCGGGCATACCTGTATATTATATAGTGCAAAAGAGCAACAAGAGCAATGAATAAGGCGGAACTGCAAAAGATATTTGACGATATGGACGGCCTGCACGTGGTGGTGGTGGGCGATGTGATGCTGGATAACTACTGGTGGGGCAATGTGGAGCGGATATCGCCGGAAGCGCCGGTGCCGATAGTGGCGCTGCACAAGCGGGAGAGCAGGCTGGGAGGCGCGGCAAATGTGGCACTGAACTGCAGGGCGCTGGGCGCTAAGGTGACGCTGGCCAGCGTGGTGGGCGACGACAGCGAGGGCGCGCTACTGGTGAAACTGGCGAATGACGCAGGCATAGATACGAGCCTGGTATCGCACAGCTGGCGCAGGCCTACGACGACGAAGACGCGGATCATCAGCCGCAGCCAGCAGATGATGCGTATAGACGATGAGGTGACCGATGAACTGTATGCCGATGAAGAGCATCCTTTCATAGACCAGGTGCTTAAGTACCTGCAACGGGTGAAACCACACGCGCTGATATTTGAAGACTACAACAAGGGCCTGCTGAAAGAGAATGTAATACAGCGCATAACAGCGCACTGCAAGGAGATAGGGATGGTGACAGCAGTAGACCCGAAGAAAAATAATTTCCTGGCGTACAAAAATGTGACGATCTTCAAGCCGAACCTGAAGGAAGTGCGGGAAGGTATGCACCTGCCTATAGAACATGTGACTGAGCAGGAACTGAATGAGGCACACGGCAAGCTGAATGGCATACTACACCATGATGTAACGTTCATTACGTTATCTGAAAAAGGGGTGTTCTTCAACAATGGTTTTACGTCGTCCATTCTCCCATCGCGGATACGCAGTGTGGCCGATGTATCGGGGGCGGGAGATACGGTGATAGCTACGGCGGCGCTGGTATACACCCTGACGAAGGACGTGCACCTGATGGCAGAGATATCGAACCTGGCGGGCGGGCTGGTATGTGAGGAAGTAGGCGTAGTGTCTATAAAGAAAGACAAACTACGGAAGGAGACGGAAGCACTGCTGTGCGCGTAGCTGTTTTTTGGCAGCCATCCATGAATATTTTACCTTTAGTTTATGGACGAGTATATTTCATTTGAACAGATCCCTTTCGGGAGTGATAATTTTGCGGATAACCCTGAGCCAAGGTGTCCGTGTGTGTTATTGTTAGACACTTCGGGGTCTATGGGTGGCATGCCTATAACACAGCTCAATGAAGGGGTACGTACCTTTAAGCAGGAACTGATGATGGACCCACTGGCCACCAAGCGGGTGGAAGTGGCAGTGGTGACCTTTGGGCCGGTAACGGTGGAATCGGATTTTCATACAGTACCTAACTTCAGTACGAGGGAACTGGACGCTAATGGCGATACGCCTATGGGCGCGGCCATAAGCATGGGGATAGACATGGTAGCCAGGAGGAAAAGAGAATATAAAGAGCATGGGGTAGCTTATTACAAACCATGGATCATACTGATAACGGATGGGGCACCTACTGATGAATGGGCGCAGGCAGCCAGGCAAGTGCGGGAAGGAGAGGACGGTAAGAAGTTTGCCTTCTTCGCGATAGGTGTGGAAGGGGCGAGTATGGATATACTGAAGCAGATATCGGTGAGGTCGCCATTGAAACTGAAGGGGCTGATGTTCCGTGAGTTCTTCATGTGGCTATCGGCCTCGATGAAAATGGTATCGAGTAAAAATCCGGGCAGCACGATAAATCTTTTACCTCCCAGCGGATGGACCGAGCTATGATGTGGAAAGCGATAGGGAGCAGTGTGGCAGGCACCTCGCACGCGGCCAGCGGTAAGCCTTGTGAAGATGCTGTGCAATATTGTGTGGCGAAGGATGTGAATGGAGACGAAGTGATGATATGCTGTGTGAGCGATGGCGCGGGAAGTGCTGCCTTTGCAGGGTTTGCATCGGGATATGCTACGCAGATGATGACGGATGGGTTGCGCATGGTGGCGTTCTCCGGCGCAGCGATATCGCAGGGCGATATTTACGCGCTGGCAGAGGATATATACTACGGGCTGGCCGCAGCTGCGGAACGGCAGCATGTGCCGCTCAATGAGTATTCGTGCACCATGCTGGGGTGCTATATAACGAAGGGGAGGGCAGCGTTCTTCCAGGTGGGTGATGGCGCTATAGTGCGCAATGACGGTACGGGGTTTTACCTGCCCGTATGGTGGCCTGAGAATGGCGAATACCAGAACAGTACCTGCTTCCTGGTAGACGACAGCAGCTTCGGTAATCTGAATGTGGTGATAACAGAAGGTGCGGTAAATGAGGTGGCTATCTTCACGGACGGCATGCAACTGCTGGCACTGAATACGGAGCAGGAAACGGCGCACCAGCCTTTCTTTACAGATATGTTCCGGTTCCTGAGAATGGCGAATGATCATGAAAAAGTCAATGTGCTGCACAGGAAGCTGGGTGAGTACTTAGACAGCAAGCAGATCAACGACCGGACGGATGACGATAAGACACTCTTCCTGGCTACAAGGATAGGCGTATGATATTTAAAGGCCTGCATAGCGAACAATATATAACCGGCCGCGAATTGGGAAGGGGCGGCGAGGGCGCTGTGTATGAACTGCAACAACAGAGCGGCCTGGTACTGAAATTATATAGCGAGGCGCTGCCTGCGGAGAAGATAGACAAGCTGCGGCAAATGGTGGCGATGAGGAACGGGGCCATAGAAGCTTATGCAGCATGGCCTACAGATCTTGTGTATAACGACAAAGGAAACGCATGCGGATTTGTAATGAAGAAGCTGACCGGGTATGTGCCCCTGCACATGATCTTCAGCCCGATGGACCGGAAACGGTTGTTTCCGGATAAGGGGTACAACTTCCTGGTGCATGTGGCGCGTAACTTAGCCACTGCATTTTATAAGCTGCATGAAGCAGGGCTGATAGCCGGAGATGTGAACGAAGGCAATATTCTCATCAGTTCGTCGGGCATGGTAGCATTCATTGATTGTGATTCGTTCCAGGTGAAGGGTAGTGATGCTTATTTCTTTTGTGAAGTGGGCGTGCCGCGGTATACGCCGCCGGAACTGCTGAAAGAGGGATCGTTTGAAAATATAGTGCGGACAGTGAACACTGATAGTTTCTCGCTGGCGGTGCTGGTGTTTCAATTGCTGTTCCTGGGGCGGCACCCGTTTGCAGGGAAGAATAAACTGGCCGCAGACTTTGACGAAGAGACGGCGATACGTAAGCGTGAGTTTGCGTACTCATTAGAGAATAAAAAGAAGAAGCTTTTCCCACCAACTGATAGCTTCCCTATCAGTAATCTCACGGATGACGTAGTGGCATTGTTCCATCGCGCGTTTGAACAGGATGAGCGGCCTGTGCCCGCTGACTGGGTGAGTGCGCTGGATGCTTTGCTGGCTGATATGGTGACCTGCGGGGAGTCGCGGCTGCATAGCTACCCAGGTAAGCTGGCGGAATGCCCGTGGTGCAGTTTTAAGAAGAACAGGGGTATACTGTATTTTCTTGACGAAAGCTACCTGCATGCCAACTCGCAGCTTAATGACATAGAAAGTTTTGTGAACGGCTTCAGGCTGGAGCAGATGCAACTGAAGAAGTGGGAGCACAATCCAACGATCAATACCGCTGTGCCTAACCCTGTGGAGCGGAAATACCGGAACTATAAAATGTTTAAGATAGCCGCCAGTATTGCCGCTGCGGTGGTGTGCCTGGGGTTATATTTTTTGCAGACACGGAACAGCATGCTGGCGTCGTTGGCGGCGTTCCTGCCTATTGTGATCTATAAATATTCGCCATGGGCGGTGCGGATAAGGAAGGAATTGAAGCGGCGTATAGACGTACAGCAGCAAATGTACAGCCGGCTGTATGCTATGGCGGCAGCATACGACACCTCTGCGGACATCAATAACTACAATGCCGGGCTGGATAAACTGACGAAGCTGATACATGATTTCAGGCGGCTGCCCGATGAAGCTGAGCGCAGAAAAAAAATAATGGAAGAACAACTCTATAACGAGCAGCTCGATTATTTCCTTTATCATTTTGATATAGAAAGCCACGCTATCCCTTTATTTGGCGCTGCAAAAAAATCGGCGCTCATCAATCATGGGATCAGGAATGCGGCAGACATCAGCAAGCTACAGACCACTAAAGTGCCGGGCATAGGTCCGAAGAATATACAGGCGCTTTATAGCTGGCAGCGGCAAATGGCTTCGGGGTTTGTGTATATACCCGATGAGGGTAAGGTGGCTGCGGGTATGCTACAGGTAAGTAATGATGTGCTGAAAATAAGAAGACAGATAGAACACCTAATAGGCAAGGAGCACCAGGCGCTGAGTTACCTGAAGATGAATATCAATAACCGGGCGATGGTGTTAGAAAAGCAGATCGCCGATTTTACAGGGCAAGTGAATCAGGCTGCGGCAGACCTGGAGGCATTCAGAAAATTCGCCAGATAATAGAATCTTTTGTTGGTTTGGGATATGGGAACAAGGGGTGCATTTCAAATCTTCGCGAATTGGGTAGCCCGCTCCGGGGCAAAAAACATCTTGGATCGTTTTTACTACAAAGCGGTAGCTCCGCTGGAGCACACTGGAAATTTATGTAAAAAAAGACGAAGATTTGAATTGCACCCGAATGAAGATTTTCACCCCAAAAACTCAGAAAAAAGCTTACTTTTGCCAACTATTTTTATTTATTATATCATAATTTGATGTTGCGGCAAGAGCCTATCAGGGGAAAATGGCATATAGTGGCGTTAGGGCGTTTCAGGGACTATAATCAGTTATTGAAGCCCAACCTCAGCGGCATGGTAGTGTTCAGCAGTGTGATCGGCTACCTGATGGCCCCCGGTATATCATTCGTTTGGAACGATTTCCGCCTGTGGCAGCATATTATCACTTTGTTTGCGGGCGGTATGATGGTGACCGGTGGCGCCAATACCATTAACCAGATACTGGAGCGGGATAGCGACCGGCTGATGCAGCGCACCCGTAACCGGCCCTTGCCGGATGGGCGGATGGGCGATGTAGAAGCCTGGATATTCGCCGCGGTTACAGGTATACTGGGTGCGGTGGTACTGGCTTATTACTTTAACCCAATGGCTGGTGCGCTGAGCTTCTTCTCTTTATTATTATACGCATTTGCCTATACCCCCATGAAAAAGGTGCACCCGGTAGCTGTGCTGATAGGCGCTATACCGGGAGCTTTGCCGCCACTAATAGGCTGGGTGGCGGGTACAGGCGAGTTTGGGATAGGCGGCTGGATATTGTTTACGCTACAGTTTTTCTGGCAGTTCCCGCACTTCTGGGCCATAGCCTGGGTGGCATTTGACGATTATAACCGGGCGGGCATACGTATGCTCCCCACGCGTGAAAAGGAAACGAGATTTACCGGAATACAATGTATGCTCTATAGCTTAGTGCTGATACCTATGGCTACAGTGCCGCATGTGTTAGGTATGGTGGGCAATGCCGGAATGTGGGTGTGCCTGATGGCTGCAGTAATGTATTTTGGGGCATCGGTGGTGTTTTATGTGAAGAATGACTACAAATCGGCGCGGAGGGTGATGTTTGCGTCTTTCATCTATCTGCCAACGATATTGCTGGCGCTGGTGATCGGTAAGGCATAGTGGTGCAGAAAGGAGGTTTAAAAGTGACAATTATGGATACAACGGTGCAGACAGAAAAAAGGAGAATACATCCGCAGAAATTCATGCTGTGGGTGGCGATGGGGAGTATGAGTATGGCTTTTGCGGGCCTTACCAGCGGTTATGTGGTGCGTGAGGCGCAGGGAAACTGGCGGTATTTTAACCTGCCGGTAGTATTCTGGTATTCTACTGCAGTGATATTGGCCAGCAGCTTTACCGTACACATGGGTGTGAAAGCCTTTAAGAATAGGGAAATGCAGAAGTTCAGGATGCTCATCAGCATTACGCTGTTTTTGGGGCTGCTGTTCGGGGTGCTGCAATACACTGGTTTTTATCAATTATACCATCACCTGCAGCAGGTGCGTATAAACGGGCAGGTGCTTAACCAATCAGATACTGTGCGGCTGGACGGTAATCCGAGTGGTTCTTTCCTATTTATTATAGCCGGATTGCATCTTCTTCACCTTTTTGGTGGAATTGTTGCATTAATAATTGTATTTTACCGTGCTTTTAGAACGAGAATAAAGACCTACAATGCAACGGGTTTGGAGATAATGGCAGGGTACTGGCACTTCGTTGATGTATTGTGGTTATATTTATTTATATTTTTTCTCGCAAATCAGTGAAAAATTTTAGAAATTCGCACGCAAATTAACGTGCAGCGTTAATTGGTAGAACACCTTTAAAACAGATTATGTCACAAACAACAGTAGTAACAGCAGCAAATGAGCCAAGTATATGGGGCGGAGGACGCTCGCCATATAACGTCAGCTATGGAAAAATGATGACCTGGTTCTTCCTATTGTCGGATGCTTTAACATTCGGCGCATTCCTTATTGCTTACGGTACTACCCGTTTCTTCAGCGCTGTATGGCCTGATGCCAACCAGGTGTTCAAGGCATTCCCGTTCCTGGGTGAGCATGAAGTGCCGCTGCTGTTTGTGAGCCTTATGACCTTTATCCTGATCATGAGCTCGGTGACTATGGTGCTTGCTGTACATGCGGGCCACTATGGCGATAAGAAGAATGTGGCCAAATGGCTGCTGTGGACGATAATAGGCGGTATCTGCTTCCTTAGCTGCCAGGCATGGGAATGGACACACCTTCATGGCGAGTGCGGTGCACTCTGGGGCGCATTCACTGATGTGAATACACCAGTAGAGGAATACAGGCACTTCTTCGGACATAAGTCGCTGGCATTCGTTGACGCACATCCCCTGGTAGCGATGCAGTCGAGCCACAATTTCTTCAACTACTTCTTTACCATTACCGGTTTCCACGGTGGTCACGTTACTTCAGGTGTTATCTTCAACATACTGATACTGGTAAATACCGTGAACGGCGTCTACGAGCGCAGAGGCCACTACGAGATGGTAGAAAAGATAGGCCTTTACTGGCACTTTGTAGACCTGGTATGGGTATTCGTATTCACCTGCTTCTACTTGCTCTAATTTATTAACTAACAACAATCCCGTTTTTGCGGGCCCAGCATAAAATTCAAACAAATGTCAGCACATCATAATAACGACAGCATACAGCACTTATACGAAGGCGACCAGTCGAAACTGTACTCCGGCGTATTGCAGCACCATACCGACATCAACTCAACGGAAAGCAAAAACCAGGTATCGAGAATCTGGAAAATATTCTGGATACTGCTGGCCATCACTGTAGTAGAGGTGATCATGGGTATGTTTTTCAGTCATAGCATGCCGAAAGGACTGGTAAACTTCTTCTTCCTGGGGCTGACCATACTGAAAGCAGGGTATATAGTTGCGGTGTTCATGCACCTTGGCGACGAGTTCAAAGGATTTATAGTTACTGTGCTGATACCGTTGGTATTGTTCGTGTGGTTCATTATTGCGTTCCTTGCGGATGGCGGCTTCTGGTTGCATATGAATAGTGAATCTCCGGCAAGGCAGCACATTGAGGCTGAAAAATAATGAGTGAGAAAAGATCTAACAGAACGTTTTTTTTAGGAATAGTGGTAGCGGTATTGCTACCGCTATTTTTTTATGAGGTAACCAATGTGCTCTCCAAGAATAAGGTGAAGATGCCGGGCTACTATCATATAGATAAGATAACTGTAAGTGCGGACGGTAAAGCAGGCAATGATACCCTCTACCACAAGGTCAATGACAGTATTACACTTACCAACCAGTTTGGGCAACCGGTAGCCCTGAACAAGGAACTGCAGGGGAAGATAGTAGTGGTAGACTTTATCTTCACCAACTGTGCCAGTAGTTGCCCCCGGTTGACCCGCAGTATGAAACTGCTGCAGACCAGCTTTCGTAAAGACCCTAAGAAGGAAGCGCGGCTGGATACCATCATCAGGTTTGTGACGATAACTATTAACCCTGAGCGGGACTCGTTCCAGGTGATGCGGGCGTATGCTGACAAATATGGCGCAGACCCTGATAACTGGTGGTTCCTGACGGGCGATAAGCGGGCGATCTATAACTTTGCACGGAATGAACTGGGCGTGGCAACAGGACCCGGCGATGGTGGAGCGGAAGACTTTATACACTCTGAACAATTAGTGCTGATAGATAAAGACAGGTATATACGGGGCTACTACAGCGGGCTGAATGATACCGATGTGCGGCACTGTGCTGACGATATAGTGCTGCTGAATATAGAATGGAAACACAGGAAATAATTTATTGAAGTTTATAAAAGATAGTTATGCTGACTCCCGCACTTAAGAAGAATGACAAACAGGCGCGCCTGCTGATATGGGTGGTATCGTTCGTGGTATTTGGCGCAGTGACCTTTCTGACCAATTTCAAGCCACTGACGGGGCTGAACCTGGGGTTTAATGTGCACCTGCTGGCGCTGACGAACGCGATAATCAATGGTACTGTATCTGTGCTGCTGATATGGGCGCTGCTGGCGGTAAAGAACCGGAACTACGTGATGCACAAGCGACTGATGCTATGGGCTATAGCACTGTCGAGCCTGTTCCTGGTATCTTATATAGGGCACCACCTACTGGCCGCGGAAACCAAGTATGGCGGAGCGCATGACGCCATGTACTTCATATACCTGTTCATACTTATTACCCACATATTCCTGGCAACGGTGATACTGCCGTTCATCCTGTTCACGGCATACAGGGCATTGACGGGCGAATATGAAAAGCATAAGAAACTGGCGAAGTATACCTGGCCGCTGTGGCTGTATGTAAGCGTGACGGGTGTGCTGGTGTACCTGCTCATCAGCCCGTACTATGTGCCGCACATATAGTGCATGACGAGGGAAGTTATTACATCGTTTTTCCAGTGCGCACCCGCAATACGAAAAAGCTACTCAAATCTTTGACCGAATAACCAAGTAATATTCCTCCGACCATTGATACAAGGATATTGGTTTGATAATATCCCGCGATTGTTAGCGATAGAAAGAACAGCAATCCTGCCCACTTCATTATATTGTTCGATGTAGTTTTATTCATAGCTGTGGATTGTTTTTGTATTTAACGGCAAATAAATTTGCCTGAAAACTGTTGGCCGCTTTCTATATCCGTGACGCGGTAAAAATACATGCCTGGTGCAGTGATCTTATCGCCAAAGGTGAATTCGTTGGTGTTCCGGAACGTAGTGTTGATTGTTGTTTGGCCAAGTTCGTTAGATATGATAATGCTTGCGGATGATGTTTTATATGGGAGGACAATCTTGCTACTTCTGTCGATGGGATTGGGGAATAATTGTGCGGGTTGGGTATTACGATTTACTTCTTTAACACCTACATTTTTTGGAGGTGGTGTATAGCAGTTATTATTAAAATTGTTACCGACAAGCTTACTAAGAAGAGGCGAAACACCATTGTTTGTGAAACACGTGAGACTAACGTTTGTTTCGGAAAAGGACAACTCTGTGAAAGGACTCATAGGGCCGTATAGACTTCCAATTCCTTCAACAACATCATACGCATCGATACCATAGCTGTCAGGGGTGTATGGCAATAGATGCCAAGTTTTGTACCATAAGCCGCTGATTATTAGTGAATCAAGACTGCCTACAATACAGTTTATGTACGGCGTACTAAATGTATCGCCAAGCTTTAATGTATAGTCGTAAAGCAACACCTCACTAGAGGCTGTGTCGCTGGTATATATGGCATAAACCTTCTTCAATAAAGTGTCTTCCCTGACGTACCCTGTCGGGTAGTCGTTCAGTATTTTGTATGACATCCCGTGTATTATTGTATCGCCAACATATTCGTTCGTGTAAGTGTAACTTACAAGCATGGACTCGCTTGCGTTGACTGCATACATGTTCCACAGGTTAGTAGTATCACTAAAAAAAATTTTCTGCCCGAAAGAGGAAGCGGACATTGTTACCAGTAAAACGAAAAGTAGGATATTCTTCATGATTATACAGTATTATGCTTTATCTGCTAATAAATTTTCCTGAAAACTGTTGGCCGGTTTCTATATCCGTGACGCGGTAAAAATACATGCCCGGTACAGCGATCTTGTCACCAAAGGTGAATTCGTTGGTGTTCTGAAACGTAGTGTTGATCGTTGTTTGGCCAAGTTCGTTAGATATGATAATGCTGGCGGATGATGTTTTAAAAGGGAGGACAATCTTGCTAGTTTTGTCGATGGGGTCAGGGAATAATTGTGCGGGTTGGGTATTACGATTTACTTCTTTAACACCAATGGGTTTTACATAAAATGGGTTGTTGCAGCTATTGTTGAAATAGCCATCGAATGTTTTACTGAGCGGAGAAATACTATCCCTGTTTGCAAAACAGATGAGATCAACCCTCGATTCTCCATAATTAACAAGATAAAAGGGGCTTACCATACTACCTATTCCCTCTATTACGTCAATCTCACTGAAGTAATAAGGGATAACAGGGGCGTATTGGGTTATGTGCCATGTCTTGTACCATAAGCCATTAATGGTAACAGAGTCGAAATCAGTAACAACACCAGCTACATATGTAGTTCTGAAGGTATCGCCAAGTTGTAGTGTGTAATCATATAGCACAACTTCGGTGGTGTCGGTGTCGTTGACACGTATTGTATAGACCTTCTTCAAAAGGGTATCTTCCCGTACAAAGGCTAAACCGCCATAGCCATCGCCCAATATTTTATACGAGGAGCCAAATATCATGCTATCTCCCAGGTACTTATTGACATAGGCAGAGCCATAGGCGAGATAACCGCCGCTGGAAGTTGTCTCGCCGTCGTCGTATGAGACTATATACATGTTCCACACATTGCTTGTATCTGTAAAGTAAATTTTCTGCCCGAAAGAGGAGGCCGATGTAATTACCAACAAAACGAAAAGTAATAGCTTCTTCATGGGCAGCGTTTTGTTTTTACGATATAATCAATTCTTTACTCAAGCCATCAGTTTTTTATGATTTTGTTTTGATAGATGAGTGCGCCGTTGTCTGTGTATAGTTTTATGAGGTAAATTCCATTTGGGAGATCAGCAACGGAGATCTGGTTAGTCTGTTTGCTCTCTTTTATCTGCTGGCCCAGAATGTTGTAAATAGAAATGTCGGCTTTATCGATACCGTAAATATCTACATTGCCGTGAGTAGGGTTTGGTGCAATGTAAATTGACTGCTGCGCGCTTACGTTGGTAACACCTTCAGGCGCGACATACACGGGGTTTGATGAAAATGTTTCGTAGGCAGTTGTCCGGGCTGTTGGCGTACAACCGGAAGCGGTGAGGTCGATCCTATACACTAATGATCCGGATGGGGGCGCAGCGTCTGTATATGAAGTGACGGTATTGGCAAGGGCTGCGATGTTCACAAACGCGCCGCCGCCGACACTGCGCATTACATTCTGTGTAGTGATGGTTTTTCCTTCGTATAAATTCCATACCAGGTTTACCGAACCGCTTAAGCCTGCGCCTGAGTTCAGATGAACAGTTGTATGTGTGGTGCAGGCACTTGTATCTGATTCATTGCCGCACGAGTCTGTGAGGGTGAGTTTGTAACTATAACTCTGGATCAACGGATATGAGCCGGTATCTGTAAAAGTGCTGAAGACATTGGAAGCCTGGCTGCCAATCTGCACATAAGTGCTGATGGGCGACAGCCTGTAAATATTGTACTGTGCCGCCCTGAGAATGCCGGTCTTCTCCCAAACCACCACATTTTTCCCACTGACAGTGTCTAATGATACTACGCAGATCTGCGGTATCTCGGGACCATACACAAGTACCGTAGCTGTAGCCATGCAGCCGCCGGGCATGGTGTAAGAAATAATAACGGTACCGGCTGCAACACCAGTGACGCTACCGGATGCGGAGCCGACCGTGGCAATGGTGTTGTCGCTACTACTCCATGCACCGCCGGAAGGTGTATCGCTTAACGTGGTACTTGCGCCTATGCATATTGATGATGAGCCTGTTATTGTGGGTGGTTGCACGTTGACGGTGACAACGTCTGTGGCTGTACAGCCTCCCGCAACTGTATACGAGATAGTTGCAGTGCCCGGTGAAGCGCCTGTTACCAGGCCGGAGGAGCTTATGGTGGCAACGGAAGTATTATCACTGCTCCATGTGCCGGTGCCGCCGTCGGACAATGTGGTGGTCGCGCCCGCGCAGACATTTGTAGTGCCCGTGATAGCACCTGGAGATGGATCGACAGTTACGGTCATACCCACCGCACAACCGCCACCCAGGGTGTAGGATATTTTTGAGGTGCCGACAGATATTGCGTTCACCAAGCCGGAGACTGAGCCCACTGATGCTATCGCAGTATTGCTACTGGTCCATGCTCCGCCCGACGTGCCATCGCTAAAGCTGACCGATGCGCCAGTACAGAGTGTACCGGGGCCTATGATGGCCGGCAGGCTGGAGGTGATGGTGACCACTGTGGTAGTGAAGCAGCCGGTTGTAAATGAGGTGTAGGTTATTGTGGTGGTGCCAATGCCCCGGCCGGTAACTGTGGCTACTCCGCCACTGGTGGTAACTGTGGCTATGCCAGTGGTGCCACCACTCCATACGCCACCAACTGTAGCATCTGTCAATGATGTGGTGCTACCAACACATACGCCGGTACTACCCAGGATAGCTGTGGGTAGCGGATCTACTGTTGCCACGGTTGAAGAAACGCAACCCGGCGGTGTGGTATAATATATAGTTGATGTGCCGGCAGCCCAGCCACTTACTAAGCCCGACGAACTTACTGTAGCGACGGTAGAGGTACTGCTACTCCAGGTGCCACCACCAATGGCATCGGTCAACGAGGCAGTGAGCCCGAGGCACATTTTGGCCGTGCCGGTTATCCCAGCTACCGGGTAAACCGTTACAACTTTGGTGGCATAGCAAGCTGTTCCGAGTGTATAGGTTATCGTTGCGGTACCGGCACCGGTACCGAAAACCGAGCCGCTCGACGGAATGCTTACGGCCGCTACTGAGGGATTAGAGGTTGACCACGTACCGCCTGTAATTGCATCTGACAAAGTCACCGTAGTGCCGAGACAAAACGGAGTAGGGCTAATGATTACCGATGGCGGGAGGTCAACGGTAACAGAGGTAGAAGTACTACAACCAGTGCCGGATGTATAAGTAATGCTTGCTGAGCCCAAGCCCACTCCTGTTACCACTCCGGAAGATGAACCCACCACTGCAACAGCGGAATTACCAGTGCTCCATGTGCCACCAGACAGCCCATCTGATAAGCCAATAGCGCTACCCAGGCAAATGTTCGATACGCCGAGTATAGCGCCAGGAACTGGGGAAACAGTCATCGTGGTACCTGCAGTACAGCCTGAAGAAAGCGTGTAATAGATAATGGAAGTGCCGGGGGCAACACCGAAAACACAGCCTGTAGAACCCACTGTAGCCGCGGTATGGTCGCTACTGGCCCATGATCCTCCCGATGTAGCATCTGAGAGGCAGGATGTAGTGCCCTGACATATTATTGAGGTGCCAGTAATGGATGCGGGTGCAAGCAGTATGGTCATAGTGAGCGTAGAAACACAGCCTGAGCCGATGGAATAAGAGATCACTGATGTTCCCGGGGATATCCCGACCACTGTTGCAGAAGTGCCACTCGGAGAGCCTACGGACGCGACAGCTGTGTTGCTACTACTCCATGAACCACCGGTGTTAAGGCAGGCAACCGTCGTGGAGGAACCCATGCATACAGAAGTTAAGCCTGTAATGCTGCTTATAGCAGGTATGACAGTTACGGTCATAAGAGCGGATACGCCACTTACAGTATAAGAAATAATAGCAGTGCCAGGGCTTATACCGGTACAGACACCGGAGGACGAACCGATAGTGGCTATACCTGTATTACTACTGCTCCAAGTGCCGCCGGATGTGGCATCGGAGAGTGCGACAGTGCCACCACCACAATTAATAGATGAACCTGTGATGGGCGCTACGGCAAAGGATGTAAAGGACAACAGCAATGCTGAGAAAAAGAATAATAGGTGCTTCATAAAATTTCTGTTTATAGAAAGTGTTTTAAGAGAACTCATACAAATCCTAAAACGGGTTTGTATAAGTTTAATAAAATTACGCATATAAATGGATTTTACAAATTAGGAATAAGTTTTTTATTAATTCTGAATTTGGCTGTGATTCTTTGCGAACGTACGATGTGTATAGCTGGTGTTTTTTAATTGATTGGTGTTGGCGATAAGGGAAGCTTAATGCCAAATTAATAAGCTGATAATACTGGGGTGGTATCATTGCGAAAAAATAAAACATGCATAACAAACACTACCTTTTAACTATTGTGATTGGAACAGCAGTACTCGCTTCGTGCGCCAAACGTTCGGGAATGTCTGCAATGCCACAATCGGCGCTGAACCCGATAAAACACAGCGCTAACCGTATAGCGGGGGCCACTATGCTGGGCGCACCGGTGGCTGAAGCCAAGGTGTACAAGCTATTGCCCGGCTATGGCAGTTCTGATGATTTTGAGGCAAGCGGTGTGTATTATCTCAATGGCTATTTTTATGTGGCGTGTGACAACATGCAGAAAATACCGAAAATAAAAAGCACGTTACCGATCAATAGCTCCTCGAATACACTGGTAAGCACGGGTGCACCGGGTTCAGGAAGCTCGAACTGGGAGAGTATAACGTATGACAACCACAGCACGACTAACTTTTATGTAGTGGAGGAATCGGCCAATAGTCA
>Ga0206949_1032_pt1 | contig 50829 bp, 43 predicted proteins | sample Alteio_BWOrgHeat_40_FD_153240 | JGI IMG/M metagenome (GOLD analysis project Ga0206949, IMG submission 153240) | Enriched cells from forest soil in Barre Woods Harvard Forest LTER site, Petersham, Massachusetts, United States -... | ecosystem: Environmental > Terrestrial > Soil > Temperate forest >...
GATGCGGGTTCCAATTATTCAGCAGGCATCATGTTTAAAAACATAGAAGTAAAAACAGTGTACGGCCGCAGTTATAAAACCATTTCTCCTATCGGTACAACTGTATATAAAAATGATGTGTGGGATTTTTCAATCGGCTATTCGTTTAAGATAAAATAGCAGGAGAAGAAATTTAAACTGCGTCTTTGCGTGAATATCTGCCCGCAAAGGCGCAGTTAGTATTTATCAGATCAGTTCTTTCAGCTTTTCCACTACTATATCGATCTCTTCTTTTGTATTGTGTTTGCTGAAGGAGAAACGAACCGTAACCTGGTTGGGATTATTATTGATCGCGCGGATCACATGCGAACCCTGGTCGGCGCCGCTGGTACAGGCGCTTCCGCCGCTGGCGCAGATATTATTGATATCAAGATTGAAAAGGATCATCTCGCTTTTTTCTGTCTTAGGAAAACTGGCGCTGAGCACCGCATATAAACATCTTCCCAAAGGATCGCCGTTGAATGCAACGCCTTTGATATTTTTTTTCAGCCGCTCGATCATATATGTTTTCAATCCCATGATATGATTGCTTTCCTGTTCATGATTTTCTGTCGACATCTGCAGCGCCTTTGCAAACCCTACGATGCCATATAGATTTTCAGTACCCGCACGCATATTTCTTTCCTGGCTGCCACCATGCACAAACGGTTTGATCTTTACATTTTCATTGATGTATAATAATCCCACACCTTTGGGTCCGTGAAATTTATGTCCGGCAGCGGTAATGAAATGAACCGGTGTGTTTCTCAGGTCAAATGGAAAATGCCCAACGGTCTGAACCGTATCGCTGTGAAAGATCGCGTTATATAATTTACAGAGATTACCTACTGCATGTATATCGAGCATGTTGCCGATCTCATTATTCGCATGCATTAAACTAACAACGCATTTTTCCTCACTCTCGGCAAGCAATCTTTCCAGGTCTTCCAGATCAATATGGCCATTGGGAAGAAGTTTTACATAACTCAAAGCCGCTTCGCCGTTATGGTATAAATATTCAACCGTATGTGTGGTTGCATGATGTTCTATTACAGAAGAGATGATATGCCTGCATCCCAAATCGCGAACGGCTGCTGTGAGGGCTGTATTGGTACTCTCCGTTCCGCCACTGGTAAAGAAAATTTCTGCCGGATGCGCATTCAGAATTTTTGCAACGGTCTTACGCGCATTCTCGATCGCCATCCGCGATTCGCGGCCATAGCTGTAGATAGAAGATGGATTACCAAAATTACTCGTCAGGTACGGCATCATCGCTTCCAGCACCTGCGGGTCGAGTGCTGTAGTAGCGGCATTATCGAAATAGATTCTTTCCATAAGGGGCAAAGGTAAGAAAAGTCTGGAGTTAGAAGTCTGGAGACTGGAGTTAAAAACCAGACTTCTAACTTCAGTCTCCAGACTTTCTTTACATCGCTTCCCGAATATCCTTCATCAATTTCTGCGCAATATTAGATGCGGTTGTTTCAAAATTACTTTCAGCGTAAATGCGGATGATGGGTTCGGTATTGCTGGTACGGAGATGTACCCAGTCGTTCTCGAATTCTATTTTCAAGCCATCTTCGGTATTGATCTTGTTTTTTTTGTATTTCTTTTTAAGATGGTCGAATATTTTTTTCAGGTCAAAGCCTGCTGTCAGTTCAATTTTATTCTTACTCATAAAATAATCCGGGTAAGTATTGCGCAGTTGCCGCGCTGATTTTTTTTCTTTGGCAAGATGTGTCAAAAAAAGTGCAATGCCGATCAGTGCATCCCTTCCATAATGCAGATCCGGAACAATGATGCCGCCGTTTCCTTCTCCACCGATCACTGCATTTACCGCCTTCATTTTATTAACCACGTTCACTTCGCCAACAGCGCTGGGAGTATATTCGCCGCCATGTTTTACCGTTACATCTTTCAATGCGCGTGTGGATGACATATTGCTTACTGTATTGCCTTTCCGTTGCTGCAAAACATAATCCGCCACGGCAACCAGCGTATATTCCTCGCCAAACAAAGTTCCGTCCTCACAAACAAAACAGAGCCTGTCAACATCGGGGTCAACGGCAATACCCAAACTTGCTTTTTGTGTTTTTACTTCATTGCATAACTGCAAAAGATTCTCTGGCAAGGGTTCGGGGTTGTGTGCAAATTTGCCATTCACTTCGCCATTCAATACCGTGATCTCTTTTACACCCAATGCTTTTAATAAAAGCGGAACGGCAATGGCGCCGGTACTGTTGATCGCATCGAGTACAACAGAGAATTTTGCTTTTCTAATAGCGGCAACATCAACCAATGGATAATTGACCACTGCATCGATATGTTGTTGTAAGGCATGTTCATTGGTTGTATAAGAACCTAACTGGTCAACACCCGCAAAAACAAAATCTTCTTTTGCAGCGATCTCCAGCACTTTTGCGCCGATCTCGCCGCTGATAAATTCTCCTTTGTTATTCAGCAGTTTTAATGCGTTCCATTCTTTGGGGTTATGGCTGGCGGTTAAAATAATTCCGCCTGTTGCGTTTTCGAAAACAACGGCCATTTCAACAGTAGGGGTGGTGCTCAAACCGAGATCTACCACATCAAACCCTAATGCATTCAATGTGCTTACAACAAGCCGCTGCACCATTTCGCCACTGATCCTGCCGTCGCGGCCGATGATTATTTTTTTATTGCCGGATTGCTGTAACAGCCATGTGCCGAAAGCAGCTGTAAAACGAACCACATCCAATGGGCTCAATGTATCGCCGGGCCTGCCACCAATGGTTCCGCGGATACCTGAAATACTCTTGATCAATGCCATAAAACCTGATTTTACCGGGATGCAAACATAATAGAAATTTTTTGTTTGCCTTGCTGGCGTAATTTTGCAGAACAATGCGCAGATATGCCGGATAAAGATTGGTACAAAAGCTGGTTCAATTCACACTATTATCATTTGTTGTACCAACACAGGGATGATGAAGAGGCTTTGCAGTTCATCAACACACTTATTCAATATTTACAACCGCCAAAGAACAGTAAGATGGTTGATGTAGCCTGCGGAAAAGGCAGGCACAGCAAAGCGCTTGCTGATATGGGTTTTGATGTAACCGGCATCGATCTTTCTGCAGCATCTATTGAAGAAGCGCAACGGGATGCAGATGACCATCTCCATTTTTTTCAGCATGATATGCGGTTGCCTTTCTGGATCAATTATTTTCAATATGCATTCAATTTTTTTACCAGTTTCGGATATTTCAAAACAAGGCGCGAGCATGATAATGCGATCCGGACCATTGCACAATCTTTACAACCCGGTGGCATTTTTGTGATCGATTACCTGAACGTTCATTACTCTGAAGAACGCCTTGAAAGGTCTTTCACCACAACAGTTGAAGGCGTAACATTCCATATTACCAAATGGCAGGATGAAGAACATTTTTTTAAACAGATCCAGGTAACGGATGATGCAAATAAAACACCCAAACATTTATACACCGAACGCGTCGCCAAATTTTCACTGGGCGATTTTACAGATATGCTTGCTTTCCAGGATATGCAGGTACAGGAAGTGTTTGGCGATTACCAGTTGGGCAGATATGATGTAAGAAGGTCTCCGCGTATGATCATTATTGCGAAGAAGAAATAATTATTTTATCTCGGAAAAAGAAGAAGCTTTGGTGATGGCTTCACATAAGGAACACCAGGCGATCTATAATTCGGAACAACATTGAACCTGTTCAAATCATACAAATTCATCCTGTCGTTAGTTATAGCATTATCGGTTGGCATTCTATCGGAAAAACTTTGATCAGGTTTCAGTACGCTCATATTATCAACATGCGACCTGTACATATCAAAACCTTCCCCGTTGTTTCCCATATAAGCATCCTGCTGAGCCTTTGCAACGGTTGGGTTAGAGATCATTGCCAGATTGGAAAGTTGGCTCTTTGGAAAAACAGTATCTTTTAAATTCTGCATCACCGATCCATCGGGCAAAGCGATGGCCCGTTGGTCGCGCACTTTCGGCGAAAGCCAATTTGCATCTTTCGAAGATTGATAACCGCCTGATCGTTTTATTTCCTGTGAAAAAGAAACAGATACAACCAACACCAGCAGTAAAGTGTTCAGCAGGATTTTCATACAACTAAAATAAGATAAATATATAATTCGTGCAAGTGGATTAATTAAAGGAGCGTCACAGCCTGAAAATCCAAAACAAATCAAAACTGCGCCTCTGCGCCTTTGCGTGCATCTTTCTCACGCAAAGGCGCGGAGGCGCGGTAATTAGCGCAGCGTATTTTAATAGGACAACATGTTATCTTTACAACATGTCACTACAGGTACTGCTGCTTTCTTTATTTCAAAAAATATGGGTCTGGATAGATCAATGCGACCATTGGCTGTTCCTGAAGATCAACAGCGAGTGGACCAACTCATTTTTCGACAGCATTTTTCCCTGGTGGCGCGAAGCAAATACATGGGTTCCGGTGTATTTGTTTTTTATTGTTTTCTCTTTGATGAATTATAAAAAGAAAGCGATCCCGTGGATCTTATTTGTTGTGGTTACTTTAACCATAACCGATCAGTTAAGCAGTACATTCATCAAGAACTGGATCGCCCGCCCGCGCCCCTGCCGTGATGAGTTTTTGATGGGACAGGCCAGGCTGCTGCTGGATATTTGCCCGGGTGGTTACAGTTTTCCTTCTTCGCATGCCACCAACCATTTTGGTTTTTCGATGTTTATTTTTATGACACTGAGGCCTGTATTAAAAAAATGGGGCTGGCTGTTTTTCGTTTGGGCAGCAACCATTTGTTACGGGCAGATATATGTTGGCGTTCATTATCCCGTTGATGTTTTTTGCGGAGCGGTACTCGGTTGTATTATCGGTTATTTAGTTGCCGCACTGTATAATAAAAAAATAGGCCCGCTTGTTTTTGATTCATCCAATCATACACCATGATCAGTAACCGTACCGTTACCATTGTATTGGCGCTTTGCATCATCACTTACTTATTGGGTATGGTGATGATACCATTGATGGATATCGATGCATCGCAATATGCATCCATCAGCCGCGAGATGCTGGTGAATAAAAGTTATTTACAGGTATTCGACCTCGGTGCTGATTACCTGGATAAGCCACCGATGCTTTTTTGGTTGTCGGCATTGAGTATGAAAATATTTGGTGTGCACGACTGGGCCTATCGCCTTCCCTCTTTTTTCTTCGCACTGCTCGCCGTATGTGCAACCTATCGTTTGGCATTATTATTTTATAAAAAGGAGATCGCACAGTTGAGTGCAATGGTACTTGCGGCATCGCAGGCTTTGTTCTTAATTACACACGATGTACGTTGCGATACGATGCTGATGGGCTGGGTGGCGCTCAGTTTATGGCAGATGGCGGCATGGTACCAGACAAATAAATGGAAGCATTTTTTGCTGGGCTTTATCGCTGTTGCCTGTGGTATGATGACGAAGGGCCCGATCGCACTCATGGTTCCGGCATTTGCCTTTGTACCGCATTTTATTTTGCGAAGGGAATGGAAACAATTATTCCGCTGGGAGTATATTTTAGGCGTATTGGTCATTGCCATAATGCTGATCCCGATGAGTATTGGATTGTATGAACAATTTGACCAGCATCCCGGAAAATTAATTAATGGCGTTCCCATACAATCAGGATTGCGTTTTTATTACTGGACGCAAAGCTTTGGCCGGTACACAGGTGAAAATCATTTCAACGAAATGAATTATTTCACGTTCCTGCTGGAAAATATGTTGTGGAGTTTTTTACCATGGATCATTTTTTTTCTGATCGGGCTTGCTTTCTCGGCAAAAGATCTCATCAGTAAAAAATTCCGTCTCGCTAATAATGAAGAGTGGATCACAACCGGAGGTTTTATTGTTACCTACTGCATCCTTGCCAGAAGCCAGGCGCAGTTACCGCATTATATTTTTGTTGTGTTTCCATTGGCAGCAATCGTTACAGCAAAATTTTTATACCGCTTACTATTCACGGAAGAACTGATCAAATGGAAAAAACCTTTGTTCGTTTTTCATGCCATCGTCTTCACCTTATTATGGCTCGCCGCAATAATACTAATGGCCTGGCCATTTGATGCCCCCAAATTCGTACCTGTAATAACATGCCTGTGCTTCGCTTTTTATCTTGCCATACTTTTCAATTTCCCAATTTCCCAATTCCAAAATTCCAAAACCCCAACTCTTCTAACATTATCTTTCTTCACCGTCATCGGCGTAAACATCTTTATGAACACCGCCTTCTATCCCAACGTATTAAAATATCAATTGGGAAATGACGCCGCAAAATTTATTTCGGATAACCATATCAATAAAGACAAGATCAGCCTCTATGGCATCGGCGAAGGCCGGGCGCTTCATTTTTATGCACAGCATATTTTCCCCAGGCGGGAAAGTGTACAGGATTTTCAATCATCAGATCTGGTACTGACAGCCAAAGACAGCATTCCCGTTTTTGCCCAAACGTTTCCCGGGTTAAAAGTGATCCATGAAGGCAACCATTTTGGCGTAACGGCGCTATCGCTGCCATTTTTAAATCCTGCCACCCGTGAAAAAGAACTGCCCAAATATGTGATCATCGATCTGGGAACTAAACGATAATGTCCGTTTCGCACGTATTGACTAAATTTGATGATCTACTATGGCGGAAGTAATTATTTTACTGGTACTGATCCTCATCAATGGTTTGTTCTCTATGTCGGAGATCGCGCTGGTTTCCGCGCGCAAAGCCAGGCTGGAGGCGCAGGCGAAACAGGGGGATATCGATGCCAAACGCGCGCTTGACCTGGCCGGAAAACCCGAAACATTTTTATCAACCGTACAGATCGGTATCACACTCATCAGTGTGCTGACAGGTATTTATTCAGGCGACACATTCAAGATCCCTTTACAGCAATGGCTGCAGCGGTTTGAGTCGTTAAGGCCGTACAGCAGCACTATTGCCACAACTATCATTGTTATCATACTTACTTATTTTTCTTTGGTACTTGGGGAGCTGGTTCCCAAAAGGATCGGATTAAGTAACCCCGAAAAGATCGCAAAATCAGCCGCGGGCCCGATGCGTATTGTATCGTGGATCACCTTTCCGTTTACCTGGCTGCTGAGCATCTCTGCCAATCTTATTATCGGTTTGCTGAATATAAGAAGAAAGGATAACCAGGTTACAGAAGATGAGATCAAAGCGATCGTTAATGAAGGAACAGAACATGGCACGATAGAAGAAGTGGAGCAGGAGATCATTGAACGCGTTTTTCATTTAAGCGACCGCAACATCACATCACTCATGACACACAGGAGCGATATTGCCTGGATCGATGGAAGTAAAACTGTTGCAGATGTAAGAAATAATATGGGAGACATTGTACATTCCGTTTATCCGGTTTGTGAAGAAGATATCGATCATATAAAAGGCGTAGTAACCATCAAAGATCTTTTTGCGGCCGATGCTTCAGCAACGGCTTTCTCGATCATGCGCGAAGCGATGTATGTACCCGAAAATAATACGGCTTACCAGGTACTCGAAAAATTTAAACAGACAAAAACACACCAGTGTTTTATTGTAGATGAATATGGAAGTGTGCAGGGACTGATGACATTGAATGATATTCTTGAAGCCATTGTAGGCGATATCCCGCAGGAAGAAGATAACAGTTACGAGATCACCGAAAGATCGGATGGCTCATTCCTGGTGGATGCGCAGATCCCTTTTTATGATTTTCTTTCGAGCTTCGAAAGAACACAATGGATGATGGAAGGCGACCAGGATTTTGATACACTCGCGGGCTTCATCATCCACCAGCTCGAAAAGATCCCGCGCACCGGTGATAAAATGAAATGGAAAATATTTACGTTCGAAATTGTTGATATGGACAATCATCGTATCGATAAGATCCTCGTATCGATTGATGATGAAGAAGAGGAAGAATAGATGACAGTTGTTAGATGACAGTTGACAGATTGTTTTTTACTGTCATCTAACAACTGTCATCTATTATCTATCATCTTTCTCTATTATCTATCATCTCTTATCATCTTTCTAAAAATCAAACACCGCCCCGCTCTTCGGATAATCCAGTTTAAAACTCTTATCCATCCCCTTGTTTTTTATATGAATGATATTGGACTGGCTCGTTTCAAAATCATATAACAGTGTGCAGTCAACTTCTAATTTTTTCATGTCTGCTACTTTGGTTATTTCAAAATAACTCCACACACTTTCTTTCTGGATTTCATGGCCGATATAATTCAGTACGGCCGGTTGCCCATTGATCCTGAGTTTTATATTTTTAGAAAGATATTGGCTGATCTGTTTATCGAGAAAATTGTTATCGGGCGGATTGGCAACGTCTATTTTGGCGCTGGTATATTTCTGCAATGTCTTTTCAATATCGGTTGTAAAAACACGGACGCTGATCTCTACTGTTGCCTCTTTGGCATTATGATTTATTTCAATAACAGAAATATAAAAAGGATGCACCAATGCCACGATTCCCGTGAGCAGCCATTGAATCATTATATTTACCATTCAACCCTATTTTTTTGTTGCAACAAATGTCCTGATTAATTTAACATCCTGCACATGAATGATTTCGGATTATATTTTCAGATAGGCTATGAACATATCGCCAACCTGCGCGGTATCGATCATATTCTTTTTGTAGCGGCGCTCTGCCTGCGTTACCAGTTTACCGACTGGCGCAAGATCCTGATCCTTGTTACTGCTTTTACCATCGGGCATTCCATCACACTTGCATTAAGCGTGTTCAATGTGGTTAGCTATTCGGTAAAATGGATCGAGTTCCTGATCCCGGTAACCATTGTTATTACGGCGATCAGTAATGTGTTCGTCAAAAAATTCGTTTTCAAATCAAAATTCCCCATCATATATTTCTTTGCATTATTCTTTGGATTGGTGCATGGGCTGGGTTTCAGCAGTTACCTGAAAAGCCTCCTGGGCAGCGATCATAACGTGGTTTGGCAACTGCTTGCTTTTAATCTGGGGCTCGAAGCGGGACAGATAATGATCGTGACCGGAATTTTATTGATTTCCTTTATATTCGTGAACATTCTGAAGTTAAACCGGAGAGAATACCTGCTCTATATCAGCGGCGGTATTTTTGGCATAGCGCTTCAGATGGCTATAGACCGACAACCATTCTAAAACTGTACAAATGAGAAAACAACTGCTGTTTTTGTTTATGCTATTATGTTGTGCCGGTGCGATCAATGCACAGGACATACACAACAACCCGGGTTCAAATCATGGAAACAAATTTGAACAACTGGGAACCATTTTACCAACACCCAATGAGTATCGTACTGCAAGCGGCGCACCCGGTCCAAAATACTGGCAGCAACGCGCCGATTACAACATCAAGTGCGAACTGGATGAACCCAATTTCAAATTAAAAGGAAGTGAAACGGTTACTTATTACAACAACTCGCCTGATGTGCTAACGTATATCTGGTTACAGTTGGATGAGAACCAGCACAGCACCATCAACAATGCAAACTACCAGAACAGTTCTGCTATGCCACGCTCGCTTACAACAGGCGCGCTTGAGCAAATGGAGAACCAGAAAGTAGATAATGGTTATGGAGAACTGATCTCAAAATGCACCGATGCAACAGGTAAAGCGTTGAAATATTTTATCAACAAAACCATGATGCGGATCGATCTGCCTGCGCAACTGAAACCGGGGCAACAGTTCGTATTCAATATCGACTGGACCTATAAGGTTTCCAACAAATCTGTGATGGGCGGACGTGGCGGTTACGAAATATTTTCAGAAGATGGCAATGCACTCTTCACTATGACACAATGGTTTCCGCGTTTATGTGTGTACAGCGATTTTCAGGGATGGCAGAACCACCAGTTCGCAGGAACAGGAGAGTTTGCGTTGGTATTTGGCAACTATACGGTAGCGATCACTGTTCCATCCGACCATGTGATCATGGGAACAGGACAATGCCAGAACTATGCACAGGTATTATCTGCCGCACAAATGGCAAGATGGAACCAGGCGCAGAATGCAAAAGAACCAACAGAAGTAGTAACACTTGCCGAAGCAGCGAATGCAGAAAAACAAAGAAGCACACAAAAGAAAACATGGGTGTTCAAAGCAGAGAACGTACGCGATTTTGCATGGGCGGCCAGCCGCAAATTTGTATGGGATGCAATGCCTGCCTATATCGAAGGAAAAAAAGTGATGTGTATGAGTGCATATGCAAAAGAAGCATATGGCCTGTATCGAAAATATTCAACCAAACTGGTGGCGCATACGATCAAATCGTATTCTAAATTTTCTATTCCGTATCCATATCCGGTAGCGCAAAGTATTGAAGCGAATAACGGAATGGAATACCCGATGATCTGTTTCAACAACGGCAGAACCAATAAAGACGGCACTTACAGCGAAGCAACCAAGAACGGAATGGTGGGTGTGATCATACATGAAGTGGGGCATAATTTCTTCCCGATGATCGTAAACAGCGATGAACGCCAGTGGACATGGATGGATGAAGGCCTGAACTCATTTGTTGAATACCTCACAGAAGAATTGTATGATAATAAATACCCATCACGCCGCGGGCCGCCATGGGGAATTGTTGATTACATGCGCCTGCCAAAAGACCAGCTTGAACCGATCATGACCAATAGCGAAAATATTATCAGCCTTGGTTCGAACGCTTATGGCAAACCATCTGCAGGATTGAATATTTTACGCGAAACCATTATGGGCCGCGAAATGTTTGATTATGCATTTAAAGAATATGCAAGACGCTGGGCATTCAAACATCCAACGCCGGCAGATTTCTTCAGGACATTGGGTGATGCAAGCGGCGAAAACCTCGACTGGTTCTTCCGCGGGTGGTTCTATAGCATTGATGCCTGCGATATTTCTATTGACAGCGTAAAACATGCTGTATCTGATCCAAGCGCACCACTGACTGCAGGAAATACTGGCGGAGGATTCGGTGGCCGCGGCGGTGGATTTGGCGGCGGCAATAATGGCCCGCGTGGAATGGACAAGCCCGCAGTAAATGCTTTTGAAGATCTTTCGAAGATCCGTAACAGAACTGATAAGAATATTATTTTCCTTACAGATGCCGATACAAGCCTCCGCGATTTCTACTGGCGCTACGACAGGGGAATGGAGCCGTATGATTCAGTAACCAAGCAGCCGGCACAGGCACCGCAAATTGTAGAACAGTTAGGTAATGATGAGAAAGCAAAATATGAAGGCATTCATTTATACGAAATCTCATTCACCAATAAAGGTGGGTTGATCATGCCGATCATTGTGCAGTTTGAGTTTGAAGATGGTACAACCGAAATGGAAAAAATACCTGCACAGATCTGGCGGAAAAATGAAAATCATGTTACCAAGTTATTCATGACAAAGAAAAGAGCCGTGAAGATCAGGCTCGATCCAATGCGTGAAACAGCAGATATCGATGAAACAAATAACGTTTGGCCAAAAGGCACGGAAAGCGAACCAAGTAAATTCGCGATCTCCAAAGGAAGGCTCCAGGGCGGCCGCGGTGGCGGAGGTGGTGGAAACACCATTAACCCAATGCAGAATGCGAATGCAAAAGGAGGTAAATAAATTTTTCTGATAATTGATTTTCTAAAGCCACTTGAGTTAATTTCAGGTGGCTTTTTTTGGTGAATGATGAATCATCAATCGTGAGGCGTGAATCGTGAGGCGTGAATCGTGAGGCGTGAGATTGATTTGATCACTTTCACTCACGTCTCACGGCTCACGTCTCACGCTTACAACTCACGATAAAAAATAAACATACAAATGAAAAACACTCTTCTCTTATTTTTATTTCTGATCGCAGCAACCATTGCCAACGCTGCAACGGTAGATACCGTGTCTATTTACAGTAATAAAATGCAACGGGCCGTTAAAACGGTTGTGATCCGCCCATCGTCTTATAACGATAACAAGCGTTTTCCGGTTTTGTATCTATTGCATGGTGCGTTTGGAAGTTATTCGAACTGGATCAGTAAAGTGCCGCATATTCAACAGTTAGCAGATCAGTATCAAATGATGATCGTTTGCCCGGATGGCGGAAATACAAGCTGGTATTTCGACAGCCCCATCGATCCAACCTACCAGTTTGAAACTTTTGTAGGAACCGAAGTGCCGCAATACATCGATGCAAATTATAAAACCATCGCCGACCGCAAAGGCAGGGCCATTACGGGTTTGAGCATGGGTGGCCATGGCGGTATATTTTTAGGTTTCCGTCATGCAGACCGTTTCAGCGCCTGTGGAAGTATGAGCGGTGCGTTGCATGTTACCGTGATCACACAAGGCTATGGCGTAGAACTTCGTTTGGGTGATACGGCCGTTAACCGTAAATATTGGCACGACTGGAGCGCACTGAATGTAATAGATCAATACCCAAAAGATTCATTGGATATTATTATTGATTGCGGTACAGAAGACAAGGTATTGGCGATGAACAAAGCCATGCATGAAAAAATGATCAAACTAAAGATACCGCATGATTATACCGAGCGCCCCGGTGAGCACAACTGGAAGTATTGGGAAAATTCGATCGATTATCAAATGTTATTTTTCAAAAAACATTTTGATAAGGTGTTGAAATAAATAATAATAACGTGCCGTACTACTGATCTTTCATCACATTAAAATAAGCCCCTGCTTTTCTGCGACTCTGCGGTAAAAAAAATGAGGCGCGGAGTTCGCAGAGGTTACGCAGAGTGTTTAATAGCACAATATGTTAATGACAGATGGCCATAAAAAGCAAAAGCAACTCAGAAGAGTTGCTTTTTTTAATGCAGTTCGGATACAATGAAGCCCCGTTAATAAATCATTGCGTCTTCCCTGCATTAAATTATTTCATTGATATTAGATCCTAACTTCCCTTGAATACGGTATTATTTTTTAGCAGGTTGCCTGTGCTGAACAGAAAGATTGATACCAAAACTGCTCAGCCTGATGTTACCGAGGCCTACGCCACCCAACGGAAGTTTTGCGTATGGTTCTACCTGCATGGACCAGCTTTTACTGAGTGGTTTCTCTACTCCGGCGGATAAATGCAGGATAGATAAAATATGCGTATCCTTTGAATCATAAGAGTTGTTCTTGGTTACCGGCTGGCCCGCATAATAATAGAAGTAATCATAATCTTCTTTCGTCATAAAATAAGACGAGAGCCCCGTACTCAGGAAGAAACTGTTCTTATTATTTGGATTGATGGTATAACGCGCCAGCAAAGGAACTTCCCACATATGGCAGTAGCCTGATACTGTTTCGAGTTTTACATAACTGATAGGGCTTCCTTTCGGCGCTTCGAAATCCTGGCCGGCCAGTTTATAATTTTTCTGCGTATAAATTAAGCCCGTATGAATGGACCAGTTTTTATTGAAATGATAACCTGCCATTGCACCAATATTAGTACCGGCATTACTACCGTAAGTGAATTTAACCGTGCTTTTATCAATACCGGCAAGCACTGCAAAACTCCAGCCCTTACCTTTTGCGGTGTTAGGTAATTTATTTATCTGTGGTTTATCTTCCGTTGCAGGCGAAACGTTTCCAGGCTGCGCTTCCGTTTTATTTTCTTTGGTGGCAGGATCAGTTGTTGCATCAGCTGTTTGTTTATTGCTGATCTCTGCCGGCGTTTCTTTTACAGGTTCTTTTTTGTCAGCTGCTTTATCAGTTGCCGGATCAACAGTAACGGTCGTAGAAGATTTATCTGTCGTCACAATTGTTACAGGCTGATCAACTTTTTGAGAAGCTGCTTTATCAGGCCGTACATTATCAAATGCAGGTAATGATGTTGTTTTCTTTTCAGCATTCAATGTTATTGCCCTGTTATTTACCGCTGTTATATCTTTTGCCTGTTTAGCAGGTTTGATGGCAGTTGCATGTATCGCATCGATACCTGAAGCGGCAACTTGCTTATCTGTTGTAACTGCTGTGTTATCTGAAACTTTTTCTGTATTTATTTTTTGATTATCATCTGTAGCAACACCTGGTTGCGCTAAAGCAACATTTTCTTTTTTATCTGTTGCTGAAATTGTTCCCGGTTGATTTTTTACTGCAACAGTTGCTTGTATTGTTTGATCATTCTTTGCAAGCTGCCAATAGGTTATGCCGCCGCCAATCAATAAAACAGGCAACAGCCACCAGAAGACAACGAACCTTCGTTTTTTCTCTGCAACCGGCAATACTTTGTCCAACTCCTCACTGAACGCCTGCCAGTTCGGCTCTCCGGGAGATCGGTATCTTCCGGCAGCTTCCCTGCTCAAACGGTCCAGTTCGCTATCGTCACCAAGATTATACATATGCTTTATATGCTGTTTGTTGTGTAATTATTTTTCTCAGGTTGTGCCTCGCTTTCGACAGGTTCGATTTTGATGCGCCCACACTGATGTTTAACTGCGCCGAAATTTCTTCATGGCTGAACCCTTCTATCACAAACAAATTAAAAACCGTTCTGTAAACCGGCGTTAATTTCCTGATCGCTTCAATGATCTCCTGGTACATCAATTTGTCGATGCCGCTTTCCTGCACATCTGCAAACGTTTCCCCTTCTTCATTTATTTCCTGGCTAACCAATTTCAAGTGTGTGCGGCGTAAATGATCAATACATGTGTTAACAACGATCCGTTTGAACCATCCTTTCAGCAATGCTTCCGTCTCACCACTGCGGCTTCCGTCAAATTGCTGAATGTTCTTGAATAATTTAATGAATGATTCATTGGCCAGTTCCTCCGCTTCTTCCGGCCTGCTTACATAACGGTAGCATATCTTCATGGCATAATCATACAGCCAGTGATAAAGGTCACGCTGACTGTTTCGGTCGTTTTTACAACAACCGGCAATTAAGCTCGATATCTGGTGTATCTCCCGGGGCAAAATTCTTTAAAGGATACAGTTACGAAAATACAGGTCTTAAAGCTACTATAACACAGGATATACGCTTCTGAATGGGGAAAGGTTGCCTCAAAAAGGCCTTTTTTTTGGGCAGAGATCTGCCTCTGAGCCTCTGCCGGCTTCGTTTAACCGCCTGTCCGGCCATCCCGGAGGGCTTTTTTCTTGCCTGAGGTCTTTTTTTCGAAATCGAGCACTTCTTTTGGTTTTGGCTTGGCTATCGCTTTAGCTGTATCCACTTTTGCCTTGGTGCTGTCGGCACTGATCCTTGTGAGGCCGGTGGCGGGATCGGGTGCATCAGGATCCTGTAATTTATCCATGAAATACACTTCGGTGCTTAACAGTTTGGCAGTGGGGGGATAATAATATTTCCATGTACCGTGGCGAAGGGAAGTGCCTTCATTCTTTACAATTACTTTTTCGTATTTGTTGGGGTCCTTCAGATCGGCCACATCGATCGTATCATACGCTTTATCCGGGTTGATGGCGCGCCAGCTTTCTTCACGTATCGGGCCGGCGGTATTAAAATACTGGCAAATGCCATTCTTGTTGCCCCATTTATAATTTTCTTTCGCTAAAGGATCGCCCATTAAATTATACTTCCACCAGGTGCCTTCTTTGCGGTCGTTTATAAAAACACCTTCTTCTTCATAAGCAGGTTCACCCCGTAATGCATTTACATGCACCGTCCATTTGCCCTGTTTTTTCCCATTCATGTCAACCCCGTTGAGTGTATCGCCTGATTCATTAACATGATAACTTTTATACTGCGCATTGGCAGTGATAAAAGAAAACAGGAATATGCATAAAAGAAAACGCATGAAGGGCTTGTTAGAGGACAAATTTATTGAATATCCCCAACTGTGTTGAGAAGATTAACAAACCTGTTATCAGCGCCAAACAGATTGTAGGTCATACAAATTCCCCACAACCAGCGGCGGTTTCCCGTCTTTTGCATAAGAATGTATGCGGTTGAAATCTTCTGCCGGGAAAAAGATATCTGTCATTACCACAGTTCCGTCATCCGCAAAAAGTTCAACGGATGACTTGTCAATAAACAAATGCATTTTTAACCTGTTACCCAAAACTTGCCGTGGTGCTGTATGTACTGAAGCAAATTCTTTGGAAAAAGATCTATCTATGCAATTTGTACGGTCGATATAAAAATGGTTTGTTGCCCCGTTATAACCGATCCGTACATTTTCATGCTTTGCATTGCTGATCTCGATGCCAACATCGTTGGAAGTATTATTGGAAAGATCAAATTCAACAGTTAATTCGGCCAATGAATAAGCATATTCCTTTTGTGAAAGAAAATCAATGGCTTTTCTTGTTCTTAACGATTCACATTCTTTTGCCGGTATAGTTACTACGCGATAGCCATCTTTTGTTTTGCTGAGAAACAATTCACGTGGTAACGTCATAGCGCTCCGCCATTTTTGTGTGGGCACTTTTTGTGCATATTGCCAGTTGCTCATCCATCCTAAAAATAAACGCCGGTTACCCGGTGCATTGCTCCAGGTAACACCGGCATAATCATCACAACCATAATCCAGCCATAAAACTGTTTTTGCTGAATTGTCGTTGGTAAAAGTCCTTCCATCAAAATTGCCGATGAAATATTGTGTACCGCTTCCGCCATTTGGTGAGCCCTTGTTAATGCTTACAAGCAATATCCATTTGGACATACTGCCATCGGCAGTTGGCAATTGAAAAAGATCGGGACATTCCCAAATGCCGCCGTGGCTTCCTTCATTTACACCAAAACTGCCCGATAGTTCCCATTTTTTCAGATCAGTTGAATGATAGAACTGGACTCTGTTTGCAACGGCCATCGTTAAGATCCATTGTTTGGAAGCTTCGTGCCACATCACTTTTGGATCGCGGAAATCTTTTGTGCCGGGATTTTTGATAACAGGGTTGCCGTTGTATTTTTTCCATGTTCTGCCTTTGTCAATGCTGTATGCAATGCCCTGCGACTGATAATCGGTTCTTCCTCCTTTTTCACCTGCGATATTGTGATAAGTAAATATTGCCACCAGTGGTTTTTCTTCACCTTTCTGAAATCCACTGGTGTTGTTTTGATCCACCACAGCGCTTCCCGAAAAAATATAACCAAGCGAATCGGGATATAATGCGATCGGTAAATGTTGCCAATGCATAAGATCCTTTGTAACAGCGTGCCCCCAGTGCATTGGCCCCCAAACTGTACTATCCGGATAGTATTGGTAGAAGAGATGATATTCTCCTTTATAATATACCATTCCATTGGGGTCATTCATCCAGTGTGCGGGTGGTGAAAAGTGAAATTGCGGGCGATGTTTTTCCAGGTAAGTTGCCGGCTGGCTATACGTTTTTAAGAAAAACGAAAAAGCAAGAAGAATACAAATCAGTTTTTGCATGTCGGCAGGTTGTCCATTAAAAGTAAAACAATCTAAGCGCGATAACAGGATAATGATTATAAAATATTTATGAAAAGGTGGTGTCTCAATTTTAAAATTCAAAGCAGATCAAAACGGTGTCTTAGCGCCTTTGCATGAGAAAATGCACGCGAAGGCGCGGAGGCGCAGTAATCGCACACAAATCCACACTGAAATCATCAGACGGAGACACTAGTTATAAAAAACGTTTTCTTCTTTTCAACCATAATAAAAAGCCGGTGATACTTAACAGCCCGCCGCTGAGCCCAAAAAGGCTGTAGAGGATCTTTACTGGCAAGCCGCCATAGCGCCCGAAATGGATCTGCGCGTTAATGATATCGTAACGGCTGGATGCATCTATTTTATTTACAAATGCTGTTTTGGCGATCCCGCCGATACTGTCTAAAAAAAGTACATCCGCAAATTTTTTATTGTGGATAAATGAATTGGTAGACTGGCTTCCATACACGGCTGTTTTTCTTTTTGGCGATTGTACAAAATAAATAACATATGCGGTGAAAGCAGGATACCGCTTCTTTGCGGCCTGGAGTGAGCTGTCGATATTGAAGAACAGGGCAGGAGAAGGTTTGATCACCGGCGTATAAGGCTGTTGCGTTTCGTAAAAGCTTTTTTTAAAAACATACCGCTGCATCCAGAAACCTGATACACCAATTATCAGATTAAACAGCAATGCATATACACCGATCAGCTGATGAAGGTTTGCTGTGCGAAACATTTTTTTTCTGAAGAGCAGTACGGAAAAAATATTTTTTCGATATAAGATGATCCCCGTAGTAATGCTGAGCACAAATATCACAGCAAAAAAACCAAGTAACCATTCGCCGGTTTTTTTCAAATGAAAAGAGTTGTGAAAAACAGAGAGCCAACCCATGAAATTATGCGAGGCATCTTTACCTCCGCCTCTGAACCCTATTATTTCTGCAGTTTGCGGATGAACGAAAACCTGCATCGGCTGTGTTCCGTTTTGAAAGGAAGGATCGTATACGGAAAAAATAAAAGGCGTGTAGGAATCCTCCGCAATATTGCAACTGTTGATCTGTGCATACGGGTATTTCTTTTGTACGCTGCGGTAACATTGACCGACAGGTAAGGTTTGGTAATCATCATGCGTGTGATGAACGATCTCCGGATATTGCAGGCTATCCAGCTCATCATGAAACACCAATGCGGCACCGGATAACGACATCAGCAAAATAAACAGCCCCGATAATAGCCCTGCAACGGAATGTATACCGAATACCAAACCTTTCTTCATAGCCATTGTTTATGGAAAGAATTCTGAGGTGTAATGATACAACGCATATCTTATATTATCCTGTTACCATTATTTTTTTTAGATTAGTGGAATACTTTTTGCAAACAACCTTATTATCATGAACACTCCTGAAAAAATACTGATCATTACCGGCGATGCAGGTGAGAGTTTTGAAATATTATATGCATCGCACCGTTTGCAGGAAGCAGGCTACGAGCCTGTGATAGCTGCACCTGCCGTAAAACGCTTGAATCTGGTGATCCATGATTTTGAACCCGGATGGGATACATATGTTGAAAGAAAAGGCTACCTCGTTGAATCGCATATTGCCTTTGACGAAGTTGACCCTGAAGCATATCACGCGATCCTGTTTCCCGGTGGAAGGGCGCCTGAATATTTGCGTAATGATCCGCACGTGATCAACATCCTCAAAGCATTTCATAAAAGCGGTAAATATATTTTTGCTATCTGTCATGGCGTGCAGATATTGGTTACGGCTGGTTTGGTAGACAAAAAAAAGATCGCCTGCTATGAACATGTAAAGTTTGAAGTGGAAGCCTGCGGCGGCATCTATGTTGCAGATGAACAGGCCGTACAGGATGGAAAAATAGTAAGCGGAAAAACCTGGCAATCTCATCCCGAATTTTACCGCCTTGTTTTTAAGTGCCTTGCCGAGAAAAAATAACTCCGTGTAATCTTTGCGTCTCTGTGCCTCTGCGGTGAAAAATTGCTATTATTATTATGCTCATTTATAAAGAATACGATAAAGATTCCCTTGACAAACAATACAACAACCGCTTCAACGTACCCGATCATGAAAAACATTTAGCACAATGGGAATCATTAAGCCGCGAAACAGAAAAAAAATATTCTGTACATAAAAATATCCCTTACGGAAAACTGGCTGATGAGAAACTGGATATCTTTCCATCGCCACAATCCAATTCGAAAACACTTGTCTTTATTCATGGTGGCTATTGGTATAAACATGTTGCCGCAGATTTCTATTTGATCGCCGATGCATTTCGTTCTGATGGCGTTACTACAGTGCTGATCGATTATCCTTTAATGCCTGTGTTTTCAATGGAGCAATTGATCATGTCTTGCAGGCAGGCGATAGGCTGGATCTGTCGAAACATTGGTAAGTATAATGGAAACCCAAACCAGTTGTACGTTTCAGGGTATAGCGCCGGTGCGCATCTTGCTTCGATGATGATGGCAACAGACTGGAAAAAATTTGATCACACACTTAACAACGATATCATCAAAGGCGTTTGTGCGATCAGCGGGTTGTATAATTTATTACCCGTGCAATTGTGTTATGTGAATGATGTATTGCAGATGGATAAAGCAACAGCCATCCATAACATTAATGGAAATAGAAGGAACAGATCATTTTTCTATTTTGGCAACTATGCTTGACAAATCCGCAGTATTACATCTTGCAATGTGCCGGCTGATGAGTATAGAAATGGCACGCGGATGACGCGGATCAAGCGGATGTGCGCTGATTTTTTATTACTTATTATTGATCGGCGAAGATCAGCTCAATCCGCGTCATCCGCGTGCCATTTTTTTTGGAGTAAAAAACTTAACAATAACGCAGGCTAATTAATATACGCCAGTTGTCCCAAATGATAACTCTGGTGATTGGTTCGGGTGAGAATAATATTTAATTTATTGCGATGCGGTTCTTTTGCAAAATCTTCCGGCGACACAGACATATGCCTGCCGAACCATTCGTCAGCCTGCATCTTTTCAATATGCGCATTTAGTTTTGCATTTATTTCCTGCCAGTAGTTTTTCAATTCTGCAAGTGATGGCATGGCGAGGCCCGATTTATAACCGTTCTTCAAAAAAACTTCTTCCAGCTCAGGATGCAATCTTTCACCAAAGCCAAGTATGCTGATCATTCCATCGTTTACTGCCGTAAGATGGCCGAGCAGATAAATACCGGTATTCCTGCCCGGCGCTGTTTCGGTGTTCCATTGATGATCCGATAATTTTGCGATCAGGTCGTCTAATCTTTTATTCTGCGCCTGCCAGGCTGTTACAATTATTTTGATGGCAACTTCATTGTGATTACTCATATTATTTATTTTTTGATTGATTTTTATAAATCCACATTATTTGCGATCTGAAAAATGGTAAAAAGATGATGCGCTTCATGGAGCAGAAAAAATTCCGTCCATTGCACCAGGGAAAGTTTACCAAATTTTTTATGTGTGCCCGTCATGGTTATTTGTATGCCGGATGCACCGGTGATCAGATCGTAGATCAGTGTCCTGTCTGTTTGTAACCTGTTTAAAAGCGTTGGGATATCCCACGATTTCCATGTGGCAAATTCAGGGTCTTCATCCGCTACATACCTGCCAAACACCGGATCGGTTCCTGTCATAACAACCTGCATCCTTTCCATGAACACTGGCTGGTATTTTGCGAGATGTGCAATGTTGTCTTTAATACTCCATTTACCCGGTTGCGGATGAAGCAACAACCTTTGTTCGTCAACACCTGAAATTATTTCTTCGATCGTTTCATGTTGTGAAGCGAGGCGGCTGATAAGTGATGCGTAAAGTAACATGGTATTGAATTTAGGTATTGATCTATTTTTTCTGCGCCGCTTTTACACTGTCAAGATACTCTGCGCTGTTGCCTTTGGGAATACTGAGTGATGTCCATTCATTATTTTTGATCAGCCTTCCGATGTAAACGATCTGCCCTACATGATATGGATAATGCGCCAGTTGTCTCAATATGGCATCATACACCAGCAATGGTTCTGTGCGGATGGTAACGGTTTTCATAAGATCGCCGGCTGTCAGGCTTTCCAATGTATCCAGCATACATTTCCAGCCGTCGTTCCAGAAAGAAAGTATATCCGCTTTGCTGTATTGCGTTGCTTCAAATTCCGCATCGCGTTTCCGCCATTCTTTTTCGCCGTCTTCAGTTAAAAAATTTGTCCAGCGGCTCAGCATATTGCCATACATATGCTGAACGATCACCGCAATGCTGTTGCTTTCTGTAGAAGGCTGGTAAAAAAGATCTTCTTCTTTCAGTTGCGAAAAAGTTTTGTCGCCTAATTCTTTGTAATATCTAAAACGTTTAATCGCGTCTTTTAAAAATCCTTCTTCGAATGACATACATATTTTTTTCAAAAGTAACGAGCCCGCTAATGGGGCACTTGTAAAAGACATTATTTTTTGTTTATTCTTCTTCCCTTTTCAGAGATGGGGTAAAAAAGGTAGATCTAAAAAATCAAAACCCCGCCACCGAGTCATCCCCTCTTTTATCAGCAATCGTTTCACGTTTACCATTATTTAATACGCGTATGGCTTCCGTTCGGCCGATGGCGCCGCGTTCTGCGAGTTTGTAGCCCATTGACTGCAGTTGCTTTTTTACTTCGGGATCAAAATCTTTTTCAACGGCTACTTCATCCGGCAGCCATTGGTGATGAAATTTTGGTTTGTTCACGGCATCATCGGCGTTCATATTAAAATCAACCATGTTCACGATCGCCTGGTAAACAGATGTTGGGATAGTGGTACCTCCGGGCGTTCCGATAACTACGTATGGTTTGTTGTTCTTTAATATCAAAGTTGGTGTCATAGAACTCAGCATCCGTTTTCCGGGCTGTATGGAATTTGCTTCGCCACCCACGGCGCCGTACATATTCGGTACACCGGGCTTTACACTAAAATCATCCATTTCATTATTCATTAAGAAACCGGCGCCGCCAACAACCGTGCGGCTTCCGTAACCGCCGTTCAATGTGGTAGTGATCGATACCATATTTCCATCGGCATCCATTACGCACAAATGGGTGGTTTCTTCGCTTTCTTTGATCACGCCTGCTTTCACTGCGGAACTTACACCCGCTTTTTCAGGATTATAATCGCTCATTCTTTGTGCGGCATAGCTATCGCTCATCAATGTTTTTACGGGCACCTGATAAAAATCAGGGTCGCCCATATGTTCTGCGCGGTCGGCATAAGCACGGCGTTCCGCTTCGATCATTAACTGAACACTTTTTACCGTTTGAAAACCATAAGAAGCCACAGGATATTTTTCAATCATCTTCAGCATCTGCGCAATTAAGATACCACCGCTGCTGGGCGGCGCAAAACTGATGATGTGATGGCCGCGATAATCAAACTCCAAAGGATTGCGGAGTTTGGCCGTATAATTTTTCAGGTCATTCAAACTGATGATGCCATTGCCGCGCTGCATTTCTTCCACGATCAGCTTTGCGGTTTCGCCTTCATAAAATCCCGGCGCGCCATTTTGCTGTATGCGTTTCAGCGTTGCCGCCAATTCTTTTTGTATCAATGTATCGCCTGCTTTCCATTTGCCTTCTTTTACGAAGGCGGTTGGCCTTGTACTGTATTTGAGAAATGATTCGCGTGTTGCATTCAGTCCGGCCGCTTCTCTTTCAGAGATCACAAATCCTTTTTCTGCAAGGTCTATAGCGGGTTGTATCAATTGCCTGATCGGAAGTTTCGCATATACTAATGTTGCAAATACACCGGCGATCGTTCCCGGGATACCCGATGCCAGGTGGCCTGTTTGCGATAACGACATCTGTACATTTCCATTCTTATCTAAATACATATCGCGGCTTGCTTTTTCAGGAGCGGCTTCGCGGTAATCGATCCCTAATAATTCGCCATCGGCTTTTCGCGCTAATAAAAAACCGCCTCCGCCAATATTTCCTGCACCGGGGTAAACCACGGCCAGCGTGAGTTGTGTGGCGATGGCCGCATCAAAAGCATTGCCGCCGTTTTTCATGATGGCAACGCCCACCATACTCGCCAGCGGATGCGCACTGCTTACAGAAGCCTTACTGAAATCGCCTTTTTTTACAATGCTGTATTTGTACGGATCAACGGCTTTTCCGGGGCCTATGATAGATGGAACTGTTTGTGCGGGTAATGCATATTGGCAAATGATGGCCAATAACAGAAGGGCTGACTTTCTCATGGGAGAAAATTACGGACTTTTTGGGAATGGGTGGTGGGAAGATGTTTCTTAATCGCGAGTCGTGAGACGTGAGGCGTGAGTGGATTAAGGCTAATACTCACGCCTCACGACTGACGACTCACGTTTCCATACCTCTCGTAAAAAAGATCGATCTAATCTGATAACGTGCGGCTTTCTTACCTACATTCACAACTCATTTTTATAATATGAAGAAACTACTGTTTGCATCATTGATGATCCTGGCGATAAGTACATCTTTTGCACAGGGATTACAGAGCCCGGAACAATATCTTGGTTATAAGATCGGCAGCCGGTATACGCGGCACTATAAAATTGTAGAATACTTCCGCGCGGTGGCGCAGGCAAAACCGGAGATGGTGAAGCTGGAAAAATATGGCGAAACAAATGAAGGAAGGGAGCTGATGCTGGCATTTATTGCATCGCCTGAAAATATGCAGAAGCTGGATGCGATCCGCAACAATAACCTTCGCCTGGCAGGAATGGGGAACGATAAAACATCGGCCAGTACTGAATCAGCGCCTGCGATCGTATGGTTAAGTTATAATGTGCATGGTAATGAAACGTCTTCTTCGGAAGCCGCGTTACTTACTTTATATGCATTGGTTGATCCGAATAATGCACAAACAAAAGAGTGGCTGAAAAATACAATTGTAGTGATCGACCCATGCATGAACCCTGATGGCCGCGACCGTTATGTAAACTGGTTCAATAGTATGGTTGGAAAAAATTATAATACCGATGCCGCAGCACGCGAACATGCTGAACCATGGCCGGGCGGCAGAACCAATCATTATAATTTTGACCTGAACCGCGACTGGGCATGGCAAACACAAATTGAAACACAACAACGCATCAAAAAATATAACCAGTGGATGCCACAGGTGCATGTTGATTTTCATGAACAGGGGATCAATGAACCCTATTATTTTGCGCCCGCTGCCGATCCGTTTCATGAAGTGATCACGCAGTGGCAAAAAGATTTCCAGGTAATGATCGGGAAGAACAACGCCAATTATTTTGATAAGAATGGCTGGTTGTTTTTTACCAAAGAAAGATTCGATCTGTTATATCCTTCCTATGGAGATACATATCCCATCTATAATGGCGCGATCGGTATGACGTTTGAACAGGGTGGTGGCCCGCGCGGCGGATTAGGCGTGATCAATGAAGATGGCGATACACTCACTATGCTCGACCGGGCGACGCATCATTACACAACCGGTTTATCAACGATTGAAACGGCATCGCGTAACCGGAAAAAATTAATAGAAGAATTCAAAAAATATTTTGAAGACGGCCGCGATGGGAAAGTAGGTGAATATAAAACGTACGTGCTTACTTCCAGGGATCAGAACAAGATCAAAGCCGTAACAAAACTGCTTGCACAAAACGGCATCGAATATGGAACCATCAGTAATAAATCGTTCCGCGGGTTTAATTATACTACCGGCAAGGAAGATAATTATACTGATGAAGGTTTTCATATCGCCGTCAGCGCCTATCAGCCAAAAGCAGTACTGGCAAAGGTTCTGTTGGAGCCGAAAACAATTGTTACCGATTCGAACACCTATGATATCACTGCATGGTCGGTGCCTTATTCATATGGCGTTAGCGGTTACGCTACCAAAGAAAAATTAGAGATCAGTTCACTAAAAAATACAACCGCTGTTACAGAAGTTAATTCGGCGTATGGGGTATTGATACCTTATCAATCGCTCAATGCTGCAAAAATTTTAACGCACCTGTTGAAGAATGGCATCAAAGTACGCTTCGCAGAAAAACCATTTACATATAATGGAAAAAATTTCGACCGGGGCACGCTTATCATTCTGAAAACAAGTAATCCATCAGGCTGGAACCGTATCGCCAATGAAGCCTGTATAACATTTAATGTGCAGGCAACACCGGTAGAAACTGGGTTTATGGATAAAGGCGCCGATTTCGGATCACCCGATATTAAAGTGATCAGCAGCGAATTAAAAGTAGCGATGCTTACAGGCGAACAGGTTTCATCCGGCAGTGCAGGCGAAGTGTGGCATTTCTTTGAGCGGGAACTGGATTATCCCATCACACTCATCAATGCAACCGATCTGGGAAGGGCGAGCCTGAAAAATTACCAGGTATTGATATTGCCCGATGGAAATTACCGGACACTGAATGATAAAACCGTTTCAGATAAACTAAAAGATTTTGTCCGCACCGGCGGTAAACTCATTGCAGTTGATAATGCGGTAAGTATGATGGCTGCAGGCGATTGGGGCATCAAACAAAAAGATGACAAATCGGAAGATAAAAGCGAATACGCCAACGTAAAAAAATATGCCGACCGCGAAGCGCAATCATTAAGCAGCACCTTGCCCGGCGCTATTTATAAACTGGAACTGGATAACACGCACCCTTTGGGTTTCGGCTATCCGGATTATTATTTTACATTGAAACAGGATGCAGGCGTATATGAATTTTTAAAGAACGGATGGAATGTAGGCGTACTGAAAAAAGATGCTTACGTAGCCGGTTTTGCAGGGAACAAAATAAAAGCTAAAGTAAAAGACGGTGTTGTATTCGGCGTACAGAATATGGGTGGCGGCAGCGTGGTATATTTTGCCGAAGACCCGTTGTTCCGTGATTTCTGGGAGAATGGGAAGCTTATTTTTTGTAATGCTGTGTTCCTGGTGGGACAGTAAAGTTAAAAAAGTTAAACAGGTTAAAATGGGTTAAAAAGGTTAGAAAAGTAAAAATCACTTTAACCTTTTTAACCCATTTTAACTTTTTTAACCCCGTTTAACCATTGTCAATTACTTTTTGTTAAGTGGTGGATCCAATAAGCCAAGTAAGATTATCTTCGGTATTATTTAAAGAAACAGATATATGCGCCTATCCAAAACAGCGTTCAGCTTTTTGCTTTTAATAGTCAGTGTTCTGCAATCACACGCACAGGTTCCTGAAACATATACGAGTTCGGATATCTATCTCCAGATAAAAAAATTAAATGTTCTCGGAAGCGTGTTATACGTTGCCGCACATCCTGATGATGAGAACAATGGTTTCCTTCCTTATCTCGCAAAAGAGAGAATGTACCGCACAGGTTATCTCAGTTTAACACGCGGAGATGGAGGGCAAAACCTTATCGGCCCTGAACAGGGAATTGAACTGGGAATGATACGTACAGAAGAATTATTAGCAGCGAGAAGGATTGATGGTGCGGAACAGTTCTTCTCTTCTGCTTATGAATTCGGGTTCAGTAAAAGCGCGAGCGAAGCATTATCGATCTGGAACAAAGAGGAAGTGTTATCTGATATGGTTTGGGTGATCAGGAAATTTCAGCCCGATATTCTCATCACACGTTTTCCCGGCGATGCAAGAGCGGGCCACGGCCACCACTGGGCATCTGCTTTATTGGCCAATGAAGCATTTACAGCGGCTGCCGATCCCAATAAATTTCCTGAACAGTTCAAGCTTGGTGTAAAACCCTGGCAGGCAAAAAGAATATTGTGGAACGGTTTCAATTTCGGCGGCGCCAACAATACTACGGGCCAGTTAAAATTAGATGTGGGTGGATATGACCCTTTGATCGGCAAAAGTTCCGGTGACCTTGGCGGCGAAGCAAGATCCATGCACAAAAGCCAGGGCGAAGGAAGGCCGAGAAGAAAAGGAGAGATCATTGAAAATTTTATTACCACCGGCGGCGATACTGCACGCAATGATATCATGGATGGAATTGTAACAGACTGGAAACGTATTGAAGGTGGCGATGTGATCGAAGCGAAGATCAATAACATTATCAAACAATATAATTTCGAACATCCAGAAAATTCTGTTGATGGTTTGGTTGATGTATATAAAACCATTCAGCGGCTGAATTACCGCGGTATGTGGTGGAAGCAGAAACTGGATGAGTTAAAGAATATCATCATCAATTGTTCGGGCCTTTTTGCGGAAGCTACCACCCGCGATGAATTTGTTTTACAGGGCGATACCGCAACGGTAAGCTGTGCAGTAAATAAACGGAATAATGTTGCCATTAATTTAACAGGCATATCACTTTCCTGGAACGGCATACCGGTATCGCAACCATTAAAAACAAACCAGAATTATTCATATGATATAAAAGTGGGCATCGTTGAACCGGCTATCGGGAACGCTACACAGCCATACTGGCTGCAACTGCCGCAAACACAGGGTAATTTTAATATCACCAACCCTTTACTGATCGGCCAGCCATGGAACGATGCTTTGCTTAGCGCAACGTTTAATTTTGAGATCGGCGGAATTACGTTTGCGGTGGTTCGGCCTGTACAATACAAATATGTTGATCCGGTGAAAGGAGAAGTATACCAGCCATTTATTATGATACCACACCTGTCTGTTTCCGTTTCTCCACATGTTGCATTGCTCGATTTAAAAACGGAAAGATCAAAAAAGAGTGTGGATTCCATTTATATTGAATACAGATCCAATTTTACACAAAAGAATGTGCCGGTTACTTTATACATCCTGCAGGATACGGTAAAACCCGTGTTCGTAAAGGAACTCAGGGATTTTGAGAAAGGGAAAAAATATACCATAGCGGTGCCCTTGAAGCCCTATTATAACCCACTCAAAATGGATTATATCGAAGCCGCCATACGTATATACCTGAACGATAAGAGCTATGTGTTCTCGCAATATTTCAAATCGATCGAATATGATCATATTCCTAACATTCATTACTCATTTAAAGACAGGGTCAGGTTTGTAAGGGAAGAAGTAAAAACAGTGGGCAGGAAGATCGGTTATATCAATGGCGCCGGCGATAAAGTTCCGGAAGCTTTAAAAGAAATGGGTTTTGAAGTAAAACAGTTAGCCGAAGCAGATATCACTGATGCAAACCTCGAATCGTTCGATGCGGTTATCATCGGCATCCGTGCGCCCAACATGTATGAATACCTCAGCGATAAAAATGATATACTGAATAATTATGTAAAGAATGGCGGCAATCTTATTGCACAATATATTAAAAGCAATACGCTCAATACAAATAATACCAGGCGGGTTAAACTCGGGCCATATCCTTTTTCGATCAGCGCCAACCTGCGTGTAACAGAAGAAGATGCAAAAGTAAATGTATTACTGCCCGAACATCCTGTACTCAATTATCCCAATAAAATAACGGATAAGGATTTTAATGTCTGGATACAGGAACGAAGTACTTACCAGGTAGACCAGGCCGATCCGCATTATGAAATGCCATTGGCGATGAATGATACAAATGAAAAACCAAGTAACGGAAGTTTAGCGATTGCGAAATATGGCAAAGGGAATTTCGCGTATGTAAGCCTTGTATTATTCAGGCAGCTGCCTGCAGGAAACGCCGGTGCATACAGGCTGCTGGCAAATTTGATCGCGCTCCCAAAAAATAAATAACAGATGCAGGAAAGAAGGGTAATCAGTTTTGTACTGATCATTATTATCGGTGTTGTGATTGGATATTTTATAAAAAATGTAAAGACCGGTTTGATAATTGGCCTGATACTTGGGCTGCTTGGCGGTGGATTGATCAGCGGCTCAAGAAAATAACGTCATTGCGTGCAAAAAAAACAAAGCGTAAATGTGCGTTTTATTTTTACCGCAGAGCCGCAGAGCATTTCTCCGCGCCTTCCCGCCTCGGCGGTAAAAAACCGGAGATTTTGAAATACAGATTGCTGTAACGTTATAACAATACCAAATTGCCATATTAAAAATGACGGACAAAAATAAAATACCACTCTTCTCTACCTGGAACCGCTGGTATTTATTTGTGATCATCGTATTGCTGCTGCTCATTATCTTTTTTGCGTGGTTCACTAAATATTTCGCATGAGCAAGCTCGACTGGATAGTACTCAGTGTTACCTTAACAGCTATCATCGCATATGGTTTATATAAAAGCCGTACCGCAAAAAATCTTGAAGGCTATTTTTTGAGCGACCGTAGCATGCCATGGTATCTTGTTCTCTTAAGCATCATGGGTACGCAGGCGAGCGCCATTACATTCTTATCGGCGCCGGGACAGGCTTTCACAGACGGGATGCGTTTTGTGCAATATTATTTCGGATTGCCCATTGCCATGGTGATCCTTTGTATCACATTCGTGCCGCTGTTCAATAAAGTAAAAGTTTTTACCGCGTATGAGTTTTTAGAAAAAAGATTCGACCTGAAAACAAGAACATTTACTTCTTTTCTTTTTTTATTATCAAGGGGATTATCAACAGGTATCAGCATCTACGCGCCATCTATCATACTTTCTTCTTTGCTGGGCTGGGATATTTTCTGGACAAATATTGTAATGGGCGGCTTGCTGATCATTTATACAGTAAGCGGCGGGGCGAAAGCAGTTGCTTACACACAACAGTTACAACTGATCATCATTTTTGTAGGAATGTTTGTGGCCGGTTACTGCATTGTACATTATTTACCGGAAGGTGTCGGCTTTACCGATGCGTTAAAAGTAAGCGGAGCATCGGGTAAATTAAATGTGATCACAACAGGTATTTCATCAAAAGGGTTTGACTGGAAGGATAAGTATAACCTGATCAGCGGTATCATTGGCGGATTTTTTCTTGCGCTCTCGTATTTCGGAACCGATCAATCGCAGGTGGGGCGCTATCTCACGGCAAAAGACAATAAGGAAAGCCGTATCGGTTTACTCATGAATGGTTTGGTAAAAGTGCCGATGCAGTTTTTGATATTGTTGCTTGGCGCCATGTTGTTTACATTTTATCAATTCAATTCCTCGCCTGTTTTTTTTAATAAAGCCGTTGCAGCAAAAGCAATGGAAACGCCTTATAAAGATTCTTTGGCGGGTATTGAAACAAAATTCAATCAGCAGCAGGTAATACAACAACGGCTGAGTAAAAATTATGTGATAGAAAAAAAAGAGAATTATAAAGACAGTTTGCAGGCCGGTTCAGTAAAACTATCCGCTATTCAAAAGGAATATAAAACTGTTTTAAAGAAAGCATTGCCATCAGATGATACAAGCGATACCAATTATATTTTCCTACGTTTCGTCGTTGATTTTTTACCCAAGGGGATTGTGGGTTTATTGATCGCAATTATTTTTCTCGCTGCCTGGGGTTCCATTGCAGCGGCGTTGAATTCGCTGGCATCCTGCACTATGGTTGATTTTCATATCAGGTTTCGCGGAATGAAATATGATAATACAAATGTTCAGCAATGTGTGGATGAATACCGGGTTTCGAAATATTATACATTGGCCTGGGGAATTTTTTCGATCATTACGGCAGAACTGGCAACAGGTATGGGAAGTTTGATCGAAGCAGTGAATGTACTGGGTTCGTTATTTTATGGTGTGATACTCGGAATTTTTTTAGTAGCATTTTATTTCAAAAAGATCGGCAGCAATGCCGTATTTATTTCAGCCATACTGGGCGAATGCATCGTGATCACTTTTTTCCTGCTCGATAAATATGATATTATCGGCCTCGGGTTTCTCTGGCTGAATGTAGTAGGGGCGGTGGCGGTTGTTTTATTGAGTTTGTTATTGCAAACAGTTCTTCGGAAAGAAAAAGAAGTTATTATCTGATTCTGCTAAACCTCTGCGGCTCTGCAGTGAAAAAGATTTTTTCTTTGGATGATTTTTGATTTTCTTTTCTGCCCCTGCCCCTAAAGGGGAATTTAAGAACCCCTTTAGGGGCAGGGGCAGAAAAGGATCATAAAAAAAATAATTTTCAAAAGTCGCGACAAAATTACTTAACAAAGGGCCATTCTTTGTTCCGCTTCGATTTAATCAAATAAGCCACCACTCCTAACACGATCACCGTTAATCCACCCATCATCATCTTTTCACCCGTTGAAAAAAAGATATAACCCCAGATCAGTATCGCCAATATTACAGGCAAGGGATATAACGGCATCTTCCAGGCAAAATGTTGTTTGCCTTTTCTTTTTACCAGCCACAGCAAACCAATTCCCTGGGCAATGAACTGGATCAAGATCCGCATGGCCAGTATCGCATCGATCACATCGCGTAGTTTAAAAAGCAGGCTGAATACAAACGCGATCCCTCCCAAAAACAACAACGATATATGCGGAAATCTTTTTGTAGGATGCAGTTTGGCAAATATTTTAAAGAAGGCTCCATCATTCGCCGCAGCATACGGAACGCGGCTGTAGCCAAGCGTTGCAGAAAACACCGATGCAAATGCCACCCATAAAATCAGTATCGTGGCAAAATTAGCAACGGTTGATCCGGATAGTTGCTGCACAAATTCACTCACCACAAATTTGCTTTTCTGGATCTGCTCCAATGGCAACACGGATGCAACACTTACATTCATCAAAAAATATAATACCGCAATACCCGCGATAGAAATGAACATACTTTTCGGAATATTTTTTTGCGGGTTTTTGATCTCCCCACCGAGATAGCAGACATTGTAATACCCCAGGTAACTATACACCGTTTTTACACTCGCAAAACCAAGCGCCGCTGCAAATGCATGATCGATATGCAAACCGTTGTTGATATTTTGTACGGGCTCTAAAAAATGTCCGTGCGAAATTCCTCCGCCGATGATCCATGCCATGATACATAATACCCCCATCCATAAAAAAATACTGATCTTACCGATCGCTTCGATTTTTCTGTACAACAATACCACGATCAATATTACCAATGCTCCGCTGATTCCTTTGCTTTGCCAATCCGATAAATGAACCATGTAACCAAAATACTGCGCAAACCCGATAGCAGCCGATGCAATGACCAATGGCGCCTGTATCATTGTTTGCCACACGAATAAAAAGCTCATGAGCTTTCCCCATTTAGGGCCGTATCCTTCTTTTAAAAAATTGTAACTGCCACCGGCAAGCGGATAAGTAGACCCAAGCTGGCTCCAGATCATCGCATCAATTACTGAAAGAACAGCACCGGCGATCCATGCATATAAGAACCATGGCCCGCGCATTGTTTCAGCAACAACGCTCAGCACCACGAACGGGCCAATGCCAACCATATCGGTCATATTAATGGCGGTAGCCTGTAAAAGGCCTATCTTCCTTTCCAGTTTCGGTTGCTCCATTTGCATTTGTATAAAACTATTTCTTTGTAAGCAGACAAAACCAATATGGGTAAATTTTTTTCAACAGTTGATTGGGCAAATGGCTCCAATATCTACGAGGTCAACATAAGACAATACACAAACGAAGGAACTTTTTCCGCATTCAGTAAACACCTGCCGCGGTTGAAAGAAATGGGCGTGGAAATTTTATGGTTCATGCCGGTAACACCTATCAGCCAAAAATTAAGACAGGGAACTTTAGGCAGTTATTACGCCTGCAGCAGCTATACTTCCATCAATCCTGAATTTGGCAGCCTTAACGATTTTACACAACTGGTACAACAGGCGCATGCACTCGGATTAAAGATCATTATCGATTGGGTAGCCAATCATACGGGCTGGGATCATCACTGGACTACCGAACATTCCAACTGGTATGTAAAAGATGCGCAAGGTAACTTTACAGAAGAGAATGGATGGCATGATGTGATCGATCTTGATTTTGATCAAAAAGAAATGCGCGCTGCAATGATCGATGCGATGCAGTTCTGGATAAAAGAATGCGGCATTGACGGCTTCCGTTGTGATATGGCGCACCTGGTTCCGCTTGATTTCTGGAAAGAAGCACGCGCAAAATGTGATACCATCAAACCATTATTCTGGCTCGCAGAATGCGAAGTTGTAAATTATCATGATGTATTCGATGCAAGCTACTGCTGGTGGTGGATGCATGTAACAGAAGATCATGCAAAAGAAAAAGATACACTGCAAACCGTAAGAAACGTATTGCATGCTTATTCGCAATATCCTGAAGGCGCCATCAAATTATTCTTTACCAATAACCACGATGAGAACAGCTGGAACGGCACCGAGTATGAAAAATATGGAGTTGCCGCCAAAGCATGGGCCGTGTTTACTTTTACCTGGCAGGGAATGCCGCTTATTTACAGCGGACAGGAGAGCCCGAATACAAAACGCCTTGCATTCTTTGATAAAGACCTGATTCAATGGAACGATCCGTTACAGTTAGCCGAATTTTATCAAACATTATTACAACTCCGTAAAAAAAATAAAGCCATTACAGAAGGAGAAACATTTGTGCTTCCTTCAGAAAATGATAACCAGCTGATGGCTTTCTTGCGGAAAAAAGATGAACAGGTTGTGCTTGTATTATTGAATGTATCCCAACAGGATCGTTTACACATTACCATTTCGAACGACTGGCTGAAAGGAACATTCGCTAATATTTTTTCCAGGCTTAGTTTTGTATTCAATGGAACCGAAACTTTTGAATTGCAGGCAGGAGAATATGTGGTATATGAAAAAGTATAACGGCGTTTTTGTGAAAAACGAAGAAAAGCAAATAAACAACATGTCTCTTTTACTCCGTTCTTCTCTTATCGAAACAAAAATACCCGCACAGTATTAACTAAATGCAAACCAAAGATTGCTTCGTTCCCGGTATGAACGATTATTTTTTCTCAGACAATGCTCTGTAATCTTCTCTCACCGGGTAAAACACATCCAGCAATTTACAATCCGTAACTGCCAATCCCGAATGTTTGGCATTGGATGGTATCACAATTACTTCACCGGGGCCGAAACGGATCGGTTCTCCGTTCAACGTTAATTCAAATTCGCCTTCCAGCATAATAGAAACCTGTTCATTAATATGCGAATGTTCGGGTAATGTTTTTCCTGCGGTCACATCCACAAATGAGAAGGTCATATTCCCTGTATGGATAAAACGCGCGAGATACCCATCTATCAATGGCTTCGGGTTGATCGAGGATAATTTTATTTTTGACATTTGGCAATAGGTTATTAATGCAGCTGTTGCGTAACAGCTGCCTGATCATTTTGATTATTCCCTATAAAGCTAACTGATTTTTATTTTTCTATCATCGCTGTAATTATTTTCTCACTTACACCGGCTTTTGTCAAATTTCCCAATGCATCCGGAGTTGTCTCGAATTTACATTTAGATACTTTTATTTTTGAGATAATGATAGATTCGGGCAATTTCAATTGAACCATTTCTATAATACCGTCATTGGTCAGCGTTTTACTTGCCTCAGCCTGAGCGCTTTTTTCTTCATTGGCTTTTTCTTTACTTGCTTCAAAAGAGGCTTTTGCTTCAACCTGTTCCATTGAGCGTTTTAATGCTACCGCGTTATCGCATTCTTTTATTGCAGCATTAACAATATCGCCCGGACGAAGCCTGGCAGCTATATTAAAATATACTATCGCTGAGTCGGGTTCATTATTGATCATATAAGCTATTCCCATGTTGTAATTCAGGTGGCCCAGTACTTTGTCTTTTACTTTATCATCATTCCTGCTGGCCTCCATGCCTTGTTTTGAAATATCCAGCGTTAACTTATTGTTTCCGGCAACCAATGCTTTATAAGCCGATTTCATATCAAAATCTTTATCATCATAGAAGTATAAAGTTTTTAATTCTGACCAGGGAAAAAACATCCTGTGCACATACCTTCTTAATTCAGCATAAGCCCTGTCCTGAACATCAAACTCAGCCGGGAATACCGGATAAGCCTGGTAAGAAGTATTTTTAACCTCCGGAGAAATGTCGAAGGTCTTTGAAGCAAAAATTCTTCCGGCAGCTAAATCAATAACCTGGATGGATCCTTTAAGGTATGCCCTTGTGGTTGAGTAATAAGCTGTAACATTTCTATTGGCTTTATACGCTGCGTCATATACCGTCTCGGTTCCATATGTATTTGTTTTTTCAGTCTGGCATCTCTGCACTTTTACGATAATTAATGCGGAAGCGCCGCTGACTTTTCCGATAGTTGCCGCATTGGTAATATCTACGCCTCCGTTTAATGAAATTGACTGTTCTGAAAGAATGGTCTTCAGATTCCCGCGATCAATAACTTCTATATTAGATGAAACAAAATCGGTGATGATATTATCTACGATCTGGTCTGAGCAAGAACCGGTGGCAGGCCCAAACGCAATTTTTTTAACTATTAACCCCAAAAGCGGGGGATGCGTTAAGGTTACATTAACCTTGGGATTACTGAATGCATCCCAAAATTGGGCCTCTGTTCTTGTAACAGAAATTAATAAGACCAGAAAAAAAAGGCAACATTTAATTGTTGAATACCCCAGCCTCCCATTTACATAATAGATCAGCTTACTTTTCATCTTGAAAAATTTAAAGGTTTGAAAGAAAAAATTGTAATAAACCAAGCTATAATAAACGTGAGGGGGGAATACGCGTCGATAGCTAACAGTAAATAAAATAGAAAATTATCGGTGTTAAAATAATGATAATTTTATTTAAAACAAAATCTTATTCGCTAAAAAATGTATTCTGTGCGGCGGCAGGCGCAACATCAGGGATCCACGCGGGATCATTTATTTTTTGGTACATTATCTGAATTTCAAGGATAAAAACTGCGCGTTTGCGTACTTATTTCTTTTCGCCCATCGCTTTAAAATCTTCCCGCACAGGCGTAAACACATCCATCAGTTTGCAATCCGTAATAGCCAATCCGGAATGCCGTACATTAGATGGTATCACGATCACACTACCCGGGCCGAAACGTATGGGCTTTCCTTCGATCGTTAATTCAAACTCACCTTCCGACAACATAGCCACCTGTTCCTGCGGATGCGAATGTTCCGGCGATGCCGAACCCGCTTTTACATCAAGAAAAGAAAAGGTCATGTGTTCGGTATGAATAAAACGTGCGGTATAACCGGGCGACAACCCGATAGGTTCAATATCTTTTACATCAATTTTTGACATAAGATTCATTTTGAAAAGGAAGTTACTATTTATCAATCTATTCTTGTCCATGGTCTATGGTCCATGGACAAGAGTACTCGTGATAAAAAAGCACCATACTTTTTTGTATGATGCTTTACATATTGTAAGAATACTCAATTGCCTATTTCGCAGCAAACAAATGCACGGCAATATCAACACCATATTTGATACCGATCGAAGACAGGTCGAGGCTGAAAAAAGATTCAGCAAACATTTTACCGTCTTTTACACCACGGATCTTTGCAGGGAATTTTACCGGAACCGTTGTTCCTTTCACAGTAAGGTTACCGCTGATATCAGCCGTATTATCTGAAGTATACATTGCGCTGGTGATCTCGAAAGTTGCGTCGCCGCCTTTGCCTGCTACATCAAACATACCGGGTGATGCAATGGCGCCATCCAGCCTGTCGCCGGATCCATCTGTGTTTTTAGCGGTGGTAAGATCGATCACAAATTTACCGCCGGTGATTTTTCCGTTATCAACCATCAGCATTCCGCTTTTCAGGTTAACAGTACCGGGATGGTAATGATCAGGCGCAGCGCCATTCCACTGAAGTTTGCTTTTGGCAACATCTACCGTATACGTATCAGTGAATTTTTTTGGGGTAAATGAAAAGATCCCTGCCGATACAACAAGCATGGCCGCAATAAATAATGATTTTTTCATACAAGTGTTTTAAGGTTATGGTTAATTGAAATGGCAAGATAACTAAATAGATGTTTAAACACCCAGCCTTTTATCAAAATTCAAAATTTCATAAATCGGCAGGATTTAAAAGGCGATTGGCTTATCTTCGCCCCACTTAAAAAAGCATCCATGAACTTACATGAGTACCAGGCTAAAGAACTGCTGAAAAAATACAATGTCCCTGTACAGGAAGGCATTGCCGTTGATACGGTAATGGCCGCTGAAGAAGCTTACCGCCAGATCAAAACGCAAACAGGTAATAATTTTGCCGTTATCAAGGCACAGATCCATGCGGGTGGGCGTGGCAAGGGTAAAATTCAGGGAACCGAGCAACGTGGCGTGGCAGTTGGGAAAAGCCTGGAAGATGTTACTTCTATCGCAAAAAACATCCTTGGCGGAACACTGGTTACCATTCAAACGGGCCCCGAAGGAAAAAAAGTGAACAAGATATTGGTGGCGCAGGATGTATACTATCCCGGCCCTAACCCTGTGAAAGAATTTTATCTCTCTATTTTATTAGACCGCGCCAAAGGCATGAACGTTGTGATGTACAGCACCGAAGGCGGAATGGATATCGAAGAAGTGGCGCACAATACTCCCGACAGGATCTTTAAAGAATGGATCCATCCTGGTGGTGGACTGCAGGCGTTCCAGGCGAGGAAGATCGCTTTCAATCTCGGATTGAGCGGAGAAGCTTTTAAGAGCTGTGTAAAATTTGTGACCAACCTGTACAATGCATATGTTGGCCTTGATTGTGGTATGCTTGAGATCAATCCACTGTTTAAAACAAGCGATGAAAAGATCATTGCGGTTGACTGCAAAATGAACATCGATGATAATGCTTTAATGCGCCATCCTGATATTGCTGCATTAAGAGATGTTACGGAAGAAGACCCGACTGAAGTAGAAGCGGGACAATACAACCTCAACTTTGTAAAATTAGATGGCAATGTAGGTTGCATGGTGAACGGCGCCGGGCTTGCAATGGCAACTATGGATATGATCAAACTCAGTGGCGGCGAGCCTGCCAACTTCCTGGATGTGGGTGGCTCTGCCAATGCACAAACTGTTGAAGCCGGTTTCCGCATCATCTTAAAAGACCCGAATGTAAAAGCGATACTGATCAATATTTTTGGCGGGATCGTACGTTGCGACCGTGTGGCAGCAGGTGTGATCGAAGCATTCAATAAACTCGGCAACATCAGCATCCCGATCATTGTACGCTTACAGGGAACCAATGCGGTTGAAGCAAAAAAATTAATTGACGACAGCGGTTTAAAAGTAGAATCTGCAATCCAGTTAAGTGAAGCGGCAGAGCTGGTGAAGAAAGCAGTTGCCTGATAATATTTCTTACCTTTTTGAAAACTCCTGTCATGCGGCAGGAGTTTTTTTTAGATAATAGATGTTAGATGAAAGATGTTAGATAACAGTTGACAGAAAAATTCATGTTTTCTCCGTCAACTGTTATCTAACATCTTTTATCTTTATGCATCCTCCGCGATGAAGCAGGGTTTTGCAGAGTCCGGTAAAGTTTTCTACTTTTATTCTGCCTTCTTTGCCGTAGTTCGGATAATACATTTTATATGGCCAGATATCTTTTTCTGCTTGTTTTTGTTTTGCTGTTTTCATGCAGCAAAGACAACAGCCTTCCGCAGGGAGATGTTACATTTAATACACTGCCGATTACAACCGTTAAGAAATATATCGCAGGTATCTGGCAGGCGCATTATGCAACCGGTGGTATTGCCGGCACAACGGTTCAACTCTCCAATTCATTTTTTGATTTTTCCGATCCGGATCTTGTAAGCTGGACGAGTAATGGCAGGGTAATGTTAGATTGCCAGATCAACTGGGTAAATGGCGCCAGTATTTTTGGGAGCAACAGCATAGTAATGCTGCTCAGGGATGTGATCGGCCAGAAACAAAACATATCACTGATCGCCACCGGTATTTATAACGACACATTGATCATTGATGAGAATGCTGTTGATGGATTCCGGTATCATCTTACAAAAAGATAGTTTTTTCAGATAGTGTCCGGTTTGAAAATTCAAAACAAATCCAACTGCGCCTCCGCGCCTTTGCGTGCATTTTTTCACGCAAGGCGCGGAGGCGCAGTAATTACATATAAAGCCATATTGAAATTATTACGCTGCTTGTATAACGCGTACTTCTGTAATAGGGCTGAAGGTATAATGCAGGCCTGTCTTCACTTCTACGCATTCAAAACGTTTTCTTCTTTTGGCGCCTTTGCGAAAGATCCTTCCGTTCTCCGCTTCGAACAGGGCGCCTTCGGGAATATCGATGATGTGCTGATAACCTGCTTTTTTTTCTGTATCATATTTACGAAGCACCAGTAATAATTCCGTTTCGCCATTAGCAGTTGCAGCCGGATTGATGATGGATTTCTGCAGCGCCCTTTCAATATCCGCAGGAAATATTTTTTGTTTTACAAAATCGGTGAGCAATAAACTGTATTGCTGTTTCCATTCCTTGCCATGCGGTTCTACTTTGTTGCGGTATTGTTCGTAAGTGAGCAGGTGCGCCAGTTCGTGCAACAGCGTAATTAAAAATTCATATTTATTGAGGTTGCCGTTTACGCTGATCCGGTGATTGCTTCCCCAGGTGCCTGCATGGCGGTAATCGCCCAGCACAGATTTGCGTTGCTTGGATATGGTTAAATAAATCCTGTAATGATGAATGTAAGTCACCACCTGCTCAAAACTTTTTTCGGGCAGGTAAGATGCCAGCGCCTGCATGGGATGTTCTGATACCGGCATTATTTTTTTGGGTTCAGCCGTAAAGAAATGCGTACCTCGAGCCAGGTGTAGATAATATATAATCCCATCGAAACAAAAATGGCATTTACGCTTCTGCCCGCGCCGGCTGCAAAAAGATAGATCATTGCTGCCGCCGCCAAAATAAATAATTTCAGGAAAGTTCCCGCCATCACACCACGGATAGCGGCAGAAGGGTTGGGGTTATTAACCGCTTTCATCTGAAAATAAATATTGGCCATGCTCACTACGAATAAAAGCAGGTTGGCAATGACCACTACATCAATACTTACTTTTTTTTCTTCCAGTCTGTGCTGCAAAAAGATCAATACCCCATTCAAAATAATAAACACGGCGATCATCGGCCTTGTAAATGCAACAAATTCTTTTTTCATATTATTTTTTTGAAGTATCCTTCACCACTTTTATCAGCATCACGATCAATACAAGCAAAGGTAACAACCAGATCAGTAAAGGGAATTCAAGCGCGATCTTTTTATCAAGCCACATTCCTGCATACACCGCCAGGATCAGCGCTGCCGCGAGCTGCACAGCAAAACCTGCATATTGTGCCAGCGGATTTTTCGGTTCTTTGTTTTCCATGAAAGGATCAGTCGTTTGTAGCTTCTGTCTTTGGCAGGTTTGCCGGGATCGTATCCAGCTGCGAAGGTGTATTTCCGGTTAACACTTTTTTTACACCATCAAGATATTGCTCTTTGTATTTGAGCGCCTGCTCGAGTGAATCGGTTCGTATTTTCAGTACCTGCAGCGCCGTTCTGCTTTCCCGCGTTCCGTAACCGGGAATATAATATTTGATAGGTGAAAAAGCGATCAGCGCAATGGTTAAGCCTACCAGCAAAACAAACACTGTGCTCATGCCGATATACACGCTCAGCCTTGTTAAACGGAAAGTAACTACCTCTTCATAGGTATCATCGTTCATTACCACCAGCCGGTAACTGTTGCGGAGTCTTTTGAGGGTATTATTGATTTCTAAATTAGCCATTTTGTTAAATCAGGCTAAAGGTAGCAATCAATCTTCTTTTCGCCATCCTCAATTGAGAAATAACTGTATTTTTAAACACATTTTATGTACCTGAGCAACCCAAGAACATACGACCGGAGATATACGTGGATGATCGCCTGCCTTGCGGGCCTGTTTTTTCAACTGATCGCCATCCTCAGCAGCGCACAACCCAATATGTCGGTTGAACTGAAAAAACCGGCGGCATACGAATCGCGAACGCTTCCTTCTGAAAAAACGGGGAATAAAAAATTTACCGCATCCCGCAGGTTCTATAACGATCTCGTAAGCCGTTTCAATTATTATTTCAATGCAAATAATAAACTGAATGAAGCATTGGCGAAAGCCAAATCCGTTCATGTGGATGATTATACGCAACTGCTTTCTTTTTATAATTACAGCCTCGATGAAACCGCGAAAGGGCAAATAGACTCGATCATTTACAAATGCACCGCCGGAATTTTATTACACGACCTAAGAAGCGATTGGGTAGATAAATTATATCTGCTGATGGGCAAAGCTTACCTGTACCGAAAGAATTTTGATTCGGCGTCAACTGTTTTTCAATACATCAATTATGCATTTGCGCCGAAGGACAATGGCTATGACATTCCGATCGGAAGCAATGCAAGCAATACGAATGGTGTATTTACCATTGCCACAAAAGAGAACAGGAGCCTCTGGAAAAAAGTAAGCAGCTTTCCCCCGAGCCGTAATGAAAGTTTTATGTTACAGGTTCGCACTTATGCAGAAGAGGATGAACTTACGCAGGCATCCAGCCTGCTTGAACTGATACGCACCGACCCTAATTTTCCCGAACGTTTGCGTGCCGACCTGCATGAGATGTATGCATATGTTTTATACAAAGAGCAGGCATACGAAGCATCTGCTGATAATTTACTGCTGGCCCTTCCTAACGCAGAAAATTCATTGGAAAAAGCGCGCTGGGAATACCTCGCCGCACAGATGTACGGGCTTGCGCATAAAGATGACAAAGCAAAATTATTATTTGAGCGATCCATCATTCATACCACAGATCCGCTGATGGAAGTATATGCAAGGATGAGTATCGTTAGCCTTGCAGCCGGCTCGCAGGAAAACGCTATTCAGAAAAACCTGGATGAATTGCTGAAGATGGCTAAAAAGGATAAATATGAAACATACCGCGATATCATTTACTATGCCGCCGCACAATTAGAACTAAAACGCAGGAATTATGATGCCGCCGAAAAATTATTATTGAACAGCGTTAAATACAGTGTGAGCAACCCGCTGCAAAAACAGCTGAGCTTTTTATTGCTGGGCGATATGAATTATCCTTTGAAAAATTATTCGCGCTCGCATTCTTATTACGACAGCATTCAAACTGCTTTATTAAAAGATGAGGATCGCAAAAGGGTGGAAGAACGAAAACCTGCGTTGAAGATCATCAGTCAGAACCAGGACATCATTAACCGCGAAGACAGCCTTCAGAAACTCGCACTCATGTCTGCCGCCGACCGCGAAGCATTCATAAAAAAATTACTGAAACAGTTACGGAAGGAAAAAGGATTGAAAGATGCGGATGCTGCCAATGTTTCATTTGGCAATACGTTGGCGGGAGGTGCAGCCGCTACGCCGGCGGATCTTTTCAGCAATAATACGGCTGAGTTTTATTTTTTGAATGCATCCGTAAAAGCAAAAGGAAATGTTGATTTTAAAACACGCTGGGGCAACCGGCCCAATGTAGATAACTGGCGCAGGCAAACAGCCGTGAACAATTCACTCACCACAAAAACGGTTTCGGCAACGGGAGAAAAACTGCCGCCCGGCGCTGCAAAAAAAGAACCGGAGAAAGAACTGAGCGCCGAGGCATTGACAAAAGATATTCCGCTAACGCCCAAACAGATCGACAGTTCCAATGCATCTATTATAAGAGCATTGTTAGGGAATGCGCTTACTTTTCAAAACCAGCTCGAAGACTATCCATCCGCCATTGAAACGTATGAAGAACTGATGAGGCGTTTTCCCGGCAGCAGCGCAACAGAACAGGCGCTTTTTAATTTGGTCTATTGTTATAAAAAAACAGGCGACCCTGCCAAAGCAGATGCTGTGTCTGCACAGCTAAAGAATACATTTCCCAGCGGAAAATTTGTTAAACAGTTGAATGCGGCAGCCACCGTAACAAATAAAAAAGATGACCCGGCACAAAAACAATATGAAAATATTTACGGCATGTTCCTCGCCGGAAAATTTGAAGAAGCCAAAGAAGCCAAGCTGCAGGCAGATAAAAAATTCGGCAAAACTTACTGGACGCCGCAACTGCTTTACATAGAATCGATCTATTACGTAAAACAAAAAAATGATAGTGTGGCCATAGACAGGTTGCAGAACATCGTAAACCTGTTTGCAAAATCGCCGCTCGCTGCAAAAGCAGCTACGATGATCGATGTGCTGAAAAGAAGGGCGCAGATCGAAAATTATTTAACCAATCTCAAATTAGATAAACCGGAAGATGTGCTTGCACGCGGCGTTGACCTTAACAGTACGGACCTTGCACTGCTGAATGCAAACAGGAGAAAGGATTCCATCAACATACCGAAACAATTGAATGTTGCGCCAAAATCGCTGCTCGACCTGAGTAATACCAATACCGTTTCAACAGCGGCAAACATAAAGATCGATTCAACCAGCGCCCCCAAACAAATAAAAGCGGCACCGCCGAAATCGATGGTGGATCTCAGTAATACCAATACCATATCAACAGCTGCAAATATCAAAATCGATTCAGGTACGGGCGTGATACCCAAAGGCCTCACAAAACTGAATCTTACCAATACGGCCGTTGCTCCGGCAACGGCAAACAAGACCTATACATTCAATGCATCCGACACGCAGTATGTGGTGGTTATCTTAAATAATGTTGACCCGATATTTGTAACCGAGAGCCGCAATGCATTTAACCGTTATAACCAGGATACTTATTCAGACAGGCAGATAGAAGTAAATAACCGGCGCATTAGCCCGCAATACACTTTTCTCATGATCGGCCCTTTTGTGAATGCCAATGAAGCGGTTACTTATGTAGACAGGACAAAGCCGTTGGCAAAAACGCGGATCGTACCATGGCTAACAACCGATAAATACAGTTTCAGTATGATCAGTAATGCCAATATGAACATATTAGTGAGTGCGCAGGATGTTGACGGGTATAATGCTTTTATGCAGCAGGTATTTCCGGGTAAATTTTAGGTTGTGAAAAACACAGCGGTTATTTAGGAAACCTATTTAGTTTTACGTACTAACGAATCATATTTTATTCAACATATATGACCAAATCTGTAAAAATATTCTGGCGCATTTTCTTTGGTGCTTTTGCGGCGATACTGTTGTTGTTGCTGATGATCAACCTCGGGTGGATAGGCGATATGCCTTCAATAGATGATATTGAAAATCCAACCGCATCGCAGGCCAGCCAGGTATTTGCGGATGACGGTACGCCGATGGGTAAATATTATATCGAGGACAGGGTAAATGTGTTAACAAGGGATATCAGTAAACATGTGATCAATGCGCTGGTGGCAACCGAGGATAAACGTTTTTACGATCACAGCGGTATTGATGGATATTCTTTGATGCGTGCTTTTTTATATCTCGGCAGTGAAGGCGGTGCAAGTACCATCACCATGCAGACAGCGAAAAATTTATTTACAGAGAACTGGAGCACAAAAAATATTTTACTACGCAGCATCCAGAAATTAAAAGAAGGTATCATTGCCATCAAGCTGGAAAGAAATTTTACGAAAGAAGAGATCCTTACTTTATATCTCAATACGGTTGCTTTTGGCGATAATGTATTTGGCATCCGTAATGCATCCAATACATTCTTTCAGAAAGAACCTGACCGTTTGAATGTGGAAGAAGCGGCGGTATTGATCGGTATGATCAACGGGCCGGGTATTTATAATCCGCGAACCAACCCACGCCGTGCATTGGAGAGAAGGAACCTTGTGCTGAACAGGATGGTCACAAAAAATTATTTAACACAGGCCGAAGCGGATGTATTAAAACGCAAACCGATCGAGCTCAGTTACCGTAAACTTAATGAGAACAATGGCCTTGGCCCTTACTTCCGTATGATATTGGGCGAGGATATGAAGAAATGGTGCAAGGAACATAAGAAGAATAATGGCGACAGCTATAATTTATACCGAGATGGATTGAAGATCTATACTACCATCAGCCCGCGTATGCAGCAATACGCAGAAGAAGCCGTAGGCAAGCATTTGAGCTACATGCAGAAAATTCTGAATAACCAGGACAACATTAAAAAAGGAACCGTTTGGAAAGGATATGAAAATGTAATTGAATCTGCTGCGAGACAAAGCGAGCGCTGGCGCAACCTGAAAAAAGATGGAATGGAGGATGATGATATCCGTAACACGTTCGACCAGAAAATACCGATGCACATTTTTGCCTGGAACAATACACGTGGCAAAGACACGGTGATGACGCCATATGATTCCATTAAATATCACCGCCAGATGTTACAGGCAGGCTTTATGGTGATGAACCCGTTAGACGGCCAGGTAAAAGCATGGGTAGGAGGGATTGATTTTAAAACATACAAATTCGATCACGCAAATATCAATACCAAACGACAGGTAGGTTCAACCATGAAACCGTTGTTGTATAGCCTCGCTATTGAGGAAGGAGGCTTTACACCCAATACGATGGTAAACGACCAGCAGCAGAGTTTCGGCGGTTATGGAATGGTGCCCGCCACTTCTAAAACCTGCACGGGAACTACGATGCCGATGGCGCTGGCATTGGCAAAATCGCGTAACTGTGCAACAGCGTATGTATTAAAACAATTGGACAACGGCGGTAATGAAGGCGCCAAACGTTTGATCACTTTTTTACGCAAATGCGATTTCACTTCTACCATACCTGCGTACCCGTCTATCGGTATCGGTGCGGTAGAGTTATCGTTGTATGAAATGATGCAGGGTTACAGCATGTTTCCCGGCCGCGGATTTAATGCAAAGCCAATGTACATCACACGAATAGAAGACAGGAACGGAAATGTGCTCGCCACATTTACACCACACAGAAAAGAAGTGATCAGCGACAGGACGGCTTACTCTGTTATTAAAATGATGCAGGGTGTGATGACGATCGGAACAGGCGCAGGGATTGCAAACTACGATATGCCGAGTATGGAGATCGCCGGAAAAACAGGAACCACGAATGATAATGCGGATGCCTGGTTCATGGGTTATACACCACAATTGCTTGCCGGCGGATGGGTTGGCTGCGATGATCGTTTTATCCATTTCAATACAGAGAGCCATAATGGTGAAGGCGGACGTTCTACTATGCCTATCTGGGCGTATTTTATGATCAAGGCGGCAGCAGATCCTAATTGCGGCATCGATACCAAACTCACTTTTGTAAAACCTGAAACGATGCCTGAGATCAATATCAACTTCAATGATCCTACTCCGCTGCTTGATGGTGAAAGTGAAGAGACCGGAACAGGCAAACAAAATGATTATGAAGTACCCAAAGGAATTAAGGCAGAAGACATTTTACCCGAATCGCAACTGGAAGATGATAAGAAAATAACTCCGCCAGGAAAGACGAATGACAATAAGAATAAACCTTCTGCTAAACCTGTAACGCCTGCAACATTGCCTCCCAACACGCCAAAAGCAGAGATGCCGAAGAAGAAACCGGGAGGGAATTAGGTAAGTAATGAGTAATAAGTTTTAAGTAATAAGTTTTAAGGTTCGTTGCGTTTTTACACGGAGTATTTCTTTATATAATTTTTAACTGTTAGTAAAAGTCTTTGTATCATGTCTGCCATCACCAACGAATTCATGAAAGAAATGCTTGCGCGGTCAAGAGGCTATTCAATTGCCATTTTAAAAAAAGGGCCGAATGATGATGATCCGGAGCGCCAGCAAATTGTTTGGGAACATGGAAGAAGAAATTTTGAGCTCCGCGAAGCCGGCTTATTATCTATCGTTTGCCCTGTAATGGATCATGATGATATTAAAGGCATCGGCATTTTCAACACCGGCAAAGAAGAACTTCAAAAGATAATGGATGAGGATCCGGGCGTACAAAAAGGGATCTTTATTTATGAGATCCTCACTTCCCGCAGTTTCCCCGGCGATTCACTTCCGGAATAAGCAAATACAGGTTTCAATCTCATTCACCCTCATAAAAACGTGATTTTTCCCATAGGCAGCCATTAAACGCCAGGCTATTTTTGCATTCTAACCATAAGAAGAACATTTTTTTAACAATCCGGGCAACGAGCGCAAACAGTAGTGTCTCTATATAGCAGGGAGCAAATTATACAACATGAAAAACAGCAATCAAACACAAACAGGAAATATGATCAAACTTCCTTTTTTTGTAACGGTCGTTTACTTTCTTCTGAATAACCAGCTGCCAGAATCGATCCGGTTTATTTTATAAGAACCGGGCTAACCTGCAAAAATTATTTATGAAAAAATTTATACTGGCTCCGGCTTTAGTACTTGCTATACTTATAACCATGCAATCCTGCCAGAAAGATGTGCAGCAGCATACAGAAATGGTAAAAGAATTTACGATCGATACAACCATTACGGCAGACACCAACTATACACTCAATCTCGCTAAATATGGCGATGAAGGCGATGTGGCCACAATTATTGAACCTGCCATACATGCTTCCATAAGCCAGATCGATAATCAAACGGATATGTTTACTTCTGTTTATCATTACACACCTGCGCCAAAAACAACCGGTAATGATGAAGTAACCATTTCTATCAAACACTATAACGGCAACCAGGTTTGCGGCAAAGATTCCACGATCATTTATATTAACCTTACGATCAAGTAGGATCGATATAACAGTGCAGTGAGAAGTTTTCATTTTACCCCAACCCCTAAAGGGGAGCTAAAAAAAATTGGCCTGATTTTTTACCACAGAGTACACAAAGTTTTACACAAAGTTCCGCAGAGAGAGTTTATTCTCAATAATATGAAATGCTAATTACTAACTACTAATTATTAATTAACCCTTTCTTTCCCCAATTCAGATTTAACGATAATTGATTAAATAGATTGCTCTGGTAAAATCCCGCGGCATAACGGATATGGATCTTCTTCAGTAAAATGCCCGCTCCAAAAGAAAAACCATTCAATCCGCTGGTAACATTATATGCATTCAGATCCTGCCGGCGCTGAAAATTGTAACCGGTAGTGAGTTCCAGTTTTTCATTTAAAAATATCTGTGCCGATAAAACAACATGCGAAAATATTTTCTGCAGTGTGCTGTTACTGTTATACCCATTCTCACCTTCCGAGGCGCGGAAAGTTGTGTCGTTATAATAGATATTGAACTTCTGTAAATGATGCGCTGTTAAAGAAAACTGGAAGGGCGCATTCTCTAATCTTTTTGTAATACCCGCCTGCAGATCGAATGGCAGTTCTTCTTTGTTATTGCTGCCATCATACGTTTTTAATTGCGTTCCCATATTTTTTGCCACAACACTCACCTGCCAATGATTAGCCGAATCGTAATAAGAAACACCTACGTCAAAAGCAAGCCCCGACGAACGGTATTGCCCGTAACTCGAATTAATATATTTCATGGTGAGCCCATAAAAAAAACGTTCATGGTATTGTTTCGATGCCATTGCCTGCACCACATAATCAACCGGCCGGAAAGTGCCAAGTATATTACCGGCGGCATCGGTTTGCGTAAGTGTTCCGTAATCAAAATAATTTGCACCAACTGCGATATTTGTTTGCGATGCTTCGAGGTGCCACGCCGTTGTAAGGCTGTAATTGCGGATGCCCGCTAAAAAAGAATTGAAAGAAGTGTTTACCTGCTGGTGCATATCATCGCGCAGCAAAGAAGGGTTATGAAAGATCATACCCACATCATTCCCGATCGATGAAACATTCACACCGCCCAAAGCCGATAACTGCGCCGTATTCGGCTGCGACAGGAAATTGAATACAGCATTACCCCCCAGCGTTTGCGCAGGAAGTTTGCTGAAACAAATAATGGTTATGAAAAAAAGACAACGACGCATAATGCCTAGCTATCAGCAATAGTATCGATAATTCTTCTAAAAGAAAACTGAAAGCTGATAGATGATGGCTGAAAGACCGTCAGCTACACAAGCGCCAGGTCGATCACCTGCTGCATTGTTTTAACATAATGAAACGCTACGCCCTTGATAAAATTATTATCGATCTCATTCACATCTTTTTCATTCTGCCAGCAGAGAATGATCTCTTTCAACCCCGCTCTTTTTGCAGCAAGTATTTTTTCTTTGATACCACCAACCGGCAAAACCTGCCCGCGTAAAGTGATCTCGCCTGTCATGGCGAGAAACGGTTTTACTTTTCGCCCGGTAAATGCAGAGGTCAATGAGGTAAGCATGGTAATGCCCGCGCTCGGCCCGTCTTTCGGCACAGCTCCTTCCGGAACATGCACATGGATATTCTTTTTAGAGAATTCCTCCGGGTCAACACCTAATTTTTTTGCATTGGCCTGCAGATAACTCAATGCGGTTGTGGCGCTTTCTTTCATCACATTGCCAAGGTTGCCTGTTAATTTCAGTTCGCCTTTGCCATCGCTTAAAATGGTTTCAATAAAAAGTATGTCGCCGCCAACATAGGTCCATGCAAGCCCCACTGCCACTCCGGGCATGTTAGCTGTTTTATAGATCTCATTGCTGTAACGCGATTGCCCCAGTATCTTTTCTACATCCTGCGCGGTAACTGTCGACTTCACTTTATTTTTCATCGCCAGTTCTTTTGCCTGGTAGCGCATGATGGAAGCCAGTTGCCTGTCTAATTCTCGAACACCGCTTTCTCTTGTATGCTGCTCAATTATTTTTTCAAGTACTTTATCATTGATCCTGAAGTTTACCTTGCTTAAACCATGCGCATCTTTTTGTTTGGGCAATAAGTGGCGTTTTGCGATCTCTACTTTTTCTTCCACAGCATAACCACTCAGGTCGATGATTTCCAGCCGGTCGCGGAGTGCGGGTTGAATATTCTGTAAATTATTGGCTGTTGCTATGAACAACACTTTGCTCAGGTCATATTCGAGTTCGAGATAATTATCGTAAAAAGTATGGTTCTGTTCGGGATCCAGCACTTCCAATAAAGCAGAAGAAGGGTCGCCGCGAAAATCACTGCCTATCTTATCGATCTCATCCAGTATCATTACCGGATTGGATGATTTGCATTTGCGTATGTTCTGAATGATACGCCCGGGCATCGCACCAATATAGGTTTTGCGGTGGCCGCGGATCTCACTCTCATCATGCAATCCACCCAAACTCACACGCACATATTTTCTGCCTATCGCATGTGCAATAGAACGCCCAAGCGATGTTTTGCCGATACCCGGAGGCCCGAGAAAACAAAGTATCGGGCTGCGCATATCGCCTTTCAGTCTCAGTACGGCCAGGTATTCGAGTATGCGGCTTTTGATCTTGCCCATACCGTAATGATCTATGTCTAAAACTTTTTTTGCATTCTTCAGATCATAATTATCAGCCGTATAATCCAGCCACGGCAGATCCAGCATCAGATCGAGGTGGTTATATACAACAGAATAATCCGGTGTTGTCGGATGCATCCGTTCCAGCTTCTCGATGCCGTTCTTAAAAAGTGTTTTCGCAGCTTCGGGCCATTTTTTGGCTTCGCCTTTCTTCTTCATTTCGGCGATCTCTCTTTCATTGGTATCGCCACCCAGTTCGTCCTTGATACTTTTTAACTGTTGCTGTAAAAAATAATCGCGTTGCTGCTTATCAATTTCTGTTCTTGTCTTGTTGG
>Ga0206949_1024_pt2 | contig 50277 bp, 44 predicted proteins | sample Alteio_BWOrgHeat_40_FD_153240 | JGI IMG/M metagenome (GOLD analysis project Ga0206949, IMG submission 153240) | Enriched cells from forest soil in Barre Woods Harvard Forest LTER site, Petersham, Massachusetts, United States -... | ecosystem: Environmental > Terrestrial > Soil > Temperate forest >...
CAGCAAAATTTACCATCAGTTAATGTTATGACGAGTGGTTTTTGCAAAATGTTAGTAAAACGAAAAAAAATTTCTTGTAATGAATAAAGCCTCCCGGATACCGGAAGGCTTTATTTTCATAACTAATTGATAATTAGTGCTGTATATTCACCTTGCTGGCGTAGTTAACAGAGTTTGATTTTACATTGATGATATAAACACCATTAGTAAGGCCAGACAGGTCAGCTTGTTTAACGCCTGTTCCCTGGGTCATGGTTATGGTGGAGTTATACACCTCGCGGCCTGTAACATCAGACACACTTACTGCTCCTGTTTCGCTGGCAATTGTATTCCACTGTATGTTCAGCCTTCCGTTTGAAGGATTAGGGAATACAAATACTGAAGATGCGGCATTGTAATTATTAACAGCCAAAGCAGAAAGCGGAGTTATCGTATAAGATACAGTGTGCTGAATAAAGCTTGCTGTGGTCACTGACGATGTGCTTGTTGGCAGATTGATGCTCGTGTAAGGAGTAGTAATATATTGTAGATCCTCAGGGAATACTGTGTAAGTGCCCGCAGTGAGTGAACCGAACGAATAATTACCTGAAGCATCGGTCTTGGTATTCTGCATCAGTGTACCTGCTGAGTTAAAGAGGTACATGGTTAACCCAACTGCAGGAGCGCTGCCACCAGTTCCTTTATTAGCGCCGGTAGTTACATTACCACCTATGAAGCCGCTGCCTGTAGTAAGTGTACCGGTCATCATAGTTATGTTCTGGCCTGCATCAACAGTTCCGTTTACGTGTGGTAATACAGTAGCTCCATACCAGTAGTAGCTGCTTGTGTGGTAGGTAGGTATATACCCAAAGCCACTTGTAGCAGTGTCAGCTGCCTTGATCCTGAATGAATCGGTTGGCTCATTGTTGAATATGAAATTAGCGCTGCTGCCTGAAGAGTAAACGGTAGTAGAATCAATTGCTGTGAGTATCAATGTACCCGGATTGTAGGTAATGAGCCACACTTTCACAGGGCCATAATAAGGAGAGCCGGTAAATAAAACACTGCCGGAGATTTCGTCATAAGCCGTCACTGTCATTGGTGTAGTAGCATATACCGGGCCACCGCAACCTGCAACAGTATATGATATAGTAGCTGTTCCAGCAGCTACACCGGTTACAACACCGGTAATAGGGTCCACTGTAGCTACTGCTGTATTGCTGCTGCTCCATGTACCACCGCTCACAGTCTCGGTCAAAGTAGTAGTAGCAGTTGCCATTACCGTAGATGCACCGCTGATAGTGCCAGAGCTCACGCTGCTCATTACCGTAACAGTAGCGAAGGTACTTGCAACGCCGCAAAGTGTGGTTACGTAATAACCTATCGTTACAGTGCCCGAAGAAACACCGGTGAGTACACCACCTGACGATATTGTGGCCAATGCGGTACTAAGACTGCCCCAGGTACCGCCGCCTGTAGCGTCAGTAAGGCTGATAGTAGATCCTACGCATACACTGGAAGGTCCGGTAATGCCCGTATAAATGGCCGGTGCAGGCACAGTATCAGAGACGTACACGGCACACATGCCGCCAATACTATACATAATGGTCGTAGACCCATAATTCACGCCTGTGCAGATACCCGTGCCACTGCCTATTGTCGCTATAGAAGGAATGAAGCTGTCCCAGGTCCCGCCAGGTGTGGCGTCTGAAAAGGTAGTAGTACTGCCAATACATTCATGGCTAACACCTATAATAGGCGTAGGCATAGCAACGATATATTCCGTCTGGTAAACAGAAATTCCGGCTACAGTATAGGTGACTGTCGCAGTACCGGCAGACATACCTGTAACGACGCCGGATGAACTGCCTACAACAGCTATGGCTGTAACAGAACAACTCCAGACACCGCCAGGAGTCGCATCAGTTAAGGCTACAGTAGATCCCACACACATCGAGTCAGCGCCTATGATAGGGGTTACGGCAAATGAGGCAAATGAGGCCAGCATTGCAAAGAACGTCAGGGTAAAAAGCTTTTTCATTTTATTGGTTTTTTTGGTTAAGGTGACTTGATTTTTTTAATGATTTAATGAAATTTCAGCAAAAGTGATCGGCAGTTAATATTATGACGTGTTGTTTGTATGGGATGTTAGTAAAAAATAAAAAGAATTTTTTCTGTAATAAAATAAAGCCTCCCGGATACCGGGAGGCTTTATTTTATTGAAACGATTGATTATTAGTGCTGTATCTCTATTTTGTTGTTGTAGTTAACTGATGCAGAACGTACGCTCATCATATAGATACCGTTAGTAAGATCAGACATGTTAAGCTGAGTGCTGCCTGTACCTGATGTCATGTTCAGAGTAGATTTATACACCTCACGGCCAGTCATATCAGAGATCACCACATTACCTGTTTCGCTACCTATTGTATTCCATTGAATATTCATTTTTCCGTTAGAAGGATTAGGGAATACAAATACAGATGCAGTATTAGTGGTTACATTGTTAATACCTTCATTTGCAGGAGTGATAGTTCCAGAGACTGTATGTTCAATAAAGTTTGCAGCAGATACCGATAAAACAGCAGCAGATACCGTGATGCTTGTAAACGCGGTTGTCTTATAGTTGAGCGCCTCTGGGAATACAGAATAAGTACCATAAGGAACATTGCTGAAGCCATAGTTTCCTGATGCATCAGTAACAGCCTGCTGCATGATAGCGCCACCTGAACTAAGCAGGTATACCTGCAGGCCTGCAACTGCTGTGCTGCCGGTGCCCTTGTTTGCACCTGAAGTCACATTACCACCTACAAAGCCTGGGCCGGAAGTAATCGTACCTGTTCCCATAGTTATGTTCTGGTTAATGTCGGCAGTGCCGGCTACGTGTGGAAGCACATTAGCTGAATACCAGTAGTAGCTGCTGGTGTGGTAAGTAGGTACATAGCCATAAGTACCGATCAATACAGGAGTATCAACTGTTGCTGCTTTTATCCTGAAGGAGTCTGTAGGATTGCCGAGGAACTGATAAGTAACGCTGGTGCCTGAAGAGCAGTATACATAAGTAGAATCTGTTGCTGCGAGGTTAAGCGTTGACGGATCGTAAGTAATGAGCCATACTTTAACAGAGCCAACATAAGGAGAACCTGTGAAAGAAATTGTACCAGAGATAACATCATATGGTGCAACTGAATCAACTGCAGTAGCAGTAGCTGTGCCGCCACAACCCGTAACTGTATAAGAAATTGTGGTAGTGCCAGCCGCAACCGCTGTTACCACACCAGAAGATGATATAGTGGCAACTCCTGTATTGCTGCTGCTCCATACACCGCCGCCTACGGTCTCAGACAAATATTGTGTGCTGCCCGCTATCACTGTACCGGTTCCTGAAATAACACCTGCGCTCAATGTGGTGGCAACGCTTACTGTTTTTACTGCCGTTGATGTTCCGCAAGTACCCGTAACTACATAAGATATTATAGAAGTACCGAGAGATACGCCTGCCACTACGCCAGAAGATGATATTGTGGCAACTGACGTATTGCTGCTGCTCCATACGCCGCCTGATACGATGTCAGATAACGTCATTGTGGAACCAGGACAAACAGATGAAGGACCTGAAATAGTACCTGGATAAGGTGCGCCAACTACTGTATCGGCCTGATAAGCTATGCAGGAGCCTATTGAATATTCGATCATATTATACCCTGCAGATACACCAGTCGTTATACCGGAGGCAGAACCAATGCTGGCGATTGAAGGATTGAAGCTGCTCCAAACGCCACCCGATGTTGCATCGCTGAAGGTACTGGTACTACCTACACAGATCGTAGTTATACCGGTAATTGCAGCAGGCATCGGGTTTACTGTGAAAAGCATGTACACGGAAGAACCGCTAACGGTATAGGTTATCGTTGCTGTTCCTGCAGCTACACCATAAACATTTGCCGCATACGGAGGGTAAGTGGTGATTGTTGCTACAGCAGTATTACTGCTGCTCCAGGTACCACCCGGAGAAGAGGAGTCTGCAACGTATGCCGTGGAGCCGGCGCAAACACTGGAAACACCCGTGATAGGGGTGAGTGCGAATGAGGCAAATGACATGACCACTGCCAGGAATGTTAGAGCGAAGAGTTTTTTCATAAATGTTGTTTTTTGAGATGAGAAACTATTTGTTTGTTTTTAAAGGTTTTTGTTTTTGCCCGTATGTATTATGACGTGTATCGGAGGGGGAATGTTAGGATTTCTACGAAATTTTATTTATATTATATAAATAAGGTTGGTCTAATACGTAAGAACTCCCCCGCCGTTGGGCGGGAGTTCTTATTGATATTTCAGAAAAAATTATTGCTGTATTAGTAATTTACTACTATAGTAGATGTTGTCAGACTTGATGGTGATCAGGTAAACAGCATTTTTTAGGTCAGACAGATTGATCTGAACCTGGCCTGATGGAGATGCCATTTTTATATCAGAGTTATATACCTGCCTGCCAACGACATCAGAAATAACAACGGAAGCATTACCATCAGGCTGGCCGTTCCATTTAATATTCAGATTGCCGGTAGTAGGATTAGGGAATATGCTGATATCACCCTTGCTTACCACCTGTGTAACGCTGGTGGTAACCGGTGAGATGATCTTAGACCCTACATTTTCCACAAAGTCTATATTATTAATCACCTGATTGGATCCACCGATAACAACAGGTGCAGATATGGTACTGAAGTCCGCATCCACAGGGTAAATAACATAGTTGCCATCAGCAAGAGACATAAAGTTGTAGTTTCCTGAATTATCGGTATTGGTAGTAGTGATCAGGTTGTTAGCGCCATCTTCCAGGTTAACAACTATGCCCACTACAGGTGATGCACCGGAAGTGCCTTTTGCCGCACCTGAAACTATCGAGCCGCTAATAGATCCCGGAGTTCCGGTGGTAACGGTTACAGTATGGTATGCACCGCACCCGCCCAACAGGTAGTAGATATTGATAACACCTGCGGAAACACCTGTTACAGTACCACCGGAACTGATAGTACCAATAGAAGTATTACTGCTCAACCATGTGCCGCCTGATACGCCATCGCTAAGTGTGATCGTACCGCCAATGGCAACAATAGAAAAACCGGAGATAGTGGTAGGAACCGGGGTAACAGTGACTACATGATATGCGTAACAGCCACCAACGATGTAGTATATAGTCGCTGTACCAGCGCCAATACCGGTAACCACGCCCGAAGAATTAACCTTGGCATGAGCGGTGTCGCTGCTGAGCCATGTGCCACCTGAAGTAGCATCACTTAAAGTAATGCTATTTCCTACACACACTGTTGAAGGCCCTGATATAGACGTGCCTCCCGTAACTGTTACAGTGTGGTATGCGTAGCAGCCACCCACAGAGTAGTAGATATTTACCACACCAGCCGCAACGCCGGTCACTGTGCCGCCGGAGGTAACGGTAGCAATAGCTGTATTGCTGCTGATCCATGTGCCGCCCGATGTAGCATCACTTAAGGTGATGGTAGAGCCCACACAAACTGCTGAAGGACCGGATATAGAAGCGCCGCCGGTAACAGTAACAGTGTGGTAAGCATAGCAACCACCGACTATATAATAGATAGTAGCCGTACCTGCTGATACGCCGGTAACAACTCCTGACGAGCTGACTTTTGCATGTGTGGTATCGCTGCTCAGCCATGTGCCACCTGAAGTTGCATCGCTTAATGCGATAGTAGACCCTGCGCAAACCGTAGATGCACCGGAGATAACGCCTCCGGTAACTGTTACAGTATGATATGCGTAACAGCCACCGACAGAGTAGTAGATATTTACTACACCAGCTGCAACGCCCGTTACTGTGCCGCCAGACGAAACAGTTGCTGTCGCGGTATTGCTGCTGATCCATGTGCCACCGGATGTAGCATCACTTAAAGTGATTGTAGAGCCAGCACAAACTGTTGAAGGACCGGATATAGATGCACCGCCTGTCACCGTCACTGTATGGTAAGCGTAACAGCCACCGGCTATATAATAGATAGTAGCGGTACCTGCTGAAACCCCTGTCACCACACCAGTGGAGCTAACAGATGCATGTGTGGTATCACTGCTGAGCCATGTGCCGCCAGTTGTTGCATCGCTCAATGAAATGGTAGAGCCTGCGCAAACTGTTGATGCCCCTGAGATAACGCCGCCTGTAACCGTTACAGTATGGTAGCCATAACAGCCGCCTACTGTGTAATAGATATTTACCACACCTGCAGCAACGCCGGTTACAGTGCCACCAGAGGTAACGGTAGCTGTAGCTGTGCTGCTGGTAAGCCATGTACCGCCAGATGTTGCGTCACTTAATGTAATACTGGAGCCCGCGCAAACTGTAGACGGGCCATAAATAGTAGTCCCGGAAGTAACAGTAACTGTGGTAACAGCACTGCAGCCACCGGATAATTTATAAGTTATTGTTGCTGTGCCCGCGCTCATGCCCGTAACTACGCCTGAAGTAATGCCAATGGTGGCAACAGATGTGTTGCCGCTGGTCCATGACCCACCAGTTGTAGCATCAGTCAAAGTAGTAGTAGAACCAATACATACGGTTGTCGTTCCGCCAATTGATGCGGCACCCGAAGTCACAGATACTGTATGAACCGAAATACATCCGCTGACAGAATAAGTGATATTTGTTGTACCGATGCTTATGCCGGTTACAACACCTCCTGAGCTAACTGTCGCCACAGCGGTATTGCCGCTTGACCAGGTGCCGCCTGAAATTGCGTCACTTAATGTGATCGTTAAGCCCACGCAAACTGAAGTGCTTCCAGAGATAGACGCACCGCCCGTAACTGTCACAGTTTTAAACGCATAGCACCCGCCGGCTATATAATAGATAGTTGCAGTGCCCGCTGCCACACCGGTTATAGTTCCGGAAGACGTTACAGTAGCTATTGCTGTATTACTGCTGCTCCAGGTACCGCCTGTTGTGGCATCAGTGTCAGATATAGCTGAACCTGCACAAACAGTAGAAGGCCCGGTTATAGATGCAGCACCGCTTGTTATAGTTACAGTAGTGTATGCGGCGCAGCCGCTGGATAGTATATAAGAGATAGTAGCCGTGCCTGCAGCGACCCCGGTAACCACACCAGAAGTAATGCCGACGGTTGCAACGGAAGTATTGCTGCTGGTCCATGAGCCACCTGATGTAGCATCAGTTAATGTAGTGGTAGATCCTATGCAGGTAGTCTTAGTGCCACCGATAGAAGAGGCACCTGAAGTAACGGTAACGGTATGATATGCGAAGCAACCACCCACTGAGTAGTAAATGTTTACGGTGCCGCTGCCTACTCCGGTTACTACACCTCCTGAACTAACCGTAGCGAGGGCAGTATTACTGCTCGTCCATGTGCCGCCAGTTGTTGCATCAGTCAAAGTGATAGTCAGGCCTACACAGACTGTTGATGGTCCATAGATAGTGGCACCTGCTGTAACTGTAACTGTTTTGTATGCATAGCAACTGCCAATCACGTAGTAGATAGTTGCCGTACCGGCTGAAACACCGGTTATGTAACCATATGATGTTACGGTAGCAACAGCACTATTACTGCTGCTCCAGGTACCGCCTGTTGTGGCATCGGTATCAGATATAGCCGATCCTGCACAAACTGTAGAAGGCCCTGTTATTGATGACGCACTGGTTGTTATGGTTACGGTAGTATATGCGAGACACCCGCCTGAAAGTACATAAGAAATTGTTGTTGTGCCCGCAGAAACGCCGGTCACTATGCCTGAAGTAATACCGACAGTTGCAACAGCCGTATTACTGCTGGTCCACGCCCCACCAGATGTTGCATCTGTCAACGCAGTAGTAGAACCTATACAGGTAGTTTTAGTGCCGCTGATTGATGCCGCGCCTGATGTAACAGTAACAGTATGGTAGGCATAGCAGCCACTCACAAAATAATAAATGTTTGCAGTGCCGGCAGAGACACCTGTTACTAGGCCACCAGAGCTGATTGTCGCAACTGCTGTATTGCTGCTCGTCCACGATCCGCCTGTTGTGGCATCGGTCAAAGTAATGGTCAGTCCAACACAAACAGAAGAAGACCCGTAGATGGTAGCGCCTGCGGTAACTGTCACTGTTTTGTAGGCGTAACAACCGCCGGCAATATAGTAGATCGTTGCCGTGCCTGCCGAAACACCGGTTATAGTGCCGTATGCATTAACGGTGGCAACAGCAGTATTGCTGCTGCTCCATGTACCGCCTGTCGTAGCATCGGTGTCAGATATCGCTGAGCCTGCACAAACGGTTGAAGGCCCCGTAATAGAAGCTGCCCCTGTGGTAATAGTTATCGTGGTGTAAGCCGTGCAGCCGCTGGAAAGCATATAAGTGATGGTAGCCGTGCCTGCGGAAATACCCGTAACAACCCCTGAAGTCATGCCAATGGTTGCAACTGCTGTATTGCTGCTCGTCCACGCGCCGCCAGATGTGGCATCAGTTAACGCAGTGGTAGAACCAACACAAGTAGTCTTAGTGCCGCCTATAGAAGTCGCGCCCGATGTAACTGTCACTGTATGGTAACCATAGCAGCTGCCCACTATGTAATAAATATTCACTGCACCACTGCCAACACCTGTTACCACACCGCCAGAGCTTACCGTGGCTGTAGAAGTACTGCTGGTTGTCCAGGTACCGCCGCTGGTAGCATCACTGAGGGTGATCGTCAACCCAACGCATACCGTAGTTGGGCCGTAAATGGTAGCTGCCCCTGTTACGGTTACCGTAGTATATGCGCTGCAGCCACTAGATGTTACGTAAGATATAATAGCTGTGCCTGCCGAAACACCGGTGACAACTCCTGAAGTAATACCGATAGTTGCTACAGATGTGTTAGCGCTGCTCCATGCACCGCCTGATGTGGCGTCAGTTAATGTAGTCGTAGAGCCCGCGCAGATCGTTTTCGTACCACCTATACTTGATGGCCCGGCAATAACCGTAACACTATGAAACGCGGCGCAGCCGCCCACCAGGTAGTAGATGCCAGTAACCCCTGATGACACGCCGGTTAATACACCACCCGAGGTGATCGTAGCCACAGATGATGTTGCAGAGGTCCAGGTACCACCACTGGTAGCATCGGACAAAGTGATCGTACCACCAGCGCAAACCGACGTAGGGCCGCTTATAGTGGCTGGTGTCGGATTAACAGTGACCACTGTAGTAGCAAGTGCAGTGCCACGCGAGTAGCTGATAGTAGCAGTGCCAGCCGATACACCTGTTACTACGCCTATGGAAGTAACTGTTGCTACCGCCGTATTGCCGCTGTGCCAGGTGCCACCCGTACTCGTGTCCGCCAGTCCGGTAGTATTGCCAACACATACCGTCTTGGTACCGGAAATAGTACCTAGAGCAAATGAAGCGAAGGACAGTAACAACGCAATCATTGTCAGTGTAAAGTTCTTTTTCATAATCAGCTTAAATTAATTGATGATTGATATACTTCAGTGAAATTTTCCGTGTTCAATTAATACAGACATAACTAAAATCGATAGGGTTGGGAAGCCTGTAGAAAAAATTCTACTTTATTCGGGAGTAAATATATCTAAAAGTTTGTGACAATCAAACGGTTCGGTGAAAATAAACAATCTAATAACTTCCATTTGTAAATCACTGATAGTAAATAGTAACTGAAAGTTAAACAAAAAAGCTCCCGATATTTTCGGGAGCTTTTTTGAGGAAATATTGTATTTAATGTTTACTTCTGTATAAGGAGTTTGCTGCTGTAATTGACATTGGCAGACTTGACAAAGATGAAGTACATACCATCTATCAACTTGGTTGTATTGATCTGTGCTTGCCCCGAAGCAGCGGTCATATTCAGATCAGAAGCAAATACCCTTTGACCGGTAACATCTGTTATAGTCACATTTGCTGCACCCACCTGCTGGCCGTTCCATCGAATATTCAGTTCTCCGCTCGTTGGGTTGGGGAATATGGTAATGCCGTTGTCAGCAGTTAATGAACCTACAAGTGTATTTTCAACTATATAAGGCGTGATCTGGAAGATAGGTGAAATATGCCTCTTAAAGTTAATGCCGCCCACCAGCTCACCGGATGAATTTAAGTTGATGGCAGATGATGGGGTAGTGAGGTACTGGTAGTCTTCAGGATAAATAATATAACTGCCATTAGGTATCCTGCTGAAAAAATAAGCGCCTGAATCATCTGTATAAGTATAGCTAAGCACTTTATGCGTAGCTGCGTCTTCAAGGTACATCAGCATTCCTGCATCTGCTTCCACACCGCCGGTACCTTTTCCTGCACCGAAATATACATTACCGCTGATGAAGCCAGGGCCCGATGGCATGGTACCATAGATCATTATAACATGCAGCGAGTCAGATGCTGTTGTATGTGCAACGGTCGCCGCAGAGCTCCAGTTAGGTGTTGATGAACTATAAGTAGGTATGTATCCGCTCGTACCAGGTGCGCCATAGATCATTCTCGCCTTCACCATATAATTGCCCGGCGCTTCGCCATCAAATTCATAGTAGGTAATGCTATCTACATAGCAGGTGTTCATAGAGTCAAGCGCTTTTATCGAACTGTCAATCGGATTGTACTGTATCAGCCATACTTTCATGTCCAGGGTATCCGGGGTTGGTCCACCGAATGTAATATGCCCGAATATACGATTACCGTAAAGAGAGATCGTATCTGTGCCTGTGCATCCATGGGCATCAGTACCGGTTACTGTGTAAGTTGTTGTAGCGGCAGGACTGATAGTAGTGGTGCCACATGTAGGGCATGACATTCTGCTGGCCGGAGCCCACGAATAAGTCAACCCGCCAATCGCTGTGAGCGTATACTGGTCGCCACACGTAGCATGGCTTGCCGTTGCAGTCACGGTGGGCGAGTCAATGATCATCAGCGCCGAGTCAATCCCAACAAGGGCGCAAGGCAATGAACTCATTAAAACTACACCAACCAGGTTGCCATTTGACGGCACGAAGCTGAAAGTTGATGCAGTGGCGCCCGGGACTGGAACCCCATTCACATCCCACTCATATGCTGGTGCAAAGCCACCTGAAGTAATAGTAGTAGTATAAGTCACTGTAGTTCCAGGACATACCGTGTCGCCAGGTGACGCACTTATTGAAACCGTCGGAAATATCTTTGGATTTACCGTTACTGTCGCTAACGCTGTGCATCCTCCCGTCGTAGTATAAGTAATAGTACACCCACCGCCCGAAACACCCGTGACAAAGCCCGTTGTAAGACCTACTGTGGCAATCGTTGTGCAAGAATTGCTCCACGTTCCACCTGTCACAATATCTGAAAGCCCAATCGTTGATCCAACACATACAGTGCCTCCTCCGGTAATTACCCCGGGCGTAGGATATACCCTTACAGTAACAGTATCAAAACTGCCGCCTAAAGTGTAAGAAATTAGGGTCGTCCCCGCAGTCAGGCCAGAAACTACACCTGTTCCGCTGCCTATAACAGCTACGGATGTATTGGTGCTAGTCCATACACCTCCTGGAGTTATATCAGTTAGTGCAACTGTATATCCCGTGCAAAGAAATGTAGTGCCGGTTATTGGTCCAATAGCAAAGGATGTGATAGAGACAAGCAATGCAACGCACGCCAGGATAAAGGTCTTTTTCATAAATATTCAGATTTGGTCACAATATTCAACGTCTACTTTTGCAAAAATAAATCATAATTCCCAATATATACAAATAAATTTCACTGAAGTGGAAAAATTTAGCACATCAAATAAGAAGAGGGTGTTCCGGACTTTCTGAAACACCCTCTTCTAACATTCTATAACGCTACCTATAGGTTCCCTCTCTTCGCTTGTTCTCTTTCTATAGCTTCAAATAAAGCTTTGAAATTCCCTGCGCCAAAACTCTGTGCACCCTTGCGCTCTATGATCTCAAAGAATAGCGTAGGCCTGTCTTCCACCGGCTTTGTGAATATCTGCAACAGATAGCCTTCTTCATCGCAGTCTACCAGTATGCCCAGCTCCTGCAATGGCGCAATGTCTTCGTCAATTTTACCCACACGGGTTGGCAGTTCATCATAGTACGCGTTTGGCGGCGCACTCAGAAATTCCACTCCGCGTGCTTTCAGTTGGCGCACGGTAGCCACTATATCCTTTGTCGCGATTGCAATATGCTGCACGCCCTCACCTTCATAAAAGTCGAGGTATTCTTCTATCTGCGATTTTTTCTTTCCTTCAGCCGGTTCATTTATCGGGAACTTCACAAAGCCGTTGCCATTGCTCATTACTTTGCTCATCAGGGCAGAGTATTCTGTGTTTATCTGTTTATCATCAAACGACAGGATATTTACAAACCCCATTACGTCTTCATACCACTTAATCGTTGGGTTCATGCGGTTCCAGCCCACATTACCCACGCAATGGTCCACATGCAGCAACCCTGCGTCTGCCGGGTTGTAGTCGCTTTTCCATTCTTTGTATCCGGGCAGGAATACACCGTTGTAATTTTTACGCTCTACAAACAGGTGCACTGTTTCTCCATAAGTATAGATACCACTCATCCTTACTTCCCCGTTCTCGTCTTTCACGGTCTTCGGCTCCATGTATATTTTTGCGCCACGGCTCACAGTTTCTTCAAATGACTTGTAGGCATCATCTACCCACAGCGCCAGTATCTTTACTCCGTCGCCATGCTTGAAGATATGCTCCGATACAGGGTGTTTAGAGCTCAATGGTGTAGTCAGCACTAAGCGTATCTTACCTTGTTTTAGTACATATGATGCCACATCACGCACTCCTGTTTCAGGTCCGGCATACGCCAGCGACTGGAAGCCAAAGGCTGTCTTATAATAGTGTGCAGCCTGCTTGGCGTTGCCTACATAAAGTTCTATATGGTCTGTGCCGTTTATTGGCAGAAAATCTTTTGCCAGCGTCATCTTCTGGCTTGCTGTTAATGTATTTCCCATGAGTTATAATTTTTTGACGTTGTTTGTTAATACGGCCTCTTTGTGCTGGCTATTCTATCCAGCTATATATGTAGCTGTCATCTTCTATCCCCATTGCGTCTTTCGTAAGTACCAGCGGATGAAAAGTATCTACCATTACAGCCAGTTCCTTCGTTTCTTTCGCACCAATGCTTTTCTCTACAGTTCCGGGATGTGGGCCATGAGGTATGCCTGCCGGGTGCAGGGTTATCATCCCACGTTCCACATGTTTGCGGCTCATAAAGTCGCCATCTACATAGTACAGTACTTCATCGCTGTCTATATTGCTGTGATTGTATGGCGCTGGTATAGAGTGGGGGTGGTAATCAAACAGGCGCGGCACAAACGAACATACCACAAAATTGTGCGCATCAAACGTCTGGTGTACTGGTGGTGGTTGATGTACACGTCCAGTGATCGGTTCAAAGTCGTGTATGCTCAGCGCATAGGGGTATTCACAACCATCCCATCCTATCACATCAAATGGGTGGTGCCCGTACCAAATCGGGTATAGAAAACCTTTTTTCTTTACCTGTATCAGGAACTCTCCCTGCATATCTATTGTTTCCAGGTCTTGCGGCAGGCGGATGTCGCGCTCGCAGTAAGGTGAATTTTCCAGCAGTTGCCCGTACTTGCTCAGGTATCTTTTAGGAAAAGTAATTGGGCTGAACGACTCGATGATAAACAACCTGTTGTCTTCACGGTCAAACTCTACCTGGTAGATGGTACCACGGGGTACCACCACATAATCGCCATACCCGAACGGTATCTGCCCATATTGTGTTTTCAGTGTGCCTGTACCTTCATGAATGAATAACACTTCATCGGTATCTGCATTCTTATAAAATACGTTCCCTGTTAGTCCTTTCTTTGGCGCTGCAAGGGTCAACTGTACATCATTATTGAATAGCACGGTCTTCCGGCTTTTCAGGTAATCTTCTTCCGGTGCTATATGGAATCCCTTAAAGCTTCTGTGCTTCAGTATGTTTGAGGTCGCTGCCACTGGTGCTACATTTATCGGATCTTCCGTCCTGATGATCTTTGTGGGAGCATGGGTATGGTACAGCAGCGATGAATTGGATGAAAAGCCTTCCGTGCTGAAAAGCTGTTCAGAATATAGCGTGCCATCCGGTTTGCGAAACTGGGTATGCCGCTTCCGGGGTATTTTTCCTAAAGAATGATAATGAGGCATCAGCGTTTGTTTGTCCAAAATTACTATTTTCCTGTTTCATAGGCGCGCCCTGCTTTTTATTTTATCATGATTTTCGTCAGTTCCTGCCGAAAAAAAATTGCAAAAACGTTTTTTTATAATACCTTTATTCGAGCCAATTTTAAGCATGGAGGAGAATTTTATATTGATAGCTGAGGATGATGCGGACGACCGGTTTCTTTTGCAATCTGCTTTCGAGGAGAACGGATTCAAAGACAGGCTGCATTTTGTGGAGAACGGTGTGGAGCTCCTTGATTTTTTACAGGATATGACCGCACACGAAAGCGCGGCGAAAATGCCCCGTTTTATTCTGCTGGACCTCAACATGCCCAAAAAAGACGGCAGAGAGGTGTTAAAAGAAATAAAGCAAAATAGTAAGCTAAAAAAAATACCGGTAATTATTTTTAGCACCACAAATAATGAGCAGGAAATGAAACGCTGCTATGAATTAGGTGCTAATTCATACATTACTAAGCCCAATAACTTTGAAAGTCTCATAAAAACAGTGTCTGCTTTACGGAGTTATTGGATGCATACCCCTAATGTACCGGGCGAAATGTAAGTTCCGGCATTGTTTTTGAGTGTATTAAACGTGGAGTTGTTGTTTTATGAAGTATTGCAACGGTAAAGCGGAGGTGGTGCATACGGTTTTTAAGGCCGGTGAGTTTTTTACTTTGCAACCTGTAACCAATAGTTAAATAGAATGATTTATGTCTGGTAGCAAAAAGGTGCTGATTATAGATGATGAAACGGATTTGTGCCTGTTATTAAAAGACTACTTTCTTCGCAAACACTACGATGTAAGTGTATCTCATACATTGAAAGAGGGTACTGAACTGATCAATGCCCTTCATCCCGATATCCTCTTTATCGATAACAATCTGCCAGATGGCGTCGGTTGGGCAGTTGCACCCATTATTGCTGCGGAAAATCCGTCAATCTATTTTATACTCATCAGCGCTTTTCATCCACCGGTGCCTCAAATGCCAAAGAACGCACGGTATATGGCCATTGAAAAACCTATAAGCCTGGCCGACCTCAACAAAGAGTTTGCTCAATGGTAAGGCCAGCCGGGCACGCTACGCATAGTAGTTTTACAGGGTAGCTGGCAAGTACTTAATCAACGGAACCTCTTCTGATAAAACCTAACAAAAGAGAGACGATGGCCAGCACCAGCAGAATGTGAATAATAGAGCCTGCGCTATAAACAAAAGCTCCAAGTACCCAGCCAATGATCAGGATAACAGCAATGATATACAGTAATGATCTCATAAAAAAGTGGTGTTTTATTTAATTAATAACTAAATAAAACTGTGCCACTACTGCATATTTCACACAAGCGGGAACCTGATGGTAAATGTAGTTCCTTTACCGGGCTCAGACGATACTTCTATGTTTGCTTTATGCGCCTGTAAAATGTTAAGGGTAAAAGTAAGGCCCAGCCCCACTCCGTTTCTTTTCTGCGTAAAGTAGGGTTCAAAGAGCCGGGAAATGTTTTCTTCGCTGATGCCGCATCCGTTGTCAGATATCACCAGGTGTACATGGTTGTTATTATTCTGCACGGATATGGAAAGCTGTCCTACATGCTCTTCCATGGATTCTACAGCGTTGATGACCACATTGAGCAGTGCTAGTTTTAGTTTCTCGCGGTCTGCCATTATCTCCTGTTCTTCGTTCGGGTAGCTGAGTTGCAGTTTTATCCGTTTCAGGGTCATGCGGTCTATCGATGCGGCTATCACATCGTCCAGTATGGTCTGGAGGGCTTGTTTTTCAAGTGTGTTTTCAGAGGGTCGTGATGTGTTAAGTAGTTCGCTGATCAGGTCATTGATGCGTTTCCCGTTACGCCTTATGATGTTCATGTATAATTGCAGGCTTTCATCCTTGATGTCTTGCTGCATTTGTTCCACAGAAAGTGTAATGTTATTGAGCGGGTTCCTCACTTCATGTGCTATAGTACGTACAAGTCTTCCGGCAGCAGCCAGTTTTTCGCCCTGTAAGGTCGCTTTCTCTTCTTTTTTTAGATTAGTAATGTCATGTATGATGCCTTGCAGATAGGCATTATCATCATCACTATCACTGGCTTCAAGTGTAATGGTGAGTATACAATATTTCTTTTCGCCGCTCTTTGTATTCAGTATCACTTCCCAGTCATTCACATCATGGCGGTTCTGTATAGATGTTTGCAGGAATTTCTTGTGTTGTGCCTGGTCTACCAGGTCGCATAGATTAGTGTTCATCACTTCTTGCTTGTCATACCCCAGCAAGGTTTGGATCGCTTCATTTACATCCTTGAAGTTAAGCGAATAGTCAGCCACAAAAACTACGTCTTTCGATTTTTCAAAAATAGTACGGTACTTGCGTTCGTTTGACTTGAGGGCTTTTAACGTTACGGCGCGCTCCAGGGCATAACGGATACACCGCTCCATTTTCTCGGTCGACAGATCAGTTTTTATAAGATAGTCCACTGCTCCGAATTGCATGGCCTGTATATCTACTTCATAATTACCTTTGCCGGTAAGCAATACGATGGGAGTTTCGCAATTTTTGTGCATTGCCTCCTTAAGGAAATCAACTCCTGATTTCGCGCCTAGCCGGTAATCTACAAAACAAAGATCATAGGTGCCGCTGAGTAGTCGCTTCAGCCCGTCGTTGTAGTTTTTGCTCCATTCTGTTTTAAGAGAATTTCCCGGAATTGATTTAATGTATTCGCCTGTAATGATAAAGTCATCTTCATCATCGTCAACTATTAGTATGCTGGCGGTCGAGTTTATGAGGTTCATGAGTGCTGTTCTTTGGTATTATGTAGTTGTAGTGGCAAAAGGAAGACAAAACGGGCGCCGGTACCTTCAATATTTTCAGCATAGATCAGGCCTTGATGATACTCTACTATCTTTTTGCAGATAGCCAATCCTATGCCCGAGCCGGGATATTCTGATTTTCCGTGCAAACGCTGGAATACCTGGAAGATACGGGTAGCATATTCGTCTTCAAACCCGATCCCATTGTCGGTGATCTCTATTCTACAGTAATCTATGTCCTTTGGTAAGTTTTCCTTGCGGTCGGTCTTATCATTAGCTGCCTCAGCAACAACGTTCACTATAGGCGTTACGCCTTCTTTATGAAACTTAATAGCGTTATTAATAATGTTAGTCAACAACTGTTTCATTTGCGAAGGAATGGCGTCAATTACTGGTAATTCACCGGAAGTAATAACAGTGCCTGTTTCTTCAATGATGAGTTCAAGATCGGTCTTTACCTGCTGAAGGATAACATTGAGGTCCACTCGTTCATAGGGGAGCGTATTTTTAGATACCCTCGAGAAATCGAGAAGATCATTGATCAGGTTGCGCATATTTTCTGCGGAAGCAGTCATGCGGGCGAGGTACATAGCGCCATCTCCTGTCAATACGTCTTTGTACTTGTCGTGTAGCCGGTCGCTGAATGTAGTGATCTTTCTAAGGGGCTCCTGCATGTCGTGGCTCGCAATATATGCGAATTCCTCGAGTTCCTTATTTGTGTGGTTTAATTCCTCTACTTTATTTTTAAGGCTATTTTCTATCAGCCGTTGGCCGGTAACATCGCGTAAGCTGCCCGCTAGTTTTACCTGGTTTCCATCAATGTCCTTGATCACCTTGCCCAGGCAATTAATTGTTTTTATCTTCTTTAGGGCAGTAATGATTCTGAATTCTACTCGAAGTTCGCTCCCTTTATCAAAACAATCTTTGACGGCAATACTTACCCGTTGTTTGTCACTCGGATGAACAAAAGAAAAGCCAAAATCCATTTTTAGATCGTGGAAGTTCTCGTCCACTTCGAAAATATGATAGATGCCTACCGACCAGAAAATTTTATCAGTAGATATTAGCCATTCAAAAGTGCCGAAATCCTCGCTGTTAAATTGTTCCAGGAATAACTCATGTGTATTAAAAGAGGTAAAAGGCATCTTCCATTTCGATAGGTCCGGGTGCATCACCAGGTGATACAATTGCTCATCAGGATCGTCGGAAGGTATAGGTGCGGCATACAAATAGAATGGGGCTATTTCCCCATTCTTGTTTTTTAGTTGATAGATAACAAAACGCGATCGGGAAGCCATATCCTTCTTCACAAAACTGAATTGATATAGCAGCCTGGCAGTTTGGTCGTTCACCAACACGTCTGTAAAGTGGAAAATTGGATCTGCCGTTTCATTTACTGAGTACCCGAGGTAATATTTAAAAGTGTCATTTGCAAAAAGCACTTTCATATCAGGCATTCTGATGACGGCAACTAGGGAAGGTCCTCCGTTCGAAATGCTATTCAAAATGGCGCTGTCCAATATTTCCTTTTTTCCTTCATTACCGGCAATTATTTCAGGTATTTGTGTGTCCATGTTGTCAGGGCTAATCCATATTAAACTCTTTGAACTGCCGCATTTTATTATACAATGTCTTCCGGTCAACGTTTAATAGTTTCGCAGCCTTGCTTTTGTTGAAATTAGACTGTTTCAGTGCGTCCAGGATCACTTCGTATTCTGCGTCCAGGTTCGCGCTTTTCAATTTATTTTCATACGGTACAGGACTGCTGGTAGATATAGCCTCTGTTTTACTGGCAGGAGCGGTGGTTGGTGATTCGAACTGAAGCTTATAAAAATTATTGATCTCAAAGGGCAATGACTTTGATTCTACAAGGTCGCCGTCGGTGAGTAGGGTAGCTCTTTTTATCACATTCTTTAATTCGCGAAGATTACCGTACCAAATGTAATTGTTCAGTACGTCTTCCACTTCCTTGGTAAAGCCTTTTACATCCTTGCCCAATTCGGCATTTGTAAGTTTCAGGAAGTGACGGGCAAAGAGCATAATGTCCTGTTTGCGTTCACGTAATGAAGGTACATCTATACTAAACTCGTTAAAACGATGGTAAAGGTCTTCTCTGAATTTCCCTGCACGTGCAGCGTCCCAGAGTTTTTCATTGCTCGCTATAATTATGCGGACATCTATGTCAATGTCTTTATTGCCGCCCACACGCCTTATTTTGCGTTCCTGTACCACCCGCAAAAGCGATACCTGGATGTCATATGAAAGATTACCTATCTCATCAAGGAATATGGTTCCTTCATGAGCAATTTCCAGGCTGCCTATCTTTTGGTTCAATGCGCCGGTAAACGCTCCTTTTTCGTGGCCGAAAAGTTCACTGCCTGCCAGCTCTTTAGATAATGAGCCGCAATCTATCGCAACAAAGGGTTTGCCTGCCCGCTTGCTTCTTTGGTGTATCTGTTGGGCTATTTCTTCCTTTCCGCTTCCGCTTTCACCATAGATGATCACACTGAAGTTAGTAGGGGCTACCAGGTCTATCTGTTTTACTATAGTAGCAAATTCAGGACTGTCGCCGGTAATATAATTGCTGTTACCTCCGTTACCTTTAGTTTTTACAGATGAGTTGGACGGTGTACCAGCATTTTGCTTGGGTGAACTACTATTATCCTTAGCATCTTCTGACAGCGCTTTCTTGATGGTCAGCAATATTTCGTCAGGGAACAGTGGTTTTGTTACATAATCAAACGCGCCCAGTTTCATCACTTCCACCGCGTCTTTTACATCACTATAGCCGGTAATAATGATGACCGATGCCTGCGGATGGGTTTCTTTGATCTTACCAAGCAACTGTACTCCGGTCATATCATCCAGCCTGAAATCACATAAAACAAGGTCGGGCTTGTTTTTTTTCATCCAGTCTATAGCTGCCTGGCCACTATTAGCGCTGGCTACTACATACCCGTTCCGGGTAAGGAAACGGGTAAGGAGCAAACACATATCATTATCATCATCAACTACTAGTATTTTATGCATATGCTTTGGTTATGTATGTTTAAGGGTGTGTGTCAAATATAATCATTATTACAGTAAGGCGTGTCAGGCTTTTATGCCCATACAGCTCTTATCTGCGCTATCGGCACCTGCATTTGTTCTCTGTATTTAGCTACCGTGCGCCTGGCGATATTATATCCTTTTTGAGCCAGGAGGTTCACTAATTGCTGATCGGTATATGGGTGCTTCTTATCTTCAGATTCTATAGCCTCACCTATCACAGATTGTATTACTTTATTGCTGATCACGTCGCCTTTCTTATCGGCTATGCCTTCGCTGAACAGGTCTTTCAGATAGATCAGGCCAAAATGTGTTTCCGCATACTTATTGCCCGTTATACGGGAGATAGTAGATATATCCATCCCCGACATTTCTGCCACATTGCGCAGTACCATAGGCTTCAGAAAACGGATATCTCCTTCTATAAAGTACTCACGCTGCATTTCTACTATACATTGCATGATGCGCATCATAGTATCTTCCCGTTGCTTCACAGCATTTACAAACCATTGGGCGCTGCTGAGTTTGCTTTTTACGTATTGGCTGGCCGTCTTATCTTTCTGGCTTATCTGGTTGGCAAGCTGGTCATGCAGCGACTGGTTCACGAACACAGAGCCTGCCCGGCTTGAAAACAGGGTCACTTGCACGGTATCGCCATAATTAGTGATAATGAAATCAGGTATTATGGTGTTCTTTGGGTCGTGGCGGGATATTTCGGTCACAGGGTAAAATTTAAGGCTGCCTATCAGGTTCAGTACCACCCTCAGTTCGTCATCGTCTACTTTTAGCGTATGGTGCAACTTTTCAAACTGGCGGTGCATCAGGTCGTTAAAGTGGTTTTCCAGCAGGTTTATAGCGCATTTTACGTCCGGCCTTTTCACATTCATAGCGCGTAGCTGTATCAGCAGGCATTCCTGGATGCTAACGGCCCCTATGCCAATCGGGTCAAGCGATTGCACAATCGCCAGTCCTCTTTTTATCGTTTCTTCAGTAATTACATTCTGGAAATGAAAAGACATATCATCAGCTACTTCATCCAATGGACGATCCATGAGTCCTTGCGGGCTGAGTATATCTATCAGGTACTCCGCAGTTTCCTGGTCTTCCTTACTTAGCTCCAGCATATGCAACTGCTGTATAGCATCTTCCTTGAATGTAGTGACGTTTACTATTGCAGCATTTGGCGCTACGTCCGAGTCAAAATAGTTTTGATAGTCCGATTTGTAATCTGGACGATCATCATACATGTGTTCTTCAGACGATTCAAAATCCTGCGAACTTTCCTTCGTCAACTTAGTATCAGCTTCATCGGCTGGCTTTTCCTCCTGGGTATCTAAAAAAGGATTTTCTTCCAGTTCGTTCTTTATCCGTTGTTGTAGCTCTAATGAGTTTAGAAAATACAGGTTCAGCAATTGTATTTGCTGTGGCAGGATTCTTAGTTGTTGTCTCTGAGACTGTTGCTGCGTTATCATAGTGTGCTCTTTATCTTATTGTTATAAGGCAACCTTAACGCCAAACTTTATCGTTTGCCAAATATTTAGTATTATATTTGTAAGATAATATTTTACTGTTGCATTATGTAGTTATGTATTTACTTATATTTTTTTCATTACGCCCTTAGTACGTTGTATTTTATAAAACAATGAGGAATTTGTTCCACAACATGTAGCTTTGAATTGTATCCATGAGAAAGAGACAAACGATTATCATTATTGCCTTCTGTATATCCTTCATTTCCATGGTGGCACTCTCTCTTTTCTCCATGGCCCGCTTCACTACCTTCACTGAATACTCAGACCAGGTCGACCATACAAATTCAGTCATAAAAAAGATAATGAAGACGGAACTGCACCTGAGAGATATTGACAGGGGAGAGCGTGGCTATATGCTGACTAAGGATACCATGTATGTGAGATTTGTAAATAACGCTATCGACAGTATATACTCATTGATAGGCCAGATAAGCGCTATAACCAGTGATAACCCCGACCAGATACGTAATATGGCGTTGGTAAAAGGCAGCGCGGCAATACGCATTGCTGCTGTAAGGCAAAACCTGGTTTACATCGATACTGCCAGATCTATGACACCGTCTAAATACTACTACGACAGCAGGGAGTTAATGAAAGAGTTCTCTTCACGGTTAAATGGCACCCTCACTATAGAAAATAAACTGCTGCAGGAAAGGTTTAAGAATGAACAGTTTTATGAAAAGCTCACCAGCCGTACTTTGATATACCTGCTGGTCATATTTTGCGCAGTCACGCTGATACTGTTCTTCATAATGATCAAAGAACTAAGGGGCAGAATGCGCTACCAGCAACAATTGCAGGCAAAGATCATTGATCTTCGAAGGTCGCACGACGAGCTGAAGGAAATTGCATATGCTGCCTCACACGACCTACAGGAGCCACTGAGGAAGATACAGGTGTTTACCAACATGCTCGTCTATAAAAAGGACACTGTAACCGACGATGAGCATACATTGACTTTAAGCCGAATTAATAGTTCTGCGGGTCGTATGCAGTCGCTCATATCCGACCTGATGAGCCTAACCAGCCTTATTAAGATAGGGGAGGAGAAGAAACCGGTAGATTTGAACCGGACACTGCAATTCATCTTAATCGACATCGATGACCGGATAAAGGATAAACATGCTTCTATCGACATTCAATCATTGCCGGTTATTGATGGTTACGGGCACCAGTTAAGTATATTGTTCAAAGCTCTTCTGGACAACTCGTTAAAGTTCACAAAAGACAATGTGACGCCTGTGCTAACCATAAGTTGCGAGATCGCAACGGGTAAAGAGTTGATCAATATCAATCCAAATTTGTCAGAGAAAAAGTTCTACCGCATCGTTTGTGCCGACAATGGTATCGGGTTCGAGAACCAATTTATCACCAAAATGTTCCGCATATTCCAGCGCCTCCACAATGAGGATTCGGAATATGAAGGCAAGGGAATAGGGTTGGCTATCTGCCAGCGCATTATGGCTAACCATGAGGGATACGTGATCGCCGATGGTAAACCGATGGCCGGCGCTGAATTCAGATTATTCTTCCCGGTAGAGGCATAACTAAGCTGCCTTCTCCTTCTTATTGATCTCTTCCACTTCCGACATGAACTTGTTAATAGTTTCATCAGCATAGGTGCCATAGGCATCTATTAGCGTGCCTTTAGCACCATCTGTAGTCTCTATGACATACATGATGGCATTGTCGGCAGGATCTGACTGGCCCTCAAAACGGAAGAAGTCGATGATCTTAACATCTACAGGAGCATAGGCTTTCTCCTTCGCAGATGAGATCAATCCCTGCTTCGTTACTTTGAAATTGTCGGTATAACCGTTCTTGACTGCTTTGTTCACGCAGGTGGTGAGCGTATTCATAAAGGGTATAGGTTCCTTTACTTCATTATTATTATTATCAGGTTGGGTGTTCATAAAATAAGATTAAAAATGTGAGATTATTTATTGGTAATGTGACTGGTGTGAATGCTTACTGCTTTAGCAACTGGTGCGCTTCCCGCTGGCTTTTGATGAGGTCATGTGACTTTTTCAATTCTGCCTGCTGCTCTGTAATCAAATTGCGTAAATCCGGATCTGTGAGGCCATCTGCGGTGAGGGCGGCGTCATAGGCACGCTGGGTGGCATCTTCTCCGAATTCGCATGCCTCCAGGATAGAATGGCGGTCGCTGTCGGTGAACGTAGATTTAATGTCCATCCATGCCCTGTAGATATTACCGGTAGTAGTGGTCTCATCTTCTACTGCCCCCTCGTGCCGGAGAATCTTATCCGTAAGTTCACGTTTAAACTGATTACTTTGCCTGATCATGCCATCAAATGTGGCTTTAAGGTCTATATCCAGATCTTTAGATTCATTAATGGCTCTTTCATATCCCGCAATACGGTCGTTATTTATCTTTACCAGGTCGTTCAGGACCTCATTGATAGCTTCATGCTTTTCCATAGTTGACAGTGTTTTACTAATGTCTATTAAAAATTATGCCACATACTCCATAAAAAACGTTTTATTTTTGCCGCGTCATGGATATAACACAAACACTACTCGAAATACTTAAATATACTTTACCTGCTCTGATAGTGCTCATGAGCAGCTACCTGATCGTGCAGAAGTTCCTGCTGGCGCAGAACCAGCGCAAACAACTGGCGCTCTTCCAGGATGCGCAGGATATAACGCTGCGCCTAAGACTACAGGCATATGAGCGCCTGGTACTTTTCATAGAGCGCATCAGCCCACGGCAAATGATACCCCGCCTATACGACGCCTCTATGACGGTGCAGGACATGCAGCAGGCAATAGTGATCACGATACGCGCTGAATTTGAGCATAATCTTTCCCAACAGATCTACGTTTCTAAAAACGTTTGGGAAACGGTGAAGAACGTAAAGGAGCAGGAAATAAATATGGTGCATCACATCAGCCGGTCGCTGAGCCCGGATGCATCGGCCAAGGAACTGCATGCCCGCATACTCGACTATGTACTAAAGGCCGAGGGCGATGGCGAACTGCCATCTGATGTGGCGCTGCACATCATCAACGAAGAGGTACGACGCGTACTTTCCTACGGATCGTTATAACAGCCAGCGAGCTACCTAATTCATCAACACCAATACGACGATGGGAAAAACAATCACAACTGACGCAGGCATCGTAATCAATGAACTCTACTGCCAGCCGGTAAAGATGGACGAGCAGCCAGGACAATTCCCGTTTACCAGGGGCATACATGCAGCCATGTACCGCGACCGTATGTGGACCATGAGGCAGTATGCCGGCTTCAGTACGGCAGAGGAATCGAATAAACGATACCACTTCCTGCTGAGCCAGGGTGTTAGTGGCTTGTCCGTAGCGTTCGACCTGCCGACCCAGATAGGCTATGACTCTGACCATGCCATGTCTGAGGGTGAAGTAGGCAAGGTAGGCGTAGCCATAGACTCACTGCAGGATATGGAACTGCTGTTCAAAGACATAAAGCTGAGCGACATTTCCACGTCCATGACCATCAATGCCACGGGCTTCATACTCCTCGCCTTTTACATAGCATTGGCCAAAAAGCAGGGCGCTGACATCCGTAAAATATCAGGCACTATACAGAACGACATACTCAAGGAGTATGCCGCCCGGGGCACTTATATATACCCGCCCGCACAATCCATGCGGCTCATCACCGACATATTTGAGTATTGCAGCAAGGAAGTACCGAAGTGGAATACCATATCCATATCGGGCTACCATATACGCGAAGCCGGAGCCAATGCCGTGCAGGAACTTGCCTTTACACTGGCTAATGGTAAGGCTTACCTGCAGGCAGCCATTGCCAAGGGCCTTGATATAAATGTCTTTGCACAACGACTGTCGTTCTTCTTCAACGCGCACAACAACCTCTTTGAAGAAGTGGCGAAGTTCAGGGCGGCGCGCAGGATGTGGGCGACCATTACCCAATCGTTGGGAGCTACGGACCCGCGCGCACAGATGCTGCGCTTCCATACACAGACAGGAGGCAGCACACTTACCGCGCAACAGCCTAAGAACAACATAGTGCGCGTGGCGCTACAGGGCCTGTCGGCAGTGCTGGGCGGTACCCAGTCGCTGCACACCAACGGCTATGATGAGGCACTGTCACTGCCCACCGAGGAGGCCGCATCCATAGCCCTGCGCACGCAACAGATACTTGCCTTTGAAAGCGGCGCTACCGATACTGTGGACCCGCTGGCCGGCTCGTATTATGTAGAAAGCCTTACCAACGACGTGGAAGCGGCAGCGTGGAAGCTGATAGGCAAGATCGATGCAATAGGCGGCTCTGTAAAAGCGATAGAGCAGCACTTCATGCAAGACGAAATTGCACGGTCGGCATACGCGTATAACCAGGCCATAGAAGACGGCAGCAAGATCATAGTAGGGGTGAACAAATTCACCTCTGCCGAAATGAGCAAACCACCAGGCTTCAAAATAGACGACTCTATACGCATACAGCAATCTGAAAAGCTGGCAAAGCTGCGCGCAGAGCGGGACAACGAAGTCGCGAACGCCTGCCTGGCCCGCATCAAAGCCATTGCCTCTACCAACGAAAACCTGATGCCGGCAGTGATAGCCGCGGTAGAAAACCTCTGTACCCTGGGCGAGATAGCAGACACACTACGCGGTGTATGGGGCGAATTCAGAGGGTAGGCCGCGTCAGGGGACATGGATGATACTCCTTATGCCGGCTGACCGGTTTACCTCCAACTGCCATGCACTGCTGATGACATTGCCATAACTCTTTATCCCCTCGTGCTGGTGTTGCATCTTCAGGTAATCATCATACAGGTCCGTACCATACCGCGCTATGCCGTTATCATATTTGCGGCTTAGCTGGTCGAGCGTATCGAGGTGGGCTCTCGTCAATTTATTGAGTCTTGCCTCAAAGCCGTTAGCCACTGCAGAGTCTCTTCTGAACAGGCGACCATTGGCATATTCCCAGAGGCAGATGTAGCCGGAATAGCGGAACAGGCTATCGCCGCTGGCGGTACAGAGGGCGTAAGCCATAAGGTTAGCATCGCCCTCGGCAGCTATGCCTGCCTGGTGGGCCATCTCGTGGCAAACCACAAATGGCAGCAGGAAGCAAGGCAGGTCTGCATTGATCTGCCCCTCGCCGGTAAAGGGGTTGTAGTACCCCTGTATGGCCATGCGCTCCAGGAAGTAGCCAAACAACGAGGGCTTTATGCCCAAACCATAGGCCTTCACCTTACTATCGGTACAGGCGGAATAGTACTTGCCTGCACTACTGTTCACCTCCCTTAACGACCGGTAATGATAACCTGGGGCGCAGGCGTTTAACTGACCCACCAAAAACTCATTGAACGCAATGAGGGTAGTAGAGTCGGCCTTGCGGCGGTTCGCTTTGCTACTATCATAGGCCAGGAACAGCCCCAATGACTTGCCCAGCGGCTGCTTGTAATAGTTGGCACCCCAGCCTAACAAGAAAAAAAGGTAGACAAAGAGCACTGCGTTCACGGTGTTGAGCAGTGATGCAGCGAGCTTTAACTTGTGACTACCGAACCTGACCAGGCAATACAGCCACCGGCAAAACGTGACCAGCAAACAGGTACCACCCAAGATATACAACACATCACCGATGCTGATCGGGACGAACCTGAATACCATAACCCGCAACGACTGGAATGGGTAAAATGCCAACCGATCGTACAGAGCGGTGAGGCCGGAATGACGCGGGAACATATATAGCAGCATTGCGAGCAACACTACCTGCAATGCCGAGATCAATAGTTTCCGTTTGAGGTTCATCTGTTGTTAATGAGCGTGTGTGTGTGCATGGGGTGTATTGCCGGCCCCGCTAGTGACTGTTTTAAAGTATTTGATGATCAGTGGTTCCTTCTGTCCGGTGGCCGGGTTCATAACTGATACCTGCTCCTGCCTTACAATCTTGCTGCGATATTCCTTTACATCACATTGGTTATTCTTCGGATTCAATTGATCGACCTTGAGCCATGAGTCTTTTGAGAGGCGATCCCAGAAGGTGATCTTTTGTGACAGGTATGGCGGGCTTATGGTGCTGCCAGCTTTATAAGCAGACAGGAAATAACTTTTCACATAGGAAATGCCTGCTGCATCGTCGATGCGGCTGATCAAAGCAATATTAACTAACTTATTGTCCCTGCCGATCAGCTCGTAGCGGAAGGTAGTATCGTTGCTGACGACGGGGGTGAAGTGGTAAAAATCGGGCATGAGCAGGGTACGCACTTTTGATGATCCCCGGACCGCGGGCGATGTTTTTTTGTCCTGGGCGGAGGCTGTAAACGCTGTACTCAATAAAAGGGTGATAGCGGTAATATATGTAGTGGTGCGTGTGGGCATAACAGTTGTTTTTTGAGGATATAAAAATAGTGAAAAAATGCGATAGCGGCCGGGGCTGAAATGCCTGATAGTACATTGTTTGTCCGTTTCATGATAAGCGAGTAAAGGCATGGTTTAAAGCAGAACCGTTATTGCTCATGTTGCAAATCCGGAGATTTGCGACCACTGCTACGTAGTCGGAGGCTGACGCCGAACGTATGGAGTGCTTTTGGAACATTACGTTCAACGGAGGGCGTTCTTCACATCAAACACCTCTGTGACCAACAGTATCATCCGTTCAAAATTGCTTAGCGTCCATGATGCGAAATTAAGTTATCTCAAAGTATCGTTTTATAGATAGACTGTAGTAGCAGGTAATTCAATTTTTCGCGAATTGGATAGCCCGCTACGGGGCCCGCCTTCGCTGAAAAAGCTTCGGCGGGCAAAGCAAGATATTTGTTGCAATTTTACTACAAAGCGGTAGCTCCGCTGGAGCATACTATGAATTTATGTAAATAAAGCAAATAATTGGAATACACTCCTGCAATAATTGCCGCATTTTTTATTGCTCACATTGGTGTTGAAAATCAATATTTTAAGCTAAAAATGTGGATAACTATTGCACAGTTTTTGCGCAGCAATTTGCGCTATCAGGCGGCGACCAACTGCTGCCGCAGATGCTCCCTGAACTCTTCACGATTGTGGCGATAGTAGTCGGGGAAGTCGCGTAACAACTCAGGAGCCATAGGTGGCTCGGATGTTTTTAAGACTTCCAAACACTGTATGATCTCCGCCTCCATCTGCTCAGGTGATATACCGGAAGCATTAGCAACCCCTGCCTCTTTCTGTGATGCGGCTACATCGGCGCCGGTGGCTTCTGCTTCCGGCATATCCTCTTCGTGCGAGAGCGGACGGGCGGGCATAAACCTCTCGCTGTTTGAGGCACCGGCTTTGAGGTACTCATCGATATATGGAGAGAGGGCCTCTGCCATCTGTGGGGACTTACTTTGCACGCTTTCGGCAAAGCAAGTGAGCATCTGCATGTTCTCGTTGAGGGTAGTACGGCTTTTGAGCTTACAGACTGCCATTGTGAGCTTGTATATGGCGTTGGCATCAGCTACGGTGACGGGCACGTCTCTGGCCTCCTCTGATAACAACTGATTGGTATACCGGGCGAGCACCTGGTATACATTCTCTGTAATGAGTATGGGCATGGCTGCGGCTGACAGTTTGAGGACATCCCAGCTTTGCTCGCGTATCCAATAATGGAGCGTGCGACGCGGCATCTCGAGAAAATCAGCGATCTCTGCGACGCTGAGGCCTGTCTGGAAATAAAGATTCTTTGCTTTGTTCTGTTGTTCCTTGTTCATGATCTGTTGTTTTTTAGCGTGAAATGACCCCTAATTTTTGAGGGGTTACAAAGCTAAAGCGAAAAAAATAAAAAGCATTAAGAAAAAACCATACTTATCCACAAAAAATGACACAAAATCTGACGGAACGTAATGTGGCAAAGGGTTTCAGCGGACACGAAATTTGTGGGTATCTTTTTTTCGGAATGAAAAATTGTTTATAAACAGAATAAAGTGAAAGCATGAGATTACAAACCCTACTCACTTGATGTATGATGGCAAATTCTGCACAGCGTGGTGGAGTGCTATATCTAACCAGAGCGGTCAAGAAGAATAGCTTAAGCATTATGAATTATATTGCACTCTAACCATTAAAGGTGTAACAAATTATGAAAAAGATAATTTTCATTTCGGCTCTGCTGCTGCATGTGTGCGCGCTTACCGCACAACAATTTCATGTGGAGAAAAGCGCAGAATTTGACGAGCCTGATTTTGGGTGGAACAAATTGTTGCAGTTAAAGAACGGCAATACCTTCTACTTTCACAGCACAAGGAAAGATGGGCTTGAAGTAACTGTATACAATAAGCAACGGAAGCAAATAGCTTCACACACCCTGGAGAGTAATCTTTGGGATGCAGGTAAGATGAAGCAAACAAAGATAGTAGGCCTTCATGAGATCAATGGACAACCGGTCTTGTTTGTTATGGCTGCCGACGACCGTCAGCCGATACTTTACCGTATGCAGATAAACCCGAATAACGGAGCAAAGATGGGAGAGGCTAAGTTGGGAGGGTTACCAAGAGTCAGCCTTTTAGCAGGTTACAAGATAGCTTTTGGCAATGCAGATATACCTGATATTATTGTTGAAAAAGACCCTAATTCCAACTGCTATGCGGTAATATATTTTGATGGCCTGGCAAATGACCGTAAGGACAGGATAAAAGTAGTGCATTATGACGGCGCTCATAAAGTGTTGAATACCGTGTTATACGATTCGCCACAGGGCAAGTTCAAGTCGCTGAGATATATAGGTGCATCTGTAGACAGTGACAAGCGCGTTTTCATTGCCACCTATGGGTTTAACGGAAAAGCTGATGAAGATGCCAATCCGGCCGTCATTGTTTCGAGGGTAAATGTGGGAGAAACAAAGTTCACTCATGCACAGATCAAAGTATCTAATGACTTTAATGATACCAAATCAGTGATGCTGTATAACCACAGCACTAACAAGATAGCGCTTATGACTGTTACCTATCACAATTCAGGACCGTTGGCGAATATTGTTTGGGGTAATGACCCAATAGGCTACTATTACAAAAAAGAAGTTTCCTGTATTACGCTGCTCAGCATTATAGATCCGGAATCATTGAAACTGGAAAGTACGAAACCAGTGATAGCGGCTAAAGTAGATGCCTATGGTAAACAGAATATTGATAAGGATTATGAATTTGACGGTGTGCCTCAGAACATGGTTTTGAATAAGGACAACACCATGACCATACTTATGGAAGACCTTACTAATGTAACGGAGAGGAGAAATTATAATATGGGAAACGGAATCCAACATGGTCATACCAGCATTAAAAGCTACCTGGGCCCGGTAGGGGTAGCTGAATTGTCGCAGTCGGGCGAAGAGCTCAGCGGTTATGCAATAGCTAAAAAACAGCAGGCAGATGGTACACTGCCTATACTTTATATGGCAGGGAGGAGCAATGGCGTCTTTCAATATCCGCAGGCAATAGGCAATAAAACTGATGATAATCAATTCATGTCTTACGACTATATCTATACCGGCAAAAACCGTTATGTGATCTTCAATGATCTGCCATCTAACTCAGAAAAAGATGAAGACGAGGAGAAAAGAAAGACCGTCGCAAAAATATCTAAGACGAATACAATGTGCTATCAACTGAATGATCCTAAAATTGATAAGTCTTTCCTTTTTGGTAAGCCCGACGATGGAAGCGCTGCCACCTACTGTTATATACAGTCATCTGATTTTAACAAAGATCTGAATGTTTATGCTACTCTGATCGAAGAGCGGGATGGGAAAAGTACAGTAGGGAAAATAGCGTGGGTCACATTTGACTAAGTAGTCAGCAATATGCGCGGGAAGTTTTTTATTCGTGCAGTTAGTAAAGTGGTTTTGGCAGAGCAAATTAGCTAAAATATGAGCAGAATTATTAACCCTGCCCAGCGGGTAGCTGAACTGAATTACAACGTTGATAGACGATAACAACAAACCGCTATACGAAGAGGTCCCCGTCGGCAGGCTTTTTATTGATGTGAGGATTATTATTAACTTCGTAAGGAATTAGTAACTATGAGACACACTATCAAAACAATACTTACGTCGGCGATGGCTGCTGTGGCGACATTCTTTATGGTCGTCTATATATCGTGCAGCAAGGATAAATGCAGTGGTGTGGTGTGCTATAATGGCGGCACCTGCGGCGGCGGCAATTGTACCTGTACGGACGCATTTGAAGGGACAAACTGCCAGACGGCAGCACGCGCAAAATTCATAGGGAACTGGGGCGTGACCAATACTACGGCGAGCATAACAGAGCCGGCACAGTTCAGCGTGAGCGTGGCGGTAGGGCCGAGCTTCAACCAGGTGAATATAATGAACCTGCATAACCTGATCAGTGTAGCAGTAGTGGCTACGATATCGCGCGATACGATAACGATACTACCACAAACTGTGCAGGGTAAAATAATATCAGGGGCGGGGTATATCTACTCTACATCGGTATACACAATCAACAGCAACATATCTATCAGCTATACGGTAACGGACGCGGTGACGCATGTACAGGATTCAGAGACGGAGATATGGAATGGGTAGTAAGTGAAAAGTGAGAAATTAAAACCTAAAAGTGGAAAGTAGAAAGTCTTTAGTACTTAGTAGAAAGTAGAAAGATGGGATCGGCTTTGGAATAACTATCAGAAGAATAAGAAGTTATCATAAGCGGGTGTATATTTAAAAAAATTACTTACCATTGTATTAAGGAACGATGACAAATTAAATTCCATCATCTTACTTGTTCTGTTCCATTTTTATTTCGTTATAAAAGTCTTTGAATAGGTCGCTATTCGCTCCCGATAGCTATCGGGATACGCCTGATAAAAAAGAAATATAACTTCGCAATATGTTGGAATTTATTTTGTCAACGTTCCTAACGAAGGAATATGTAAATTTGCCACTCAAATCTTAATAAAAGCAAAGAGTATCAATGGCCATATTAGGTAACCTAATAGCTCGTTCACTACAACTTCGGAAAAAATTCAACCTACCGGTAGCAGCACCCCAAACTTATCAGCGGCATGCGCTGCGCCAACTGCTGGAAAGAGGGCAATATACCTCGTTCGGGAAACATTATGGTTTTGGAGAGACGCTCAGTAAAGAAATAGATTTTGTAACTGCATTCAGAGAGAAAGTACCTGTGCACAGCTATACAGAGATGCACAGCGAATGGTGGCACCGCTGCCAGGAAGGGGAGGAAAATGTGACGTGGCCGGGGAAGGTAAAATATTTCGCACTGAGCTCCGGAACATCGGAAACAGCGAGCAAGCATATACCTGTGACGCAGGATATGATAAAGTCTATAAAGAAGGTGGGTTTCAAGCAGTTGTACAGTATGGCCAACTTCAGGATACGGCCGGTGGCCTTTGAAAAAGGGATACTGATGCTGGGGGGTACTACATCACTGTTTGAAAAGGGTGAATACTATGAGGGCGATATGAGTGGCATCAGCGCGAAGAACATGCCACGATGGATGTCGTCGCTGCTGTATAAGCCGGGGCAGCGGATATCGAAAAGGCATAAATGGGAAGACAGGATAAAATTAATAGTAGAGAAGGCGAACCAGTGGGATGTGGGCATCATCTGCGGGGTGCCGGCATGGGTGCAGATAGTACTGGAGCGAGTAATAAAACACTACGGAGCGAAGAACATACATGAGGTATGGCCTAATCTAAGTGTGTATATACATGGCGGGGTATCGATAGAGCCGTACCGCGAAAGCTTTAAGAAAGTGTGGGGCAAGCCGGTGACATTCATAGAAACCTATATGGCATCGGAAGGGTCGTTCGGTTTCCAGGCGAGGCCGGGAGCAGGAATAAAATTAGTGCTGAATACGGGTATATTTTTTGAGTTCATCCCCTTTACGGCTGATAACTTTGACGAAGAAGGCAATCTGAAAAAGAATCCGAAGACGGTGCTGGTACATGAAGTGCAGGAGGGGGTAGAGTATGCTGTGATCATCAGCACCTGCTCCGGCGCATGGCGGTACCTGATAGGCGATGTGCTGCGGTTCACGAACGCGAAAGAACATGAAATAGCCATCGTAGGAAGAACGAAGCAGTTCCTGAGCCTTTGCGGTGAGCACTTGTCTGTAGACAACATGAACAAGGCCATAGAGACGGTGTCGAAGAAACTGAATATCACTATCTGTGAATTTACTGTGGCGGGGTTGAAACATAATAATCTATTTGCACACCAGTGGTATATAGGCTGCGACAATACAGATGTGAATCCCGGTGTATTGAAAACGATGCTGGACGAAACGCTGTGTAAGCTTAATGACGACTACGAAGTGGAGCGGACATCGGCACTGCGGGAAATATTTGTGGAAATACTGCCGGCGAATACATTCATTGGCTATCTGCGTGAAAAAGGTAAGGAGGGTGCGATGAGCAAATTTCCGCGGGTGCTGAAAGGGAATACGCTCCAGGACTGGGAGCAGTACCTGAACAAGACCAATGTAAGGGAGACAGTTGCCCACATCTGACCGTTATGACCCTACTTTCGAGAAGACCATTCCTGTTCCATCTCGGCATTGTGTTGCTGCTGTGTGCGGCGCTTTTTCTGTCATTCTTTGTATTACTACATAAAATAACCCGTCATGGGCGGGAGGTGACCACGCCCGGCGTGAGCGGCAAGGTGCTGCCTGCGGCCATGGTGCAACTGAAAGCGATGCGTTTTGAGGTGAGTGTGGATTCGGCTTACGATCCGATGCTGGCGCCATTAGCTGTACTGAAACAACTACCCGACAGCGGCGCTGTAGTGAAGCTGGGGCGGACGGTATACCTGACTGTGAACAGGACGGTGCCGCTGAAAATAACATTACCGAACCTGGTGGGGCTATCGCTGGGGAGCGCGAAAATGCAACTGCGGAATAACAAGCTGCTGCTGGGCGACACGAGCTACCGGGCAAGCAATGAACCCGGCACAGTGCTGGAAGAACTATATAACGGTACCAAGCTGTGGCTGGGGAAGAAGATACCGCAGGGAAGTAAAATAAGCCTGGTGATAGGCAGGGTAGAAGGGAACAAAGAATTTGATGTGCCGAGTGTAACCAGTTTATCGCTGGAGGATGCGCTGGATATACTGGAACAGTACCATCTGCAGGTGACGATAGTATCTGAAAGCGGGAACCCGATTGACACTGCCAGAGTGCTGGTGATAGAGCAGGACCCGGCCGACGCCAACGATTCGGGGACATTTAACCGGATGAGGTATGGGGGTAAGATGGCGCTGACGGTAGAATAAATTCAGGAGGGGATTTTTTGCCTATAATACTAATTTCGTATTTTTGCAGTATGGACAGTGAAAGAGAACATCTTCCGGGTATACAATGGCAAAGCGAGGAGCACCGGGATACCGACTTGCTGGAAGCGGAACACCATAACCTGATCGTGTGGAATGATGATGTAAACACATTTGACTGGGTGATAGAATCGCTGGTGGATGTGTGCGGTCATGAGACGATACAAGCTGAACAGTGCGCGCTGATCATTCATCACAGAGGTAAGTGTGGTGTAAAGAAGGGCACTTTTGAAGACCTGCGCCCGCAGGCTGAAGAACTGATAAACAGGGGCATACAGGCCACTATTGATTACTGACAATCAGTGGGACTGCTGGCTTAATAATGTAAAGTCTACCAACGTACCATTTCTGAAAAAGAGGCGAAGGACGCTATTCTGATAAGCATAGTGCATTTCCTGGGTCATAGTTTTTACGGTCATGTCGTGGGGCAGGCCGAGTAGTTTTACCGCCTGTGAGATGTTTGTAGTACCTGATCTCAATTTACCCTGTAAGCGATTATCGAAGGTTGGTTTTTCAACGTATTTGCAACTGAAGGAGTATTTCTCCAATGAGCCTGATTTGTTGTTCCAGGAGATGACGAGGTCTGTATTGTCGTGCGTATAGTACCAAAGGGTCTTCTTTTTGCTTTCCTCTACCTTGGCCGGTGTGCCGAGGAGAGAAGTGACGTTTTCCATGGTTGCGGTCTTTGGGGTGAGCGCCATCCAGGAGAGGATGTCATCTGGTGTATGGTCTGTGGCGAAGCAGGGCCTGCACAGGGAAAACAGAAACGATAGAGATAAAATCAGCACTTTTTTCATATGCACATTTCTAAGAAAGGGTTAAGTAAATTACACTTTGTATCTTTAGGAACATTCCCTAGAAAACAAAGGAAAGAAAATCGTGCCAGTTTGTTTGACCGGTAATCTCCCGATGCTTCTCTACATACAAAACGCTTTATAGTTAAATTTAGTATTTATTTTCCAAACGGAGCCTATATTTTTTGCCATTTATGAAAAAATCACAAAATATTGTTTTGTCTGCGGTGCTGCTGGCGGCGATATCTTCTTGTAGCAGCCATAGTGATGAGTGGACGGATGGCAAGGATAGCAACGGACGTACCCATGATACTGCAGTGTACCGCGATGGATCGTATCATTACTACCGCTATTATGGCGGAGGCTGGTACCTGCTGGGCAGAAACAACATGATCAACAGAGGAATGTATATGCCGGCATCGGGGATGGAAATAGCCAGCCCGGGCTTTGTGCCAAGGGCTGCATCTGGCGGGATACGGACGGGCGGATTTGGCGGATCGGCGGGAGAAGGTGGCGGAGGAGAGTAACATAAAACAACACCATGCAACGGCATACAATAACACCAAGAACAGACTGGGAGCAGAAAGTAAAGGACCAGGGCTTTCTGTTTTACAAAAATGAGTCGTACTACGACGAGACGGCAGCGTATGAGTTCACGGCTGCGGAGGTAGACCTGATAGAAGCGGCCACTGCTGACATGTTTGACAAATGCTGCGCGGTAGTGGATCATGTGATTAAAAACGAGCTGTGGGATGAATTTTTTATTCCAAAAGAATATGCCGACCTGATAAAATGGTCTTGGATTGAAGACATGCCGAGCTTTTATGGGCGGATGGACCTTGCGTATAATGATGGCGACATAAAGCTGCTGGAGTTTAACGCGGATACGCCGACCTCTCTGCTGGAGGCGAGCGTGATACAATGGTACTGGCTGCAGGACTATGACAGCAGGCTGGACCAGTTTAATTCGATACACGAAAAGTTACAGGCGCATATGGGTGTATGTGCGCCGTACCTGTATGCTCCGAGTGTGCTGACCTTTGCCTGCGTTCGTGACCACCTGGAGGACCTGATGACGACGAAGTATATGCAGGATGTGGCGGAGCAGGCGGGCCTGCGGACCGATTTTATATACATGGATGAGATAGGTGTGGACGACAAGGGAGAATTTTATAAAGCCGACGGCACAGCAATAGGTAATATCTTCAAACTGTACCCTTATGAGTGGATGTTTCATGAGGAGTTTGGGAAGTGCCTGCCGGGCAGCCGCATGAGTACCCTGTGGATAGAACCAGCGTATAAGGCATTATGGAGCAATAAGATGCTGCTGGTATACCTGTATAAACTGTTCCCGGACTGCAAGTACCTGCTGCCGGCGGAGTACAGTGCGAAGGAAGTAGTGTACCGGCCCGGAGCCTATGTGCAGAAGCCGGTATACTCGAGAGAGGGAGCGAATGTAAAGATTGTAAAGTACGGCGAGGTGCTGGAGCAGACGGGTGGCGAATATGGAGAGGAGGGTTATGTGGTGCAGGATTATGCAGAGCTACCGGACTTTAACGGTAACAGGCCGGTGATAGGCAGCTGGCTGATAGGCGGCGTGCCGGCGGGGATGGGCATCAGGGAATCGAAGGGGCTGATAACAGGTAATATGAGTAAGTTTGTGCCACATTTCTTCAAGACATAGCATGAAAAAGCAACACGATTATTTTGTAACGGTAGAATGGACGGGCAACCGCGGGCACGGCACCACGGGTGCGGCAGACTATGACCGCAACCATACCATATCCGTAAACAATAAGGCGGATATACTGGGGTCATCAGATACGCCGTTCAGGGGTGATGGTACGCGGCATAATCCGGAAGATATGCTGCTGTCGGCATTATCTACGTGCCACATGCTGTGGTACCTGCATCTGTGTGCCGATGCAGGCGTGATAGTGACCGACTATATCGATAAGGCTACGGGCAGTATGGCGGAAATGCCGGGCGGCGGCGGACATTTTACAGAAGTAGTGCTGCACCCAATAGTAAAAGTAACCGAAGCAGGGATGGTAGGAAAAGCCAACGAACTGCATGATGAAGCGCATAAAAAATGCTTTATTGCCAACTCTGTGAACTTTCCGGTGCGGCATGAACCGCAGTGCCTGGTAGGCTAAGCATCACCCTGATAGCGTGAATTTGCATATCTGTTTCCGGCTACGGACTTTAGACGCTATTTTTACGACCTTAACATTTTACTATGCGCGCATGCTTATGGCTTTTTACAGCCCTTATTTTTACACAGACGGTATTTGCCCAGGGAAAGAAACAAATAACACTGGACGACCTGTGGAAGAACAATACATTCCGTGTGAAGGATGTGCCGGGCTTTAATGCCATGAAGGATGGCCTGCATTATACCCAGATAGACCACGACGGCAAGCGCCAGTACATAAGGGTGTATAACCTGGAGAACGGCCAGCAGTTCAAGACGCTGTTTGATAATGGAACACAGAAGTATGAGGGTAATGACATAACAGTGGACGGATATACCTTCAGCAAGGACGAACAGAAAATGCTGCTGCTGACCGAGAGCCAGAATATATACAGGAGGTCGGTGCTGCACAAGGTGTATGTATATGACATAGCCAGCGGAAACATAACGCTGCTGGATACGGAGAAGGTACTGCATGCCACGTTCTCGCCTGACGGAGAGCGGGTAGCATTTGTAAAGAGTAATAACCTGTATTACAAAGACCTGCAGAAAGGCAGTGAGGTAAGGGTGACCACTGATGGTGAAAAGAACAAAATAATAAACGGCAACTGCGACTGGGTGTATGAGGAGGAGTTTTCATTTACGCAGGCATACGATTGGTCGGGGGATGGGCGGCATATAGCTTACTACCGGTTTGATGAGAGCCAGGTGCCGGAATACACCATAGCGAAATATACAGGGCTTTACCCGGAGCAGTATACTTATAAATACCCCAAGGCGGGAGAGCGGAACTCTGTGGTGCAGATAAAGATATATGATGTGCAAAAGAAGACTACCATCAAGGCTGACGTGGGTACGGAGACGGACCAGTACATACCACGCATCAAGTGGACGAATGACCCCGGCCAACTGTGTATATACCGGATGAACCGGCTGCAGAACCACCTGGAGCTGCTGCTGGATGACGCCGCCACCGGTAGCATGCAGGGCATATATGTGGAGCAGAACAAATACTACATCAACATAGACGATGAGATCACGTTTTTGCCGGACGGACACTCTATGATCATACGCAGTGAGCGCGACGGCTATAACCACCTGTATAACTGGGACTGGCTGGCTAACCGCCTGCAGGACCTGACGGAAGGGGACTATGATGTGGACGCACTGGTAGGGATAGACAAGGAGCGGAAGCTGGTGTATTATACATCGGTAGAGTCATCGCCGCTGGAGCGGAAGCTATATGCTGTGGACTGGAACGGGAACAATAAAAAGTGCCTGACGCCGGAGATGGGGATGCATGGCATCACCCCGTGTGAAGGATTTAACTTTTTCATAGACAGGTATTCGCAGATAAACAAGGTGCCGGTGTATAACCTGATCAATGCAAAGGGGGAAAAGATACGTACACTGGAAGACAATAAAGACCTGGAGACTAAGATGAAGGAGTATGCGCTGGGCGATATACACTTCACTAAAATAAAGGGTGTGCATGATACGCTGTATGGCTGGATCATCAGGCCGCCGGATTTTGACAAGCATAAAAAGTACCCTGTGCTGATGTACCAGTATAGCGGACCGGGATCGCAGCAGGTGAACGATAATTTCCCGGCGGGTAACTACTTCTGGCACCAGATGCTGGCAGAGAAAGGGTATATAGTGGTATGCGTGGACGGGACAGGTACGGGGTTCAGGGGTGAACAATTCAGGAAGGAGACATACCTGCAACTGGGTAAGTATGAAAGTGATGACCAGATAGCGGTGGCGAAGGAACTGGGCAAACTGCCGTACGTAGATAAAGACCGCATAGGTATATGGGGCTGGAGCTATGGCGGGTTTATGAGCGCTACCTGCATACTGAAGGGTAATGATGTATTTAAAGCGGCAATAGCTGTAGCGCCTGTGACCAACTGGCGTTTTTATGATAATATATATACAGAGCGCTATATGCGCACGCCGCAGGAAAATGAAAAAGGGTATGATGATAATGCACCGGAAAAAATAGCGACCGGGCTGAAAGGCAACTTCCTGCTGATACATGGCACAGCCGATGATAATGTACACTTCCAGAATTCTGTGATGCTGACGACGGCGCTGATAAATGCCAATAAGGAGTTTGAAAGTGAATATTACCCTGACAAGGCACATGGCATATCGGGCGGGAATACGCGGTACCACCTGTATAACCGGATGACGGAATTCATACTGAAGAACCTGTAAGGGCGTTTGTCAGATGGTTGGGGGAAAGACGTATCTTTGTAAGGCATATTTTAATGAAAATATGGATCGTACAAATACGGGCAAAGTGGCCCGGCTGCATACCTAAGTAATGACCAAGCCTGAAATGAATGTATATAAATTGCCGGGTGTGCGCAACTTCTTCAAGTGGGCGCATGGCGTGGTCATTCCGGGGGCTAATGGAGCAACGCTGTATGAGGTTGGGAAATTCTTTGTGCGGGAAATAAGAACACTGAAGCTACAGGAGCGCGCGGCGGCCGTTACCTATAACTTCCTGATGGCGATGCCGCCAACATTCCTGATACTTTTCTCGCTGCTGGGCTACCTGCCGCTGAAGAATGTGGACAATACTATTTTTACGGTGCTGAAGCTGATAACGCCTAATAAGAACATTTACCAGAGCGTGCATAATGTGTTGGTAGAGTTTATGTCGAAGCAGCATGGGGGCGTGCTGTCGTATGGTATCATACTGGTGCTTTTCTTCTCTTCCAATGGCGTGATGGGCCTGCTGCGCTGTTTTGATAAAAGCCAGATATATAAACCCAGAACGGGCGTGAAGCGCAGGTGGACGGCAGTGCGCATAACCCTGATGCTCATTGGTGTGATCATCATCACACTTACTGTGCTGATCATACAGAGCCGGGACCTGAACCCGTATGTGCTGCATATCTTTCACAATTTTGCGGCGGTGAAAATAATCAGCTCCGTCATCCTTATGGCGCTGGTGTTCATCACTATCTCGCTGATCTATACCCATGGGCCATCGCTGACACAGAAGTTCAGGTTTGTATCGGCTGGGTCGGTATTTGCTACGGTGCTGTCTATCATCACTACATCGGTATTTTTCTTCCTGGTAAATAATTTCCTGTATTACAACAAGCTGTATGGCTCCATAGGCACGCTGATCGCGTTCATGGTGTGGGTGTGGCTGAATACCATCATTATACTTTTGGGTTACGAACTGAACGTGAGCATATTGCTTGGGAAACTATCAAGAGAAGATATTGATGAAGATGACTAAACGGATAGTGTGCGCAGCGGGTATGCTATCTGTGCTGCTGTATGCGGCGTGTGCTGACAAAGACAGTATACCCGCAACCGTGACATTTACCGAGCATGTAGCCCCCATACTGTATAGCAACTGCACGATCTGCCACAGGCCGGGCGGTGCAGCACATTTTGCGCTGGTGACGTATGAAGACGCCCGAAAAAATGCCGGTGCCTGCGCCTATGTGACCCGCGAACGAATGATGCCGCCATGGCCTGCCGACCCGGGATATACCGAATTTGTGGGGCAGCGGCTGCTGAGCCAGCGCGATATAAACATACTTGATAAGTGGGCCAAAGAAGGATCGCCGGAAGGCCCGAAAGACAAGCTGCCTAAACTGCCTGTTTACCCGGCTGGGTCTATGGTAGGCACTCCAGACCTGCGGATAGCAGTACAACCTTACTTCCTGCCGAAGAACAGCTATGATAAGTTTTTGCTGGTGAAGGTGCCGTATGAGCTACCTGCCGATACATTTGCCGCGCTCATAGAATTTGTGCCGGGGAATAAAAACATGGTACACCATGTGAACGGCGACCTGGTGAAGTACGAGTTTGATAAGAAGAAAGATGTATTTGCGGGTGAGCGCGTGGTGAATATGGCATTGGACACAGCGACCATTGTGCAGGCATACGTGCGGCTGGGGCTGCCTAATGATGATGGCTCGTACCCTGTATTGCAGAAATCGGTGGTGAATTTTTTGCCGGGGGCAAGCGGGCAGAAGTACCCGGAGGGAATAGGTGGGTATACGCTGCCGCGTAAGGGAGCCTTTCTGCTGAACGACCTGCACTATGGATTTACGAATAAGGACGATGTAATGGACAGCTCGTACATCAATATCTTCTTTGCGAAAGGCCCGCCCAACAGGCCGGTACGAGAATTCCAGATAGGGACACTGAGCTCCTTTGGTAATGCGCCGGTATTGCCCGACCTCATTATACAGCCGAACACGATAAAAAATGTATACAGCCGGTATGTGCTGCCGGATGATATCTCTATACTCACGGTGAACCCGCATATGCACCTGCTGGGCAAGAGCTTTAAGGCCTATGCGGTGCAGCCCAATGGGGATACGATAAAGCTGATCTCCATACCCCGCTGGGATTTCAACTGGCAGTATTTCTATACCTTTAAAAAGATGGTGAAGGTACCGAAGGGCAGCGCCATAATAGCGGAGGGTGTATATGATAATACCCGGCAGAACCTGAATAACCCCAACAGCCCGCCAAAACTAGTGCGGGATAATAATGGCAGCATGAAGGCGACCGATGAGATGTTCCAGTTTATAGTTACCTACCTGCCTTACCAGGCGGGGGATGAAAATGTGTCTCTTGAAAATAAGTAGCGACTCAATAGTGTTTTAGTTTGAGATTTAATTATTATTCCATTCTCATTAATTCAATAGCTCTATTATATTCTAAAGCCAATAATGCCGAGTTGATGAATTCCCAAATTATTGGGTCGTTTTTTTGAAGTTGAAAAATTAATTGATGTACTCCCATTCTCTGAACATCGACTGTTTTTATTGTTTCACATAAATCCAAATTAACAGGTTGATCATTTATCGGAAGTCCATTATTAGGTAATGCAGGATTTACGCTTGCTCCATGATATTCGCAAAATATCCAGTTTGCCATGATTTTTTATTACTTTTTTGTGAATACTAAATATACAACAAAAAGAATTCAACGGTTCTCTTTTTTGGGAGTTCATTGGCGTTAAGTTTACAATATCTTGTATTGTAGTTAGTTTAAGATCTAAGTTTTGCTCCCATTGGTTGTTTATCTAATCGGCGGTATAGAAGTTGCAACTTGCCACCTCCGATTTATTTAATTAAAAATTGTTATTTAATATGTTTTTTTAATGCCATTTTGTTAATTTGCGGAACTGCAGTTTTGTGCTGTGTTTATTTAATCAAAAAATAACTACTATTGCATTATGAACAACGAAGCGAACCAACCAGCGTATATATTAATAGAGCCGAAAGATAATAGAACGGAAGTTGAGTGGCAATATAGCATTGTGTACAGAAAGCAAGGCGGAAAATTTTCGTGCTACATACCTTCATTCAATATATACTTTTCAGCAAAAGACGAAGCTGTAATGGACAAAAAATCTGAAGCATTGACGAAGATGTATTTAGATCATTTTGTATTGCATTCGAAAGGCGGCTTCAAAGCACTGGCGATGCAATTGCATAAGTTGGGCTTTAAGGCGAAGGACGATGCACTTGTATTGAAGCGGATATTAAAGGATCAGAAAATTGTAAAAACAAAATTCAATGCAACATCGTCTCTAACTCCTGAGGGGTTTAATGAATCCAAGTCAATTCATCACCAAATGGAGTTTGAAGCCGCATAATAACATGGAGAGAGAAGATCAAGTGTATGATAGGGATTTATTCCTTCAGGTTATTGGCAGCTATCCATCCATTAAGTCGTTGCGCTATGATAACTATGATGGAATACATGTTCAATTCTTTGAAGGGTTAACAGGCAAACTTGTGCCTATTGAAACAACAGACCTTGAAGACGATCTTACTTTTTCTGAGGGATGCGGAATACTTATTGAATTAGGGCTTAATGATCTTATTGATACGCTTTTCCCCCCAATACCAGCATTGACAGAGGAGCAAGAGTTGGCCATAATCGAGGATGGTATTTTAAAAGATCAGGCATTAAAGGGACTTGACGATTAATCAAATTGAGTCAATAAATGCATTTTGTCTGAATAAAAAAATTGAAAATCACAGCCTTTTTATTTTTATGTGGTTCCTACAATGTTTTTAATATTGATGGGTGTATTTGTTCTCGGCCTACTGGAGTTTTAAAGCATATCCCCCCCCCCCTTCCTATTATTGATTTATTTATTTGAATGGGGATAATTATTTGGTGATTATAGTTATTTCGACAGTAGTTGTTATCTGCGTGTTAGTTATTACAACTTAAATTTAAAAACTGAGAAGCTATCGCAGCCCGTTTGCAGGCTTTCTTTTGTAGATTCGATAACATTTTGTTTCCTTATTTTTACAAAAAACAATAAGCATGAGAACAACAGTATTGGCCATAGCCACGTTATTTGCATCGCTGGGAGCAGCGAGCGTTTCTGCGCAGACAGCAGATAAACTGAACCCGGGAGATAATCTGCCGGCCATCAACACTACCATGCGCAACGCAACGGGAACTAACATGACACTGAAAGGCGCGGCCGGTGAGAACGGCCTGCTGGTAATGTTTTCGTGCAATACCTGTCCGTTTGTAGTGAAGAACCAGCCGATTACCACTAAGACCATGGAATGCGCCAAGGCGCATCATGTAGGTATGGTGATCGTGAACTCGAATGAGGCAAAGCGTGGTGATGACGACTCGTACTCAGCCATGCAGAAATATGCCAAGGAGCAGAAGTATACTGTGCCTTATGTAGTGGACGAGAACTCCGTACTGGCTGATGCGTTTGGCGCGAGCCATACACCTGAAGTATTCCTGTTTAACAAGGAGGGAAAGCTGGTGTATAAGGGCGCTATGAATGATAATCCCGGAGATCCGAACAGCTACAAAAAGATGTATGTAGAAGACGCGATGAATGCTATGGTTGCGGGTAAGGAAGTAAACCCGAAGACCACTAAATCGGTAGGCTGCGGTATCAAGAGAAAAGCCGCTTAATCTTTTAAACAACGCTTTAAATAAAATAGCCCCTTGACCGGGGCTATTTTATTTACCCAATATCCTGATCTCGACACGGCGGTTCTTTTCTTTATCCTCGTCAGTGACTTCCGGGTAAACCAGCGGCAAAGTATTGCCGAGACCTATGTAGCTGAGGCGTGACTTGCTGATATTGTGTGCCACGAGGAAGTCGTAGATGGCTTTTGCGCGGTTCCACGAAAGTGGTCCACCAAATTTAGAGTCTACTCCATCGGCATGTACCTCCTTAGGGTCGAGGCAACAGATGTGGCCTTCTATCTGTATCCTCACAGTGCTGTACTTGACCATGAAGTCGTACAGCAGCTTCAGTTGCGGATTGGATTTGGTGAGGATGATGGAAGAGCTGTTCTCAAACAATATATCGAGCGGGTAGGTGGCATTTACTTTCAGCGACGATGCAGAGACCGATGCGATGGACTTTTTGCTGCCGGGCGCATTTGCCGTTTGTAAGTCTACCGCGCGCTGACGGTCTATGATTATCTGCACCTTCCTATCTGTCTCGTAACCCTCTTTACCATTTACTGGCGCACGGTTGATCTTGCCTTTTCCCATGCATAGTTTTATGTCGCCCCCATCAAGCCCGGAAGAAACGAGATAAGCTTTTACGTTCTTCGCCCTTGCGGCAGATAGGGGATCATTGTGCGCATTATCGCCCAGGTAATCGGCATAGCCCAGCACTATTAGTTTTTGTCCATGTACCAGTTTGTCGTTGAACACCAGCTGGTCCATCATGGCGCTTGCCTGCTTGCTGATGTTGGGGTCATTGAGCGGGAAGTATACCTGGAAAGTATCCTTGCTCTGGCTATAAGCCAGAAACGAGCAGCAAAGGAGGCAATATGTGAGCAGGATATTCTTCATACAAAACGGGCAACAAAACTAATCATACAATTTGTATTTTATATTATCTCTTATTAGATTTGTGGAAATAAGTTGTTATGGATAGCCATAGATTATTTCTTATCGCGTTTTACTGCATGTTTGCCTTGCCCGTAATGGCAAAAGACGGCAATGAACCTGCCACATGCATAGCGTGGAAGAAAATAGTATCGAGAGAGGTGGAGATGGGCGTACCGAAAGGTGATAGGGATACTATAAAAAGAGATGGCAGCAATACACTTACGAAACTGCTGACCGATGCGATACAGGCCGGAACTGTGACAGTATATTCTAACCTGGACGCAAGTCATAGCACCCCGATATCACTGTATGAACGGAGTGTCATCACGGGGAGCCTTTCCGACACGATAGTGTTAACTGATCCTATTACCAGGAATGAGTTGGTAAAAGTGATCAGGAGAGAGATTGACTATCGCAATATTCATAAATATAGGGTGCAGGAAGAATGGGCCTATGACCCTGCAATGGGCGTAACCACAGTGCAGATACTCAGCATAGCCCCGGTGCGCGATATTTATGCATCAGATGGTACTCTTCGCGGTGTGCAGGCGATGTTCTGGATGAAGTTCCGAGATGCTGAACCTATAATAGAACGGTATGATCGGGCACATGCCGATAATGCATTCGTGAAACATATATGGAATGATTATTTTGCAACGGCCCCAGCGGTAACAAATGATGGTGTATGGGGTACACAAGTAATGCGGACAGTAGAAATGCCCGCAGATAAAGAAGTGGAGCTACATCACCTGAAAGACAATGCCGTTGACAACAGCCTGCTGGATATGCTGCTGGCAGCAAAGTATTCAGGTAGAATAGCTACAGGAGCCGCATATGACCACGGGTTAATAAATATGCTGGCCGCAAATAATTTTAGAGATTCAAGTTTTATAGTGGCACATACAACAGTGATATTGGACCCAATCACCAGCCGCGAAGAAGAGAAAACTATTCTATCGCTGGCAGTTAACAGAAAGGATATTCCGAAGAAGCTGCAAATAGTGGAACATTGGTCTTTCGATCCGTTCGTGGGTAGTACGACGATACAGATGAAAGCGATGGCCGTATCTGTTAAAGAAGAATCAACAATTGAGCCGATGTTTTGGATGCGTTTCAAAGATATACGGAGTATGGTAGCTGACTATGATATGTATCATCAGCTTAATAGTTTTGCGGCGAGCCTGCACGATAGTTATTTTCTGTCGGACACAAAGCCTGTGGTCATGCAATAATGCTGCTGGCATAGATTTGTAGCATCTTTATAAAAATAACTCACGCCATGATTGATAATACTGACGACGCCAACTGCAAGACAGAGGAAAAGCATAATGACGCCACCCTTAACAGGCCTGCCGGGGACAGGGTAGTAGATGCACCCAGTGTATTGGTAGACCTGCCCCGGTATATAAGACAGATAAAGCAGGAAGACGCCTGGACAAAGAACGACCGCAACAGTATCACTGTTTTCAAGACCCGGGATATGGCTATAGTGCTGGGTGGGTTGCGCGCCGGAGCAGAAATGCCGGCACACAAGGCAGAGGGTATCATGAGCATACAACTGATACATGGCAGCCTGGACCTGAACACCGATGAACTCAGCGAGACCATGAAGGCAGGGCAGATAGCTGCTATTCATAAAGGCTGCAACTACAGGCTGATAGCGCAGGAAGAATCTATCTATCTCCTCACTATCTGTGATGTGGAGTAGCTTTATCACAGTTTCTATGCCTTACATCTTATTGCCTTAGGGCTTTAATGCGTATATTGGCACCAATATTTACATTATATGGTACAGGTTGGTCAGTACAATACGCTTAAAGTTATCAAAGAAGTCGATTTCGGGATGTACCTGGATGGCGGTGAGGATGAAATACTGCTGCCCAAGCGGTATGTGCCTGAAGGGCTGAAAGTGGATGATGAGATCAACGTATTTATATACCATGATAATGACGGCAGGCTGATAGCTACCACGCTGAAACCGGTGGCCACAGTAGGGGAGATAGCCATGATGGAAGTGGCAGATACTAACCCCTCAGGCGCTTTCCTGAAGTGGGGACTGATGAAGGATGTATTTGTGCCTATATCTCACCAGGAGGTCCGGATGAAAAAGGGCGACAAGCGACTGGTGCGCCTGTTCATAGATGAGAAGACAGGGCGTGTAACGGGCAGCGAAAAAATAGATAAGTACCTGAGTAACTATGAGCTGACCGTGAAGGAACGGGAGGGGGTGGACCTGGTGGTATTCCAGAAAACGGATATAGGCTACAAGGTGATCATCAACAGTAAGCACATGGGTGTGATGCATTTTAATGAGGTATTCAAAGAGCTGCATGTTGGCGAGCAGCTGAAAGGTTTTGTAAAGCACATACGGCCGGATAATAAAATAGATGTGTCGCCGGGCGCGATAGGGTATACTAAGATACCTGATGAAGAAGCAAGGATAGTGGAACTACTGAAATCGAATAACGGCTACCTGCCGTACAATGATAAATCGGACCCGGATGCTATCCATGCGTTCTTCGGGATGAGTAAGAAATCGTTCAAAATGACGCTGGGAGCATTGTACAAAAAGCGGCTTATATCCTTTACGCAAACGGGCACTAAGCTGGAAGAAGCGGAATAACTAAAGTCCTGAATAATAATCGTAGCCCTGCTCTGCCCAGTAGTCTTTGGGTTTTTCGTTACTGAAATACATGATGCCGATGCGCTTCAGGTGTTTGATACCATACTTTACCGGTATGATTAGTCGTAGTGGGTAGCCCTGATTTTGCGGTAGTGGCTTGCCGTTGAGCTCATAGCATAGCAGTGTTTGCGGCTGCATCATGCTGGGCATATCGTTGCCTACATAGTAGGTGCCATCCGGGGTGATCATGCCCACGTATTTCATGGTAGATTGCGATACGAGATTATACTTTTGCAGAAAATCGCTGAACCGTGCGCCACCCCAGTAGGTGACCTGGCTCCAGCCCTCCACGCATTTAAAATCAAATACCACTTCTGTTTTTGGCAGGGCTTTGATATCGTCGAGTGTGAGTACGAGCGTATCTCCCGGTTTGCGAACTACCTTCAGTCGCCATGAAGTGTCGAGAGTGCCGCCCATGCCTACATCACCGTTGACACGGGCATTGGGCACAGCATCCTTTTTCTTGAACGACCGTGCCTGGCGTATTTTGCTGTAGAAGAGGCTGAACAGTTTTTCGTTGGTTTTAAATACTGTTCGGAGCGTGGGCTGTACATTGTCTGCACTTGCAGGTTCGTGGTATAGCTTTAAGAAGAGAAAGACGCCGAGGGCCATACAGACAAAGAAAACAGAAAATGACATAATGGTGCGGCGGGATATCTCCCGCTGCACTGCTTTATCTTTTTCTTGTGCTGGATCACTCATGCGTCTGTGGTTGTGGTTTCTGCGGGTTCAGGTTCGGGTACTGTTACTTCTTTGTATTGCTCCACCTCAAAGCCGGTGACCATTGCCTGGAAATTGTTCCAACCCGCGAGTATCACCTGGATCACATGTATCAGGAAGAAAAGTACGTAGCCTATGGTAAGCGCGAAATGCTCTATGCGGGCCGCTTCATAACCGCCGCAAAGGTAGCAAAGCCAGTAAAGCTGAATGGGCTTGTATATGGCCAGGCCGGTAATGATGGAGCCTGCCCCCATAACTATAATAGCAGAGTAGGCAACGCGCTGGGCTGCATTGTACTTGCCTTGTGGAGGTGCTGTTTTACGGATGTGGAGGTCGTGCAGCAGCACCAGCCATGCTTCTTTAAAGGAATGTTTGTCGGGTGCCAGGTAACGCCACTCACCTGAGAAAATGGTGTACAGTACATACAGGAAGCCATTTACAAAGAAGAGCCACATAAAGAAGAAATGGAACGCCATGCCCGTAGATAAATGGAAAGGGACATTGAGGGCATCGTAAATAGATTGCGGGAAAAATTTCACCAATGTTTTGTCGCCCCAGCCCAGCCGGTACACATCATTTGCCCAATAGATAAGGAGGCCGCTCCATATCATGACGGTAAGCACCGGGAAATTGATCCAGTGAAACCAGCGGATGGCTAGGGGGTGTTTTTTTACAATTCGCTTCAAAAATATAAAGGCCACATAAAGCAACCCGTTCGATCTTTTCTTTTTTGCCGCAGCCATGCCGCTAATTTAATTGATAAAATTGATTGGTTGACCACCCTTTATAAATTGGCAGCACCGACAAATCCGACTTTAACATTTGCCCTCATTAAACCATGGCACGATTTTTTCCCTCTAAAACTTAACCAAAAAAACAGAACTTATGAAAAACATCAGGAGAACGTTGTTCATCTTAGCTGTCGCACTCACTTGCGGGGCATTTACCAGCAATGCGCAGATCGAAGTAAGGGTACGGCCCGACCGTCCGCACTACGAGCACCCGGCTGCACCCAGCCCAAGGCACGTATGGATAGATGAAGAATGGGAACCACGCAACGGCTCTTATGTATTCGTTGGTGGTCGTTGGGCAGAGCCACCACATCGTGGTCAGGTGTGGGTAGCCGGCCACTGGAAAGACACCCCACACGGTACTATCTGGAAACCAGGTCACT
>Ga0206949_1033_pt1 | contig 50233 bp, 32 predicted proteins | sample Alteio_BWOrgHeat_40_FD_153240 | JGI IMG/M metagenome (GOLD analysis project Ga0206949, IMG submission 153240) | Enriched cells from forest soil in Barre Woods Harvard Forest LTER site, Petersham, Massachusetts, United States -... | ecosystem: Environmental > Terrestrial > Soil > Temperate forest >...
AACATGTTCCCCTCAATCTCACGCGCCGCTTCAGAACATCTGTGCCCATCTGCGCCATCTGTGGTTAAAAATCCGCGGTTCCTGCAGTCGGACCCAAGACGGAAGAAGATCGATTTTTTCGCAAGACGCGGAGCAGAGATTTTAACCACAGATGACGCAGATGGGCACAGATATCTTCGGGAACGACCGTCTCGAAGCGTCGATCCCTTTCTGACGAAATAGCTGCCTCGCTGAGTTCCCCGATCTCGCCAATCCCGAAGCTTTAGCCGCTGGCGCCCCAGGGCAACACGTTCCCCTCAATCTCGCGCGCCGCTTCAGAACTATCTGTGCCTATCTGCGCCATCTGTGGTTAAAAAATCAGCGGGTCCACGCGCCGATGTCGCGCCAAGTTTGCGTGCGCCCTTATCTCAACCCTTGCCTAGTTTTTTCACAGCATCTAAGGTTCCCGCTCCATGTCTTGCGCAAAAATCGATCCCTCTCTTCATCAGGCGAAAAAGCCTGACTGGATCAAAGTGCGGCTGCCGTCGAATCCTGTTTTCTTTTCGACCAAAGCGCTCATCTCCGACCTCAAGCTGCACACTGTATGCGAGGAAGCACAGTGCCCAAATCGCTGGGAGTGCTGGAGTTCCGGCACGGCCACTTTCATGATCGCCGGCGAGCGATGCACCCGCGCCTGCGGATTCTGCGCAGTCACCACCGCGAAACCGTTTGCGTTGGAAGAAGATGAACCGGAGCGAGTTGCAACCGCAGTAAAGCGGATGAAGCTCAAGCACGTCGTCGTCACTGCGGTGGCACGGGACGATCTCAAGGACGGCGGCGCCCGTCATTTCGCGAGGACGATCGAGGCCATCCGCGCAGTATCCCCGGAAATCGTGATCGAGGTGCTCGTTCCCGATTTCCATGCCTACGAGGAGTGCCTGCACATCGTCGCCGACGCGCGTCCGCACATTTTCAACCACAACGTGGAAACCGTCGAACGCCTTACGCCGATGGTCAGATCGAGGGCGAAATACCGGGTTTCGATGACCGTTTTGCGGAAAATGAAGGAAATTGCTCCGGAAATCGTCACGAAAAGCGGAATCATGCTCGGTTTGGGAGAGCAGGAAGCGGAAATCTTCCAAACCATGGACGATCTTCGCGAAGCCGGCGTGCAAGTTCTTACAATGGGGCAATATTTGCGGCCAACGGCTCAGCATTTGCCGGTCGTGGAGTATGTGCATCCCGATACGTTCCGCCTCTATAAGGAGATTGCGGAAAAGAAGGGATTTGAATATGTGGCATCGGGTCCGCTCGTGCGCAGTTCCTACCACGCGGCGGATTTCAATCCCGTTCCGGCGGGTGGGCGAAGCGGCAGCGGACACTAATTCCGCGCCTCTCGCTCCGTTCATCCTCGCCCCATTGATTTCTCATGATTGACCGCACCAACGTCGCTGCCCTGATTCCGTGCTATTTCGAAGCGAAATTCATTCGCGAAGTAGCTAAGCGGGCCCATGCGCAGCTCGATACCGTTCTCGTGGTCGATGATGGCTCGACGGATGCCACCGAGAGCGAAGCCAAAGCGGCGGGCGTGGAGGTGATTCGCCACTCTGTGAATCAGGGCAAGGGCGCAGCGATCAAGACCGGTCTTCGCGAGCTTTCCACCCGGCCGGGTGTGGAATACATCCTGATCCTGGACGGCGACGGACAGCATTCTCCAGAAGAAATCCCGCGCTTTCTGGAAGCGGCAAATCGCACCCATGCGCCGATGATTGTGGGGAATCGCATGGAAGATACGGAGAAAATGCCGTTCGTCCGGAAGATGACGAACCGGTTCATGTCATCGCAAATCAGTCGAGTGTGCGGACGCAAGATTCCCGACTCTCAATGCGGTTTTCGGATGATTCATCGTATCCTTGCGCCGGCTCTTGCCGAAATCGAGACGACGAAGTTCGACTACGAGACGGAGATGCTCGTGGTTGCCGCGCGTAAAGGGGCAGAGATCGACGCCGTTCCCATCAGCACCATTTACGGGGATGAAATCAGCAAGATCCATCCTTTGCGGGATACGCTGCGTTTCATCAGCATGATGAGGCGTTTCCGGCGTGAAAACGAAGCGGCCAAGGCGAAGGCATCGTAGCCAGGCGAGGGGATAGCGGGGCGCTTCATGAAGCAGTTTGTGGTCGTATTGGGAGACGTGCATGCGGAGATTCCGCTCGCCGTCGAGGCATTGGATCGGCTGGAGAAGGAACTGGGCGCTCCCATTGTGCAGACGTTTTCGGTGGGCGATCTCGGCCTGTTCTTCACTCCCAAAGATTGGGAATTTCTCACCGGTCCGAAAAAGTACCGTTTTCCGGAACGGTCGGCCAAGATTACGGCCGCGTGGCGGAACTGGCGATGGCCGCTTGCAGCGATTGCAGGCAATCACGAACCGTTTCACCGCCTTCGGCAATTCGATGCCGACTATTTTGGCGACAACCTTACCTATACGAACGCCGGTGAACTTGACCACTCCATCGAGGGCCTGCGCGTCTACGGGCTCAGCGGAATTCACGATCCCGAGCACCTTGAGTTCACGATCCCGGGAGAGTCCCTCTGGCGGGAAGGAATCCGGAGTTGGGATGAACTCTTGAACGCCGTTCAAGAAAACCGCGCCAGCGTGAAGCGGCTGACTTACTACAAAAATTCAGAGCTCAAACGGCTTCGCTCACTGCCTGCTTCGCCGCATCTGCTACTTCTCCACGATTGGCCGGAAACGCCGGAAGGCGTCACGGACATCCACGAGCGGCCGGAGCGTGAATTGGTTGCAGACGTCCGCCCGAGCTGGGTGTGCGCGGGCCATCATCATCGGCCGGCGCGGTTCACGAGCGGTTCGAGCGAATGCATCGCGCTCAACATCATCGGCGAGGGTCACCGAGTGCTGCCCGGTTGGGCCGCCGTTTTTACCTGGGATGGCAGCCGCCTGAATTTTGTCCGTTCCTGGCCTGAAGCGTAAGCGGCTTTGTTAAAGGAGTAATGCGGTCCAACGCATCGGCGTTCGCCCAAAGATGGAACATTCCATGAAGAGGCAAAGTCTCCGCCTTCTACGCACTTAACCTCGCGACTGGCCGCCGATGATGATTGGATTCATCCTTCGGATTCCCATATTTGGCATAACTTCAAAAACTCCTCATTGAACGCAATTTGTTCGGGAGTGAAGTTCCGCGCGAAGATGCGGCTCACGCAGAAATAGTGGATGCAATATATCTCACTGAGCGGAAATTCGCCGAGATAAAGGCGTAAAAATGCGGGAAGATAGAATCGCCAGCCCTCTGCGTCGGCAAAGGAGAAGTATTCCTGATATTCCAAAAGATCTTTGTCAGCGACATCCACCCAGTGTTCCGCGGTGTCGAGCTTCGCGAGTTCCCTGGCGCGCTCGTCGGGGACAATCCAGTCATCGTCGAGAGCGCGCGCAACTCGTAGAGTGATGCGAGGCTTGGGCGGATCGCCAAACACCGCGGGCAGCCGCTCCGCGAGTTGCTGGGCTTCCTCGTTAGCGCATTTCCAGAGGTCATAATAGATCTCTAGCCTCTCCGGGCAGGAACCCAGGCGAAGCAACTCTTCCCGCGTGGGGAATGTGCGGCGAGGGGCGGAGTATTTGTCGGAGTCTTTGGCCATTTGAGGGAGGAATGACGAATGGCAACGCGCCGAAGCTATGCCAGGTCGGATGGGGCAGGCCTTTTGGGGCTACCCTGAGAGCGGGAACGTGATCATGTTTGCGACCCGGAAAATCGTCCTCGTCCCTCGTACTCGTTCTCGTCCTCGAAGGTGGGCGCAAACGTCGAGGACGAGAACGAGTACGAGGGACGAGGACGATCGAAATCCGCAAGCACGCGTCTTAAAAGCTCTTTAAGTAAGCGCCATTCAGACCTGGCCAAGCCCTCCGCAACACGTAGCTTTCGATTCGGCGCATCGCAGCCCCGAAGAGGATACAGCTTACAGGCGCTAGTTCTGCGGGGCGACGGTCGGCACGGGCGTCGAGGGATTCGTCGTGGTCGTTGTTGCCGCTGCGGAAAATTCCTGCTTCAGCCTCCCGATGAGATCTTTCACCATTGGCTTCCGCTTTTCCTGCATTTCCTTCCGGAGCTGTTCTTCGATCTTGCGGCGCTCTTCGCCATACCGCTTCACGAACAGTTCGTGGTGCTCGGAATCGAGTTGCAGGCCCGACTCTTTGATCGCGGTATCCACCTCCAGCGCGACGATCTTCTTCCGCACTTCCTCACGCTCCCGCAGCGCTTTCTTTTCTTCCGGGGAGAGATTTGCCCAGCGAAGAAAGTTCTCCTGAAAGCGTTTCCGCTGCTCCGGGGTCAGGGCGTCGAGCGCTTTGCGAACGTTGTCGAAAGCCGGTCCATTAACCCCCTTTGCCTTATTTCCCTTTTCCTCAGCGCCTGGAGGAGGCGGCGTGGAGGAAGCGTCTGCCGGCGCCGTCGAGGTTTGGGCGAAAGAAAATGACGCAGACGCCGCCCAAATCGCGAGGGCGGCGTAAATCGATACAGAGGAAGAAAAGCGGTTCAATTCTCCAGCCATACAGAGTTCTTCTCAGAATCCAACAACTCGTCCAGGTGATTCACCACCTGATAATCCGGACTCGAAGAAAACTGCTGAGCGAGAAGGGTGATTTGCTCAGCCTGCTGCGGGGCAGGGTGGGGAATCAACGCAAAGCCTGAAATCGCCACGACACAGGCCCCAACGGCGGCTACCGCCCAGCGAACGCGTAACCAGTGCATGATTCCACGTTTCTCCTGCTGCGTCTCGCGAATGGCGCGGAGGACGTTGCGAGAAAAATAGGGTGAAACCGTGGGCTTGCGAGCTTTGCCCAGCAATTCCCAGAGATCATCATGCTCTTCAGTATTCATGGCTAAACGTTGAACATACGCGCTTCAAAAAAGTTGCGCAATTATGTAACGCCGCGTCAGAAAACCGCGTCTGCCTCGTTTTAGTTCTCGTGCGCCTCGAGGAATCCCTCCAACTGGCGGATGCGTGTCGGGTGCCTCATTTTGCGCAGCGCCTTCGCTTCGATCTGGCGAATCCGTTCGCGGGTGACCTTGAACTGACGGCCGACTTCCTCCAGCGTGCGGCTGTATCCGTCCACCAAGCCAAAACGCTGCTCGAGAACCTGGCGCTCCCTTTCGGTGAGCGTCTCGAGCACGTCCTTGATCTTCTCCTTGAGGAGAACGATGGCCGTCATGTCGCTCGGGTTTTCCGCTCCCTTGTCCTCAATGAAATCGCCAAAGCTCGTGTCATCGCTCTCGCCTACGGGCGACTGCAGCGAGATCGGCTGCTGCGCCATCTTCAGCACGGCCCGGACGCGCTCGACCGGAAGCTGAATTTCGTCCGCGACTTCCTCGGGAGTGGGCTCGCGGCCGTAGTCCTGAACGAGCTGCTTCTGCACCCGCATCAGCTTGTTGATCGTCTCGATCATATGCACCGGGATGCGGATGGTGCGCGCCTGATCCGCGATGGAGCGGGTGATCGCCTGGCGAATCCACCACGTGGCGTAGGTCGAGAACTTGTAGCCGCGGCGGTATTCGAACTTCTCCACCGCCTTCATCAACCCCATGTTGCCTTCCTGGATGAGATCCAGGAACGAGAGGCCGCGATTCGTGTATTTCTTCGCGATCGAAATCACCAGCCGCAAGTTGGCCTCGACCATCTCGGTCTTGGCCTTCAGCGCTTTTTTCAGCCAGAGCTTCAGTTCCTGATATTCGCCCAGGAATTCTTCCGCGCTCAGCCAGGTGCGCATCTGTTGCTCGCGCAGCTTGGCAGCATAGTCGATGACGCCCACCGGACCCGCATGCCCATTGTGGCCATGGTGATTCCCGTGCACTTTTACCGGCTTCTGCGGCTTGCTCAGCTCATCCGTCCACTGCTGAATAAGGCGATGCGACTCGTCCGCGAGATGGACGAACTCCTCGGTGACCTTCTGTTTGAAGAAAAACTTCGGATAGATCCGCTGCACCGAATCGTGAGCCTTTTTGAACTCGAGAAAAGACTTGGTGTCGTGATTTTTTCCCCCGTGCGCCACGTAGCTCTTATAGGCGGAAGCGCACTGATTGGCGGCATTTTCGAGATTGGCGCACAGCTTCGGAAGCTGCTTCATGTAGCGCTCGCGGCTCTCGATCTTTTTGTCGAGGATGACGCGGTCAAAGCGCTCGCGGCCCTCTTGAAGTTTTTGCGCCAGCTCCAGATAGGCGCGGGCCATGAAACCGAATCGGTTGATGTGTTTCTGCACCGTGAGCTCCGCCTCTTCGATGCGTTTGGAAATCTCGACTTCCTGTTCCCGCGTCAGCAGGGGCACCTGGCCCATCTGCTTCAAATACATGCGGACAGGGTCGTCCAGGATATCGAGCTTGGCTTCCGGCTTTTCCTCTTCTTCTTCCTCTTCGGACTTCTTGCCATCCTTGAAGCGGTCCACGTCGGAGGCCTCAATGATTTCAATTTCCATGCTCCGGAGACGCCCCATGATCGTCTCCATTTCATCCGGATCGTTGATATTATCCGGCAGCGCTTCGTTAAGATCGTCGAACGTGAGATAGCCCTGTTCCTTTGCAAGCTTGATAAGGTCGCGCAGCTTTTCTTGTACCTCCGCCTGATCGAGAATGCTGATCGGCGCGGGCGGCGGTTGGACCACCTTGGGCGGTTCGGCCTTGGATACCGCAGAGGGGGCCTTTGCGGGCGGCGCCTTGCTAGGTTTCGGAGGCGTTTCCGCATGCTTCTTCTCCGCCGCTACGGCTGTTTTTGCTGGTTTCGCCGGTTTGCTCGCCTTTGAGGCCTTGGGTTCCTTGGTCTTCTTCTTCTTCTTTGGGGACTTGCTCTTCGGATTTGGTTCGGTCTTCCTGGCAGCGGCTTTCGACGATTTGGGAGAAGCTTTCTTTTTGGATTTAGGCATACCCGGCAAATAATGAAGACTATTATCCCCGCCGCAGGAAAACCCTAGGGGATTAGTTGGGCGGGGATAGAAGGCCGCGTAATATCAAGGAGGCATTTTTGGAGGTCAAGGATTTCTTTTGCCGTGGAAACCCTCACGCAGCCTGGAATCCAGCCTCGATTCCTGCTTCCAAATACCTGGGCATGAGCATACAACGTTTTACCTGATAATGTGGCGGATCGGTTACGGCGTTATAGCGCAGTCGGATTGATCGCTGCCATTCCCAACAGTCTCTCTTTTAAGCTCATTGTCTCTTCTTGCAGGCTGAGCAGCTCTTCGGGTTCGAGGCCCGGGTTTTTCAGGCTGGCCATGATGGCCTCCATCCGGCGCAAGATTTTACGGCGCTCCAGTTCGCACCAGCTGGCATGCGCGACCACCATCGCGTTAGGCCGCGGCTTTTCGGCCAGCAATCCGGAGACCATCGCTTCTTCCTCAGGCTCCAGGGTCGAAAAAAGCGCGTGAGACGAGGTCGGATCTTCAGGATGAAAATCGGCGGCGAGGATTTTGGCCAGGATCGCCGTTTCCGGATCGTTCCTTAGAAGCTCCTGCCAGGGTTCGGCCAGTAGCCAAGTGCGGGCTTCCGTGTTATGGAGCGCGACGAGCGCCAGCAAGCGAACCGTTTGATCCAGAGTGATTGGACCGGCATCAGCTTGAGGGGCGGGGTCGGAGCCCTTGCGTGGGGAGGGCGCTTTCAGAAGCCGGACAAACTCCTGCGGAGAGATTTCGAGCCGGCCGGCGGCGTTGTTCATGACGGCTTCCCGCAGAACGGCGTCGGAAATTAGACTGATCGTTTCCGCCAGCTTGCGGGCCGCCTGCTTCCTTCCCCCCGGCGTCGCGAATTCGGGCCGCCGCACCATCGTATCGATCTGGTAGTCGAAGAAATCCCGGGCGCCAGCGACTCGTTCGATGAAAGCTGCCGCTCCCTGGCCCCGGATCAGCGAATCCGGATCTTCTCCTTCGGGCATTCCCACGACGCGGACCACGAGATTTTCCATCAAAAGCGCCGCGGCAGACCGGTCGGCAGCCTTCTGACCGGCCGTGTCGGCGTCGAAACACAATATGACTTCACCATCCTGAACGAACCGCCTGAGAATCCTGGCTTGCTTATCGGTGAACGCGGTTCCCTGAGGGGCAATGACATTATGCACCCCAGCTTCAAAGATGGTTATAAGATCCAGTTGCCCTTCACAAACGATAGCTGCGCTTTTCTCAATGATCGCCCGCTTCGATTTATGAAGTCCAAAAAGGACCGACCCCTTGGTGAATAGCATCGTTTCTGGCGAATTGACGTATTTCGCCGCTTTCGCATCCGCTTCCAGCACCCGGCCGCTGAAGGCGATGACCTGGCCTGAGTCGTTGCAGATGGGAAACATGACGCGCCCCCGGAATTTGTCCCAAAATCGGGAGTTCCAGCCGGAAGCTCCCTGTTGGGCGTCTTCCTGTTCGTCCCGGGTGGAGACGAGGCCGCTGGCGACGAGTTCCTCCGCGGAATAGCCGTTGGCGCGTCCGAATTCCCGCATGGAATCCCAGCCGTCCGGCGCGTAGCCGATGGTCCACGCCTTCGCGATATCGATGCCGATACCCCGGCCCTTCAAATAATCCCGCGCAATTTGGGCCGCAGGTTTGCGTAAAAGCTGGTGATGAAAAAAATCCGCGACCTCGGCGTGCAGAGAAAGGAGTCTGCGCCGCATCGTCTGCCGAGCGGCGTCTTCCGGGCTCAGTTCGCCTTGCTCCAGCTTGATCCCGGCCCGTTCCGCCAGCTTCTTCGCCGCCTCAGGGAAATCCAGGTTTTCGTAATCCCGCACAAACGAGATCACGTTGCCGCCGGCGCCGCATCCAAAGCATTTGAAGATCTGGAGACGGGGATTTACCGAGAAAGAAGGCGTCCGTTCCTGATGGAAAGGGCAGAGCGCCTTGAACAGGGGGCCCGCCCGGCGCAACGGGAAGTAGCCGCCAATGACATCGACAATGTCGTTGGCGGCGATGATCTGATCAAGCGTCTCGGGTGGAATGAATGCCACGCCGGATATTTGAGCCCGCGCCGGGTCCGCTCACAAGTCTTCCGGTGCTTCGCGCTCAATTCGTTCCTTCATTTCCCGCTCACACTCCGTGCAGTAACCGTGGGAGAATTTGCTGCCCGTGTGTTTTTGGATGTATTCCTCCAGGGATTCCCAGGAATGGCTCCGGGAGTCGCGAATCTTGTGGCAGCACGAACAAATGGGAAGGAGCGCCTCCATTTGCTGCATCTGCGTCGTAAATCCTAAAATCCGCTCGGCGACGCGCATGCGCCTCCACAGAGCGCTGAATTCGACCGGTTTAATGAGGAAATCGTCCACATCTGCGCCGATCGCATAGTCGTAGCCGATTTCACCCGGACGTGCGGCCGTGATGAGGATGAAATAGGTATATTCCGTTTTGCGGCGGTTGCGGATTCTGCGGCACAATTCCAGGCCGTCGAAGCCCGGAAGCCTCCAGTCGGCGAGAACCGCCCTGGAAGGCTCAGCATCGTACGATTCCCAAGCTTCCTCTCCATGAGCAAATTGGCGCACTCGATAGCCGAGATCAGACATCAGGGTGGCGATCGAGATACGTGTAACGTCGTCGTCGTCCACGAGAATTACAGACTTGGGGGAGATCACGGATTTAGATCGAGGAGGGGAGTGGCCGTTTTGATGAGGAATGCGAGGGCCAGAGGGGCGCTGAGATCGGCAAAATAATCATTTCCGCTGTATCCCTCTGCAAACAACACAGGGGGCAGCCACGCTTTCAGGAATTGTCATAAATGAGAAGACGCATGTTGAACAAAGGTATTCAAAAGTTTCCAGTTCAATCACGGCGCTCAAGGTGATTCTTAGCCGAGGGAGTGCAACCGGAGGACTCAAGGCGGTGATTGAGGGATTCAGTTCCGCGCTGTTTGATCTTGCTGGATCGGAGCCGGTTTGGAAGATGCCGCTCGCAAATGTAGCTTTGCCGTTTTGCGCCGTTCGAAAGTTCACCAGCGCACGCTCGCCCCCCACAACCCTTACGCTGAACGGAAATCGGATTTCCTTGCCGCAATCCTTCGCTTCAATCTGCTATGAAAAAAAGACTTAAACACATCTCCCCGCTTCAATTTGGCATCGTGCTCTGCGCCTTCTACGGAGCAATCTCTCTGATTCTTGTTCCGTTGTTCTTTCTGGTCGCGGCATTTGGCCCACATCGTGCCGGATTAGGCTCCGTATTCGTAATTTTGATTCCCATTTTCTACGCGGCGATGGGCTTCGTTTTCGGTATTATCGCCGCTGCGATTTACAATCTCATTGCCGGCTGGACGGGCGGCATCGAATTCACCTTCGAAGACGTTCCTCCGGCCCTTTGAGGGATTCCAACGCAGGTAGAGTCGGCCCATTTTGCATATGAGTTTCTGGATTCACGCTTACTGCATTGATTCGGTTGCTTCGGTCACGCCGCAGGATCTTTCCGCCGGGATCGCCGAACGCTTGAAGTCGTTGACCTATCTCTTTTGCCCCGAAAAGGAGGAGGATCCCGGTGAAGTTCTGGCTCGGCTCAAAATTGAGGACAAATCCTCGGACGGCACATTCCAAGTATTCCTCATTCATTATCGCGCAGATTCGCCGTTGTTTATTCGAATGGAAAGGATCACAGACGCTGAGGGCCAGATGGCGGAAGTTCGCGAGGCCTTGTCGGCGCAGTCTGGGCCCGGGATTGCCAAAGTGAACGACTTACTTTCGAAAACCCAGGAGTGCGTCTCTTTCTGTCTCAAGGCTGACGACGTGAATTCCATGGGATTCCCACTCACCATTGCCGCCGCGGCATACCTCGTAAAGAAGGCCGGAGGAATCATCCTGTCAGGAAACTATTCGTGGATGGTTCCGAGCGGGAAGGAAGTGGATATTCTCGCGGAATTTATGCGGTGAGATGATCCGCAGCTCTGCGTGATTCTTGTGCGGAATTCCATTTGAGGGCGGTATGAAGAGGGAAGATTCACAGCTCAGTCGGAGCTGTCGCGCTACCTTTGCCGTCAAACTGCCTGTAGAACATTACGCAGCTTCTGGAACAGCGGAGAAGTCGACTTCTTTATCGTTCGTATTGTCCTTGTGCAGATAGGTTCCAGCGGGTAGCGGAAAAGCATGAACGTCCCGCCACCACTTCCTCGTCAGCGTATCTCAGCCTTTGTGCTGATAGCGATACCTCTCTTGCTGCTGGCATTGGCGGCGCGCGCGATACTGGGTGGCTTTGGCCATCTGTTGACAGAGCCACTTCAAAAACTGACGGTGGCTCTCGGGGGAATTGTCGCGGCTGGCGTGGCCGCGATATTGGGCATAGTGGCTTTATTCTTACGGCGGCGCCCTTGGGTGCTCTCGATGGTTTTGGTTGTGGCGGCTATTTGCCTCGGCAAGCTCCTTACTGGAGAGTTGCGCCAACCCATCGAGGGAGTGACCTCCCGTCTGCGAGAATCCGCAGCGCAAGGTTTTGTCCTGGGAAAGGAGCCGATCCCTCAGGAAAAAGGCGCTTCGACTGGGGCACAGTTGCAACCCTCCATGGTAGCTTGGGGAGAAGAAGCCATGGTCCGCCCATATCTGGAGCATGGTCATCATGACCCGGCATGGGATGATGCGGCTCAGCAATTTATTCGTGGTGTAGCGCTGGAAGTTACGGACTACTCAGTGAGTCCAGGCGAGGAACATCTCCGCGCTCTAGGAAGGCAACTTCAACATGCGGGATGCAATGATCCGTGGGTGCTTTTCCTCATTCGCCGGTTGGGAGAAAAGGATCCGGACTTTGCCGAAGCGATGGCAAAGGCGTCCTCCTCGCTCGCTAGCGCGGGCTATCCGCCCTTTTGCCTTTGGTGGGCCCGCGCAGAGACCGTGCGGGGGTTACGACGCGAGGCGCCATCCGAAGCGGCTGCCGTCATGAAGGACTGTCTGGAGGCGTTGCGCGGCGCCCTTTCCGCGAAGCCTCTCGACGCAGGCGCCTATTGTGCGTGGAGCGAGCTCTTTTCCAGCGACGCAGGAGAGAAGCTCCTGGAGCAGAATGGCGAGGAAGTATGCGGGGTCGTCGATTCCGTCGCAGGGGTGCAGGAGTGGTTTCGTCTGTGGCTGCGCGGTCATTCAGAGGTCCAACAAGCATGGCTGGCGCGTGGCGGTGGATGGGCAAATTCGGTCACCGAAGAACGCTGGAAGCTCTTTTCTCAGCACCTCGCAGCCGCTCGGGCCGCCCTGGAGCAGGCTCAAAAGCTCGAGCCCGATCAGCCGGCGATCGCAACGACAATGATGACCGTCGAACTTGGGTGTTCCCGACCCGAAGAAATGCGCCAGCAGTTTGATCGCGCTATTCAGGCTCGCTTCGATTATCTCCCGGCGTATGGATCGATGAGAAACGGCCTTCTGCCTCGTTGGTTTGGCAGCACTGAAGCGCAGCTCGCTTTCGGTCGTGCGTGCCTCGCTACAGGCCGTTTCGACACTGAGGTTCCTTGCCAGATGCTTCAGGTCGTTTATGACATCGCCAAAGACCAGAAGGATCCAGAGCAATACTACAAGACCGGAGCGCCTTGGGAGGATTTGATGAAAACGCTCGACGGCTATCTGGCTCACGGAAACCCAGCTCGCCGCTCTTACTATCTTTCAGAAAAAGCGGTGTTCGCATCCAAACGCGGAATGGACGAACTCGTGGGGCAGTTGTTGAAGGAGTTGGATTATAAAGTAGATCCAGAAGTGGTGGCTGGCTGGAATCTTCCTGTTGATTGGGCCGAGCGAATCGCTTCGCTTAGCGGACCCGCGGGCAAGCTGGTCTTGGAGGCAGATCACGAGGATCACATGAACCTGGGAAGATCTCTGGCCAGCTTGCTCGCTGCGCAAAAGCTTCCCGATTTGCCGCCGGTCGTGCAGGGCTATATTGCACAGAGAATTGCTGATGTGCAGGCACTGACCGCTCTTGATTCAGCTCCATGGCTTCCATGGGCTCCGCCGCAAGATCAATCGGGATGGAAGGTCGAAGGTGGGAACTGGCAAATCAGTTCCTCCGCCCTGCTGGAATTGAAGACGGGAAATGCCGGCTCTTTTCTCACGCGACTGCGGCCAGTCGGGGATACTTGGGACATACGAGGTGAACTCTTTCTGAAGAACCAAGGCCCCGGACGAGTAGAAGCTGCTTTCTTTTGCGGACCGCCTGACAATCGGGAAGGCCGGGGGCTCAGTCTTCGATTCTGGAGCAATGTGAACGGTTGGGCCGGGGCATCCGTCGCTCGGGGGTTCGAAAACGAGGCAATGAGCAAACAGAGGGACCTCGCGGAGTCCTTTCCAATTTACATCCGCATGATCAATCACCGGATTGGCGTCATGGCAGACAACGGCGTATGGTTCGCCAACCAACCGATCCCGGAGGGGACGGAGATCGATAAGAATTCGGTGCTCACGATAGGGTCAACTGCAGGCGCTGGCAAGACGGTGGAGTTTCGGAGGGTACTATGCCGATCACTGATCAAAGCGAATTAGTCCGTATGCCGCGAGACTCACAATTACTTTAACGGTTTATATATTCGGGAAAAATCCCAATCCCAAAGAGTTTCTCCAAACTTCCATCGAGCGAAAGGCGGCAGTCGATGAGCCAGCTTACGCCGCATTCGGTCGATGTCGGAAGGTGACATGGTTGTTTAGTATGGACGGAGGTCTCAAACCGGCGTCTCATCCGCCTTCTTCTGTGCTCCCAAAAATCGCTGGTAAAGATACGAGGCTCCCATCAGCACAATCGCAACTGCGATAAATGCCCCAATGCGATAGAGCTGATCCAGATTCGCGAGATCGTGCAGGAATAGCTTCAGCAGCGTCACGACGAGCAAGGCGATGCCGGCATACCGGATGGCAGATACGTGGCGCGTCATGCCGATAAAGAGCATGACCAGCGCGAAGAGCGACCAGGCGATGGAGTAGGTCATGTCTCGCGCGAGGCTTCCGGTAAAGTCAAAGGTGAGCGTCGGGCCGGTGGCAAAGAAATCGGCGATTTCGATATTCAGCAGCAGGAAGCAGAGAATCGTGCCGAGTGTGAAAAGTGTTGCGCAGATATTGAAATCGCCAATGCGATGTCGCGGCGGAGTTACGAAACGTCCACCGATAAACATTGTGGCGGCGGGGATTCCGTAGGTGTAGAGATACCAGTTAAAGATCGGCGTGCCGCTGCGTTCATGGTAGCCAAAGACTTCGAGGTTCAGCGCCAGTCTGGCGAATACGATGCACAGCAGGCCGAACCCGGTGATCTTGAGGCCCTGATGCGGGATCTTATTCCATAGCCAGAGCAACGCCGCTCCTTCCAACGCCCAGGAAATTGTGAGCCATTCCCGGTCGAATTGCGCCGGGAAGATCAGCGTGATGAAAAACAGCGCTGTGCCGCCATACCAGGCGAGCACGGGCAACCGCGCCGGATTCTCCCGCGGAAAGGCACGCCGATGATACTCCATCGCCGCAAGCAGAGGGAGGGCGAGCATCGCAGGAACGAGGCCTGCCGCCGATTTCCAAAAGTCGGGCCAAAGCACGCTTACGGCGTCGCTGATCAACCCATAGTGCAGAGGCGCAGCCAACGCGGCGCTGGCCCAAGGCATGATCGAGGGACTCGTCCTGGATTGGAAGAGGAAAGGGAAAGCGAAGAAGACCGCCGAAAAGACGAGTGGCCACGCCAGAAGAGCAAAGCCTGTGGCCGCGCTGGAATGTCCGAAGAACCACGCATGCTCGAGGAATAGTCCGCAACCAAGGCCGATCAATGGCAGCGCTTCGTTCCGGCTCCATTGAGCCAGAGCCAGCAGCATCACGATGAGAAGCAAGCCCACGCCAAATACCGGCGAGGGATTTGCCAGGTTCAGCCGTTCCACCACCGAGACCAGAAGGACGAATGGAAGGATCGCGGATACCGACGGAAGGAACTGCAGCGCCTCGCGCTCGTAGTCTTTGCTCAGGGCGCCCGCCGCGCGCTCGGAAAACCGCCGTTGGAGGAAAGCGCTGGCCACGCAAAACAGCGCGGCAAAGCCACTCACGACGGTGAGCAATCCCAGGAGGTCCGGGGTCTCGACGGGCATCTGAAATAGCCATAGCCCTGCCGCAAGGAGCGTCAGCATGAGCGCGGCCACGATGCCAAGGATGGAAGCCGTGTAAACCGCCAGGGCGATGGCTGCGAGATCCGCAAGGAGAACGGCTGACCAGAGCAGCGTGGAGGATCCGATTCTCACCGCCGGCCAGAGCATGAGGACGAGGCTCAGTGCGGGGAAAATCTGCGCCCAATGCGAAGACTCCGCTGACGGACGAAGCCGCTTTAAGAAAATCGGCACGGCTGTGTGAAACGCGGCGAAAGCGACGAAGTAACCCAGGGCCCACGGGAGTAGAGGACGGCTCAGGTAGCCTTCGTTCCAGCAGGCGAGCAGCAGAAACGCGATGCCACCGCCGGCAGCGGGCACGAGATGAAGCGCAGTTCTTCTCAATGGCAGCACGACGAGCCCGGCGTCCGCCAGCAGCGCGAAAGAGAGCACGATCCAGGGTTTTTGTCCGAGTTCAGGATAACTCAGCAAAGCGCCGCAGAGGCCCAGGGCAGAAGCCCCCATGAGCGAAGAAGCGGAAATCGTCCAGACATCCCCGGAATCCTCACGATTGCTAAGCCAGAAGGGTAGCAGGAAAAGACATTCGAAACCGAGGAAGACCCAACCCGACGTAAACACTTTGTGAGGAGCGAAGTAACTAAAGCTCCAGCCCCATTGCATAAACACCGTGGCGACCGCCGCCAGGGCGACGAGATATTGCCATTTCTTACGCAGGGCTACGGCAAACAAACCTGCATTGAGCAGCGCTATATAAGAGAACAGCGCCAGCGGGCGATCCTCTCCAGTGGAGAGCAGGATCGGCGTGAGGAACCCGCCGAGCAGCCCCAGAATCGCCACCACTTGGGCTTCCATGGCGACCGCAAGCAGGAACGCGCCGGCGGTCACCACTGCCATCAGGGCAAACGAGAGTCCGAGTCCGAAAAAGCCGTAGAGCGCGTGCCCGCCGAATATCACGCCATAGAGAATCACCACGCCAGTTGCGCACAGGGTCTGCCCCGTCACCGCGTATTTCTCCCGCGGCACAAACCATCCGCCCGCGACGAGCCCCAGGCCTACCATCGCGCCGATCGTTACCCGCATGACGGGTGTGATCAGGTTGTGGTCGAATGAGTATTTGATGAAGAAAACAACCCCAAGGAAAAGCGCCAGGCCGCCCAGCCAGGCAAAAAGCTTCACCCCCATGAAAGCCTCGAGCGAGATCGGCGGCGTCCGTATCGGCGTCGGCAAAGGCGGAACTGGCCTGACGGGCTCTTCCATTTTCTCCCGCGTCGTGGAAGCCGCGGTACGCGAGGACGGGGATAGGTGACCGGGATTGGGAAGGGGATGCGCAGGGATTTCTGCGCCACGCTCGTCCAATTGCCGCGCAGGCGCGGCCGGCATCACCGGGAGCGGCGGAGGCTCAGCATTGGCGCTGACAGCGGGTTTCGAAATGGGTTCGATCGGCCTCGAGATTGGCGGCGACAAAGGAACGGATGCCTCGCGCGAAATTGGGGCATCGGCCTGAGGCGCCACGCGGGACTTTGCTTCAAGCGCATTCAGCCGTTTTACGAGTTCCGCGATCCGCGCCTGCGCATCGCCGAGTTTGACAAACAGTATAACCACCGCGGTGATCAGACTTAGCGCTAGAAGTACTGCGAGTTCGTCCATGAGAAGATCCCGCCGATACTGAGCGGGAGTGGATTGCAGGAAAAGAAGCAAATGAAGGGCAGGATTTCCACAACGTCGGCAATCCTCCTCGTGCTCGTCCTCGAAGCGCCACCGAATTTCGAGGACGAGAACGAGGAGGAAGGTCGAGGAGTACTCGATGACACCGCATTCAGACTTTCCAAGCCGCACCGACTTCCGCATCTTCCCCGCCCATGTCAGAAGTCGTCACATTCGGCGAGATCATGCTCCGCCTCACGCCCCCCGGGAATCTGCGTCTCGTGCAGACGCCGCAATTCGAAATTACATTCGGTGGCGCGGAGGCGAACGTCGCCGTGATGATTTCCCAGCTCGGCGGCTGCGTGGACTATGTGACGAAACTCCCCGCGAACGACATCGCCCAGCGGTCAATCAACGAATTGCGAGGTCTAGGCGTTGGCACATCGAAAATCGCGCGAGGCGGCGATCGGATCGGCGTCTATTTCCTCGAACAGGGCGCCAGCCAGCGCGCCGGCAAGGTGATCTACGATCGCGCCAATAGCGCCATTGCGCTTGCTGAGAAGGGGGACTTCGACTGGCCGCGAATTTTCAGCGGCGCCCGCTGGTTTCACTGGTCGGGCATTACGCCCGCGCTTTCTTCATCGGCCGCTGCGATTACCGCGGAAGCTGCTGCGGAAGCGCGCAGGCAGGGTCTCACCGTGAGCTTCGATTTGAACTACCGGGCCAAGCTTTGGAGCCGTGAGAAGGCAGGAGAAGTCCTGACGTCCCTCATGAAAACGGTGGACGTCTGCGTAACCAGCGTTGAAGAAGCGCGGACTGTTTTCGGCATCGAGATCGATGAGAACGATCCCGAACGGGAGAAGCAGGCAGCGAGGAAATTGTGCGAAAAGTTCGGCTTCAAAATGATCGCGCTCACCCAGCGGCAGGGCTCGCTGGCCTGTGAGACGAGTTGGGGCGCCATGCTCTTTGCCGAAAACCAGGCCTACTTCTCGCGTCGCCACGAAATCTCCATCGTAGATCGCGTAGGGGCCGGTGACAGCTTCACCGGGGCGCTAATTTTCTCGCTGCGCCGCGGAGATTCCCCTCAGACCGCAGTAGATTTCGCAGTAGCCGCAAGCTGCCTCAAGCACACGATTTCCGGCGACTACAACCTCATCACGCTGGACGAAGTGGAAGCCCTGGCCGCGGGCGCTGGCGGCGGCCGGGTGCAGCGGTAGTCCCAGGAACTGGGGCGCCATCCCGAATGCGGAATTTAGCTCCGAAGGAGCGACAGAGTATAGCCGGTGGTGGAGCGAGGAACGAGCGGAGCCACCGGATAACGGGCCCGGAGCAGAATGCGTCCCGGGAGGGGCGCCAGCACCGTTCATATCACCATGGATATTTATCTTCGGGCGCGACCAGTGGCGTTGAATAAATCAACATATTCCTGCTGAAGCCTCCGTCTGAGCGTTGCTGCCATGGTCGAGGTTTACCGATGGTCCCGCTTGCCAATAAGCCCGGATCGTTTCAGACTCGCCGCTCTTCCCATGAAATCCCTCATCGCCCTTTTCGCTTTTGCCATTATGACCGTATCATCTATCGCAGCCGACGGACCCATTCGCCACGTTGTTCATTTCAAGTTCAAGGCGGACGCGAGCAAGGATCAGATCGCCAAGATCGTTGAAGAGTTTGCCGCGCTGAAGGCGAAAATCCCAGTGGTGGAATCCCTCGAATGGGGAACCAATGTAAGTCCGGAAGGCTTGGACAAGGGATTTAACTATGTCTGGATCGTCACCTTCAAGAATGCGGCGGATCGCGACACCTATCTGGTGCATCCTGCGCACAAAGCATTCGTTGAGCTTCTCAAGCCAAGTCTTGATGAGGCGCTCGTGGTGGACTTCGTCCCCGAGAAGTAAGGTGCGCGCCAGAGCGTTTTAGCTTCGGAGCGTCGACGTTGCGGATATTATAACCGTGACGGGCGTTTTGTATAAGCCCGCATTGCAAATGCAGGCCTTAACGGCGCATTTTGGAGAGTTGCTACGCCAAAGGCGTTTAATGATTCAGCCCTAGGTTTGCCGCTTTGGGGCTACCCAAGGTAACACCCATCTCGTGGAGTCAATGCGCACGTGCGTGTATCTTTCCGACTGCCCGGCGCCCGCGACTTTCACAATCGCGCTTCCGAAATAATCGCCTCATTGGAGGAGGCAGGACTTACAAGATTTCCAGGATTACAGGATTTCGTCATTTCTTCGACAATTGTCGATCCAAAGCGCGGCTAATCCCTCGGATTCAGAAATCCAATCCTGTCCATCCTGCAAATCCTGTTTCAAAATTCAGACCTTGGACCAAGGAAACTGAGCGCGATGCTTTTGGCAAACACCTTGTCAGACGCCTGTCCCAATTAAGAACGTCACCACAAAAAGACCGGAGGTGAACCGTCCGAGTAATTTACCGGAGCATCGCCAGCGTTTATTTACACCAACTCTTTCACAATCGCCTTCGCCACGCCGCCCTGAAAATCCTCCGGCACCGGCATCCCAATCCGATCGACCACGGTCAGCCATACATTGGCCACCGGAACTTCTGTCTGCACAAGATGGCCCTGATGCTTGAGTCCCAGTCCTGAGCCTCCGCAGAGAATGAGCGGCAGTTGCTTCTGTGAGTGCGCGTTAATGCCGCCATTGGTCGTCGCCCATGCGGCGATTGTATTGTCCAGCAGCGTGCCACTGCCTTCCTTGACCTCTTTCAGTTTGCCGAGGAAATAGCCCCATTCCGCCATGTATAAGGCGTCAAGCTGCTGCCACATGGCCAGCTTTTCTTCCTCCTCGTCGTGGTGCGTAATGGAATGCAAGTCCCACTTGCTCTTCGTGAGATAAGTATAGCAATGAGCTTCGTCACCCTCCGTGCGAGGGATGTGGCTCACCACCCGTGTGCTGTCGGTCTGGAAGGCGAGGGCAATCATGTCGAACATGAGCCGCGTGTATTCCGAATAGCCGCGGCCGTCATTGGCGATGCGATCCCGCGGCGAGCTTTGCCCGAAGTCCGGCCGGTCAACTTTCGGTTTCGGACGTTCGATCCATTCGCCCTCCACCTTGATGCGCTCTTCAAGGTCGCGGATGGACGTGAAGTATTGATCCAGCCGCTCCCGATCGGCCGCGCCCACTTGGCGCTGCAAGGCCGCTGCTTGTTCCTTGATCGAATCCAGCAGGCTTGCGCGTTGCGCCATCGCCTGGCGCGCTGCTGCGAGGGTATTATTGTCCTCGTTGCCAAAAAGCTTCTCAAATACGACTTCCGGACGGTTCTCCGGGGTGATGGGAGTGTGATTGCGGCTCCACGAAAGCGTCATTGGAAACGGTCCGCCAAAGCCTGTTTCGCGCACCGTGCCCAATACGAGCGAGGGGAAGCGCGTGGCGCTGCCGTGATAGGCGGCGAGTTGCTGGTCCACCGACATCAGGGTCTTCGCATTGCGCACCGTATTCACGCCCGTCAGCAGGCAACTGCAGGAGCCATGACCGCCGCTGAAGGAACTCAGATCCGTCATCACCGTGCACTCGTCCTTGAACGGCGCGAGCGGTTCCAGGGCGTGGGTGAGCGTGTAGTTCCTGCCCGTATCGGGCGGTGTAAAAGCCCGGATCTGCATGCCCAGCCCCCAATAGGTAAACATGGAACGCCGCGGGATTTCGTTGGCCGCCATCGACCCGGCGGTCGTGATCGACTTTGCATTGGCGCTCATGATTTCCAGCCACGGCAGCGCGACCATTGCGCCGATGCCCTTAAGAAATGTGCGGCGAGGCAGGCGCCAGTGGTTTCCTTGGATGTTCATGATGGGGATGGTTTCCGGTTATCGAGTTTGAAAATAGTTGCTCGCCACGGTGGCCTGGAGGATGTCCTGAAGCCGGTAGTCCGGTCCCGCCTGCGCCATAATTTGATCAACCGTCAAATGATCGGCATATCCAATCGGCCGGCCGAGCGCGTAGCAGAGGAGCTTCTCGGTGAATGCTTCGACGAACGTTTGCTTCTCGGCCAGAAGCGCTGCTTTGAATTCCTGGATGCTCGTAAATTCCTTCCCATTCGGAAGCTTGCCGCTGACGTCCAGCGGCGGCGATCCGGCGTCGCCGCGCATGCCTTCTCCGTTCTGTCGATCGCGCCACATACCTGTGGCGTCATAGTTTTCGAGCGCAAGACCGAAGGAATCCACGCGATTGTGGCAGCTTCCACAACTTTCCGTAGTGCGATGCTGGTTGAGGCGCTCACGCACCGTCAGCTTCTTATCCTTGATAATTGGGAGGTCTCCGACATTTGGCGGAGGAGGGGGCACGGGGCGATTCCATAGGGTGTCCAGCACCCAGGCAGCCCGGCGCACGGGAAGCGTGCGGGCTCCATCCGCGAGATACGTCATCAGCCCGGCCATGCCCAGCACGCCGCCGCGCCGGTCGTCCGAAGGCGCGGCAACGCGGCGGAAGTCGTCGCCCTCGACGCCTTCGATTCCATAGTGCCTCGCCAGCCGTTCGTTGATCACCAGGAAGTCGCTATCGAGAAAACAAGCCACCGGCAGATTCTTCCGCAGCACTTCCGTAAAGAACTCCAGCGGCTCGCGCTTTGAACTATCCCGCAGGGCATCGTCGTAAAAGCGATAGGCATCCCGATTCGGTGGATTCCCATTGTCGAAATTCCGAACGCTCAACCACTGCCCGGCAAAGCTGCGGACGAACTCGTTCGCCTTCGGGTCAGCGATCATCCGCACCACCTGCGACCGCAATATGGAGGGATCGCAAAGCTTATTCTCACCCGCCAAGCGATACAGTTCAGTGTCCGGAGCGCTGCTCCACAGGAGATAGGACAGGCGGCTCGCGAGCTGCCAGCTATTGATCGGTTGCGAACCCGAGCCAGGTTGAGCGGCCGCAGTGGCGTCGGCGCCCTCGCTGCCCAGATACAAAAACGTCGGAGAGCAAAGCACATTCTTCAAGCCGTCGCGCACCGCTTTGCTGAACGTCAATCCGCGCTCCGCCTTGTTCTTCAGCGTCCAGTTTACGACATTGTCCACCTCTTCGCTCTTCACCGGACGCCGGTAAGCCAACGGCAACAGCTTTTCAAATATCTCGCGCAGATAGCCTTCATCCTCGCGTTCTTCGCCCGCGAAAAATACGGCTTTGCGGCCCTTCGGCGGCCACTCCACGAGCGGGCCTTCCCATTCCATCTTGCCCAGCCAGAGCCTCGGACGCTTTGCAATATCCAGCTTCGGGTTAAAGACCCAATAGGGACCGTCAAATGTCTTGCGCTGCTCGGCCGCCGTCGTCTGGGATTCCAGCGCTTGCTGCTTCAGCTTCGCAATCTCTTCGGGGGACTTTTTCTCGCGAATGGCGCGGTCCACGTTCCCCCCGGCGATCACCTGATGCCACTGCACATCCCAATACGCCGGATTGGCGATGACCGCTTCTTTCCGCTCTCCGAAGTCCCAACTAACGCTCCACGAGCGGTTCATCCCGGGCGGTCCCATCTGGAGATACATCAAAAATTCGTATTCCTTGGGCGCATCGAGCGGCGCATCGATCACGGCGCTCTTCACCAGTTCAACCGGACTGCCGACCCCGTATTGCACGGAGAGCCGCACCTCCTTTTGCCCCTCCGATCCTTCGCCTTTGAAAGCGCCCGCCTGAACGCGGAAACGATACCATCCGTCCCGTGTCACGCCCTTTCTTGGCCAGTCGTTGGGAAAGAATCGGCTATGGGCCAGATACTCGATCCCGCCGTTCTTGAGCGTCCAATCGAATGCGCCGTGCGGAACGTAGCGCCTTTCTTTCGAGCCCCACTGCTGAAAGTTCGGGAGCGGAATCCAGCTTAATGGTTCCTTCAGATTCGCGACGACAAACGGCGTGGGATTGTTCTCCACGATTTCGCCCTTTTCGTCCTTGTAGGCCACCATCATCCCGTGCACGTACTTCTCATTCGGAGCATCGTAGGTGAACGCCTGCACCTTGGGCTTTTCGTTAAAAACTCCTTCATCCAACGTCAGGTCCGCGATGGCCATGTAGCGGTCGAGCTGCCCTTCGTCCATGAAGAGACCCGCCGAACCGCGATCGAAGCCCGTCACTTTCCCGTCAGCCGGTAATTCCTTTTCAATGCGGCGCGCAAAACCTTCCTCCAGCGAAAACAGATCCCGCACCGTGTTGGCATACTCGACCCGATTCATCCGCCGCATCGGCACGCGACCGCCTGCCGCCTGGGCGGTTTTCGCCGTTTCATCGAGCTTTTGCGCCACCCAGGATGTCACTGCCGAAGCCTCCGCCGGTTCGGGCTGCGGCTTCTTCTTCGGCGGCATCTCGCCCGCATTGATCTTGTCCATCACATCCTTCCACTGGCCCGCCGCATTTCCTGCAGTGAAATCCGCCGGCAACAGATCAATGCGAAATCCCGCCCGCGCGGAGTCGGCGTCATGGCAATCCATGCAATGGGACTCGATGAACGCACTGGTGGATTTCGGCAAATCCGCTGCCCGAACGCAGGGCGCAAGGCCAAGGAACAAAATCGTCGTGACGCTGGGGTGAAACCGCCTCATGGCTAAGGTTGCCAACCGTCCTGCGCTTCCCCCCTTAGGCGTTATGTCTGCGGGGATTGGAACTACTCGGAGCATTGCGAGCAACCCGTCTCCGCCATCGCTGCCGTGACTTTCCGTTCCGAGCCCGGGAGGGACGCACATCAAAGGGGTCAGGTCTGAATGGCGATTCTGCTGAAAAACCCTAAAATCACATCGTTAACTAATAGTTTACGTTTGTAACATTTGCCTTTTTCCGGCAAACTGCTTGAGCATGAGTCTGCCAACCTTTGACACCCAGGGAACCTTGTTCGGAAGTCTCGCTTCGATTGGAGCTTCGCTGTTCGGCAAAGAAGATCGATTCAAGCTATTCGCGGAGAAGATCTGGCCGCTTCTGGCGGCCGCGCGACCCGCCCTTGCGGAGTGCTACGATGCGGGCAACGGAAGGCCGGCGCTGGAACCGGTGGTGATGCTGGGGGTGGCGATCTTTCAATTTCTGGAGCGGACACCGGATCGGCAAACAGCAGAGTTGGTTAAGTATCATCTTGGGTGGAAGCTGGCCTTGAACCTGGAGATAGGAGCCAAGAGCTTCCACCCGACGAGTCTGGTGGAGTTTCGCCGGCGGCTATTGGAACACGATAAAGCGCGGCTTGCCTTCGAGGTGGTTCTCGAGGGATTGGTCAAGGAAGGCCTCGTGCCCCGAAAGGGCCGGCAACGGATGGATTCCACGCACGTGTTGGGATTGGTTTCGGCGATGAGCAGTCTGGAGTGCGTGCGCGAAACGATACGTCTGGCGATGCTGGAACTGAAGGATCACGTGTCGGAAGGAGAGCCCCCTTTTTGGGAGTTGTTTTGGGAGCGCTACGTGGAGCACAAGCTCGATTACCGGAGCGCCGACGTGATCTTCAAAGAGAAGCACCAACAGGCGGGCGCCGATGTCCTGCAGCTCCTGCAGTGGCTGGAGCCGCTTGCTGTGGAGATCCGGGAAGGACGGCAGGTGTGTCTGTTGCGGGAAGTCTTTGGGCAATACTATGTCGTCTGCGAAGAGGCCGTGGAGCCCGTCAAAGTGACTCCTGGAGGAGCGGTGCAGAATCCGCACGAACCCGAGGCGAAATGGAGCACCAAGGGCAAAGGGAAGGCAAAACAAGAATGGGTGGGGTATAAAGTGCAAGTGGCGGAAAGTGTGGACGGAAAGCGCAGAGAAAAGACGGAGCCGACGCGCAATTTTCTGACTTCGGTGGTGACGCAACCGGCGATAGCGAGCGACGAGGCTGGGATGAGCAAGAGCCTGAAGGCGCAATCGGAGATGGGTCTGGAGAAACCGCCGGCGCTCTTGGTCGATACGGCTTATGTCTCGGCGGAAGCGATCGTCGAAGCCCAAGCTGAGGGGCGCGAATTGGTGGGCCCAGCGCGGCCGAGTCCACGCAACGAAAAGGGAAGCTGCAGTGAAGACTTTGATGTCTGCGTCGAGGAACGCCGGGCGATCTGTCCGGCGGGCCACCAGAATAAGCAGTGCAGCCGGTTGGAAGAGAAGGCCACCGGCGCGGTGAGCTACCGCTTTGAATGGGGGGCGCTCTGTCACGAATGCCCATTGCGGCAAAAGTGCATTGCCAAAGGGCAGGCGCACCGGACTTTGACGGTCACCGAACATCACACCGCTCTGCAGACGCGGCGCAACGAACAAAAGACCGAGGAATTTGCGCAGCGCATGCATGAGCGCAATGCCATTGAAGGCACGCAAAGCGAATTGGTGCGCGGGCACGGGCAACGAAAGGCGCGCTACCGTGGCCAAGCCAAAGTGGATTTGCAGAACCAATTGATTGGAGCCGCCTGCAACGTGAAACGTTGGTTGAAATGCCTGGTCTGGGACCTGAAGGCTGCGGCGCGCGCCACCGCGTCGACTCTCAGCTCACAAACCGCAGAAAGGGCCTAAAAGGGACCCGGGGAGCCCGGCATTTTCGCACTGCCAAGCGAATTTATCGACTTATCTGCCATTAGGCATGCAAGTTCGCCACCAACGACATCAGCGCCTACGCCGGAAAATATTTCGATCAACTCTCGAAGGCCTCCAGCGGCCCCCAAAGGGAGGGGGTTTTTCAGCAGAATCAATGGCGCGAAGATAAGGAGCTTTAGGGCGTGTTCTGGCGTATTCCGATCCTCCTCGTCCCTCGTACTCGTTCTCGTCCTCGAAGGTGGGCGCAAATGTCGAGGACGAGAACGAGTACGAGGGAAGAGGACGATCGGAATCCGCCAACACCCGTCCTAAAAGCGCCTTAAGTATGCGCCATCAACCCTGCCCCCTCAGTGTTGCACCGGATCAATAGTCATGTCCGGTCGAATCATCGGCTCCGCGAGCTTCTAAACGCCCGGCTTCGCCTTATGCCACTCCGTCGATTGCTCATAGGCATGCGCAATCTGGAGCAGGCGAGCTTCCTCGAAGGGCCGTCCCAGGAGCTGCAACCCAACGGGCAATCGCTTGCCTTCCGCCTCTGCAAAACCGCACGGAATCGAAATGCCGCAGATTCCGGCGAGGTTCGCGGCAATCGTGAAGATATCTGCGAGATACATCTTCAGCGGATCGCCGCTGCGGTCGCCGGCCTTGAAGGCGGCTTCGGGAGAAGTCGGGCAGATCAACGCGTCGACTTTCTCGAATGCGTTCGTGAAGTCCTGGCGAATGAGCGTTCGGACTTTTTGCGCCCGGAGATAGTAGGCGTCGTAGTAGCCGCTGCTCAAAACGTAGGTCCCGAGAATGATGCGGCGTTTCACTTCCGGGCCGAATCCTTCCGCACGGCTGCGGCCGTATTGCTCGATCAAGGTGCTCGGGATTTCGGTCCGATGCCCATACCGGACCCCGTCGAAACGCGCGAGGTTGGCCGACGCTTCGGCGGTAGCGATGATGTAGTAGACGCCCACCGCGTGCTCGGTGTGGGGCAGGGACACTTCGACGATTTCAGCGCCCAGCGATTCATACTGGCGAATGGCCGCACGGATGGCGGATTCGACCTGCGGATCGATGCCGTCGATGAAATACTCGCGGGGCAATCCCAGCTTCAGGCCGCGGAGGTCTTGCCCGAGCAGCGCTGTGTAATCGGGCACGGGCTCATCGAGACTCGTGGAATCCTGGGGATCCCGTCCGGAGATGGCATTCAGGAGCAGCCCGGAATCGCGCACGGTCTTCGTAAATGGGCCGATCTGGTCGAGCGACGAGGCGAAGGCAACAAGACCAAAGCGCGAGACGCGCCCGTAGGTGGGCTTCAGTCCCACACATCCGCACAGTGCCGCCGGTTGACGGATGGAGCCGCCTGTATCGGATCCCAGAGCGGCGAACGCTTCGTCAGCCGCGACCACCGCAGCCGAGCCGCCGCTCGAGCCGCCCGGCACCCGATCGAAATCCCAAGGGTTCATCGTCCGTCCAAAGGCCGAGTTTTCCGTCGAGCTGCCCATGGCAAACTCATCGAGATTGCAGCGCCCAAAAGGAATCGCGCCCGCCGCCCGGAGCTTCCGGATGACTGTGGCATCATAAGGAGACCGATAATTCTCCATGATCTTGGATGCACAGGTGCAAGGCTCGCCGATTACGTTAATCACGTCCTTGATGGCAATCGGCACGCCGCCCAGCGGGAGAGAGACGTCGGCCTTTTCAGCGGCGGCAGAGGCTGCCGCGAAATCGCGGGAAAGATAGCCGTGAATCTGCGGATCCACTTGAGCGATGCGGTCTTCGAGCGCTTGCAGAACTTCAACAGGAGAGGTTTCTCCGGCGCGCAGCTTCTGCTGCAGTTCGGCAATGGAAAGAGAGGTGAGGGACATGGACGGAGCGAAAAGAAAAAGGGTTGTGATTGGGCAGCAGGATCGGATTCCCAGCCGATGCGTGAACGGGGCGATGCGATTCCCGGGAAGTCCTACTCGATGACCTTCGGCACGATGAAGAGCTGGTTCGCCTGGCGTGGCGAATTTGCCAGCGCTTCCTGAGGCGTGAAACACGGGCGGGATTCGTCGGCGCGAAAGACGTTGAAGACGGCATTCGCATGTGCAGTGGGCTCAACCGCAGACACATCCACTTGCTCCAGTTTCTCCACATAATGCAGGACCTGCGAAAGCTGTCCCTGGAATGTGGCAATCTCTTCGTTGCTCAAATTCAGGCGTGCCAATTCGGCGGTGCGGGAGACATCAATAGCGGCGCTCATAAAAAGTAAGGTCGGGTAGTAGAGAGCAAATCCTGCGGACTGAAAAGAGGGGAAATGCGAGGCTCCCAGTCGTCCTCGTCCCTCCTCCTCGTCCTCGTCCTCGAAAAAAACCACGAGAACGATTTTCCGGCCCGCCGATTTTCCGCCGAAAACTACTCCCACAATCCGCCGATCCATGGCATCGGTGAATGTTCCACTGAATCCACCCGAATGATCCCCATCACTGAGCGTTTCCTTTCCGATGCCGGCGGCTGGCAGGCCCTGAAGCAGGCCCGCGCGTTGCACGATATGGGCAGGGTGCTGGCCGCCACCTACGAACCGCCGCTGCTGCAGGGGCGCGTGAAAGAGGGGGAGCAGGAACTCCGGTCCGGACTCAAGATTCTTTCAAATTCGAATGTGGAAACTCTCTGCACATGCAGGGAAGCGAAGCGACACGGGACGATTTGCGCGCATGCCCTCGCTATCGGGCTGGAGATCATCAAACCAAAACCGGCGGCAGCGCCTCCTGTCACGGCTAGACCGGTGGCGGCAGTCCCTGTAGCGGCGCCGAAGCTCGCTCCCGCTCCCAAATTCTCCACCGAAGCTGGAGATCCCCTGGAGCTTTGCATTATCCTCCCTCCCAATTTTACGGCGGCGTGGGGAAAGGGAAGCATTATGGTGGTGGTCGAAGCGATTGCAGGCAACCGGCGGGTGCTGCTTTCCGCCCTGGACGCAAGCCGAACTTTTCGCTGCACAGAGACGGAACTGGCGATCATTGAGCGGCTGCGAAAACTCAACGACGGCAATCTCCCAGGAATGATTACGCTCGCCCCGGGCTCATTCCTTTCGCTGCTGCCGGCTCTGGCCGGCCATGGAAAGGTCGCCTTTGGAAAAAGCAACGCGGTTAAAGTCTCCACGGAGAGCGTCCGTCCGCGATTGAGCATTTCACCCAAAGAAGACGGATCTCTACGGCTCCAGGTCGCAATGCCGGAAAATGCCCACATCATGGCCGGCAGCGAGGGCGCATGGCTCCTCCAGGGCGCCACCTTCTCTCCGCTCGCGCCGGGACTCCCTGTCATCTATCAAGAGCTGCTTTCGCGGGAGATCGTTTTGCCCGCGGCGCAAGCCGCGGCTTTTATTTTGCGGGAGCTGCCCGCTTTACAATCGGCCTTCGTGGTAGAGTTGCCGGTAGGTTTCCAGCCCACTGCCGCCCCATCCGTTGCTGTTCCCGACCAGGAGAAACCCCGATTTGCATTCGCTCTGGAGGGCTCCCTCAACCATCTCGTTGGCAAGCTGGATATCTGGTACGGAGACCGGTCGTTTAGGATCGAAGCCCCGAGACTTTCCAGCGCACCCTCCAGAACATCATCGGTGCGACGAAATGGCGCAATGGAGATGGCGGCTTTGGAACGGCTCCGGCACTCGGGTTTTACCGAGCCTGATTCTCAGGGGCAGATGACCCTCAAGGGTGAGCCGCGGATTCTCGCGTTCTTCGCTCGCGACCTTCCGCGTCTCGAAAAGGAATGGGACGTCACCATCGGCGCCCGCTTCGGGCATGTCACGAAAGACATCGAGCGGATTCAACCAAAGCTCGAGATCCGGAGTTCGGGCGAGAATTGGTTCGACCTCCAAATCGAGCTTTCGACCTCAGGCGGGGAGAGCTTTTCCGCCTCCGAAATCCAGAAATTGCTCCAGTCCGGCCAAACATCCACCCGGCTGAAGAACAAGAAGCTGGCCGTGTTCGATCCGGCAATGCTGGACGAATTTCAACAGGCTCTGGTGGACTGCAATCCGCAACAACGCCAGCCAGGCACTTACCGAATCGGACGCTCTCACGCCAGCTATCTGGAGAGCCTGGCGGCGGAGCAGGGAGCCGAAATCCAAAGCGACGCCCAGTGGAAAACCTGGACAGGGGCGGTGAAGAAAATCGATGCCTTGCCGCCAGTGGCGCTTGGCGATTTGGAAGGCATCCTGCGACCCTATCAGAAGCAAGGTGTCAATTGGCTTAAATCGCTGCAGGACAATGGGCTTGCAGGGATTATTGCGGATGAAATGGGGTTGGGAAAGACCATTCAGGCGCTTGCCTTTTTACGAAGCATCCGTGGAAAGAGTCTCATTGTCTGTCCTTCCTCATTGGTCTTCAACTGGCAGCGGGAAGCGGCTCGATTCACCCCCAGCCTTCGTACCTTGGCGGTTCACGGCTCGGAAAGACGGGAGCTCTTTGGAAAGCCCATGCAGGAGTCGGATTTGGTCATCACGAGCTACCCGCTTCTGCGGCGCGACATCGAGCATTACCGTTCCGTCGATTTCACGGCAGCGGTGTTGGATGAAGCCCAACACATCAAAAACCCCGATAGTCAAAACGCCCAGGCGGCCTGTGCCCTTCGGGCGAAGCACCGATTTGTCCTCACCGGCACTCCCATCGAAAACTCTGTCCGGGATCTCTGGTCCCTGATGCACTTCCTGATGCCGGGCTATCTGGGGGCACGGGTGGACTTCCGGGAGCGTTACGAAAAGGAGATCCAGAACGAGCCGGCCGGCCCAGCCGCGCGCCGCCTCATGCAGCGAATCAGGCCCTTCATTTTGCGGAGGTTGAAGCGGGATGTAATTAAGGAACTACCGGAAAAAATAGAGCAAGTATCTTACTGCGAACTAAATGATGCGCAGAGAGATGTCTACAAGGAGTTGGTAAGCGCCACCCGGAGGCAGGTCTCGGAGTTTGCCGGTGGAAAGGATCAAAACAAGGCGAGAATGGTCATGTTGACCGCGCTACTCCGTCTTCGTCAGGCCTGCTGCGACCTGCGGCTCCTGGGGCTGGAGCAGGACGAAAAAGCTCAGCTATCCGGCAAGGTGGAGCTCCTTATGGAGCTCATGGAAGAGGTCGTGGATGGCGGTCATCGGGTGCTCATTTTTAGCCAATTCGTCTCGATGCTCCATTTGCTGCGCGACGAACTGAACGCGCGATCCATCCCGTTTTGCTACCTCGACGGCTCGACCAAGCACCGTGGACAGGAGGTCGATCGTTTCCAAAATGGCGACGCTCCAGCGTTCCTGATTAGCCTCAAAGCAGGTGGCGTCGGACTCAATCTCACGGCGGCTGATACGGTCATCCATTTCGACCCGTGGTGGAACCCCGCAGTGGAAGCGCAGGCCACCGATCGCGCCCATCGAATCGGTCAGAACAAAGTAGTCACCGCCTATAAATTGATCACCCGCGACACGGTGGAGGAAAAGATTCTATCCCTTCAGCAAAAGAAACGGACGATGACGGAAGCCGCCCTGGAGAACGAACAACCGCTCATGGAGGGCCTGAGCATCTCGGAAATCGAAGAGATCCTCTCGTAAAGAGAGCGTCAATTTGACGCGGCGGCACGAGTGTTCAGGGGTCAAGCCTGGGCCAAAAAAGCCTTCATTGAACAGGCGATTGGCCGGTCCAAGCCTGACCCCGCCGCGTGTGCGCGGTCGAGATGGGCGTCCGCTGGCACCCGTTCGTCAGTAGGGCTACTCCGAGAACGTAGCGGACGCCACCACTGGAACCGGCTCCGCCTGGCCAACAACGGCGCGCGCCACATTCGTCTTTTCCCGGACGATCTTGTGGATGGAATACATCAGAACCAGGGTCACCAGCATCGCGCCAACGACCACATTTCCCAGGGTCCCGTAGTGCTCCAGCTTCCCGCTGCTGTTCTGAACGACGATCAAACCGGCGAGAGCGGAAGCGAAGCCGCCCGCAAACTGCTGGAGCGACGAGTAAATCGACATGAAAGCGCCGCGGTCTTTGATGTCTGGCACCGCCGAAATGAGCGCGGAAACGGAGACCATGCGCGCGGATATGCCAAGGAACATAAGCACGCTTACCGTGATCACTGCCCAAAAGGGCGTCACTCCCAGATTGCACCAAATCAGGACCATCGCCGTGGCGAGCGCTGTGCCGATGACAAATATCCGGTATTTTCCGATGGAATCGCTAAGCCTTCCCACCAGCGGCCCCGCGATGATCGAGCAGAGGCCTGTGACCAGATAGAGCAGGGGAAGGCGTTCCATGGAAATGCCCAGGTTGTTGACGGAGAAAGTCGAACCGAAAGGCAGGAGCATGTAGCCGCCTGTGGCCAGCATGATCGTGGCGGCAAAGCCGCTGATGTAGGTGCGTTTTGAAAGGGTCTTCAGCAAATGCACGAAAGCGTTGCGATCGTTTTTCACCTTCAAATGCGCGTCGATGGGCTTGAGACCGAAGGCAATGAATCCGCCCGCGACCGCTCCGATTCCTGCGATCATCAAAAATGGGGCGTGCCATCCCCATTGATTGCAAAGCGCGAGGCCCACGGGCAAACCCAGCACCTGGCTGGAGGCAAACGCGGTTTGCACCACGCCCATGACACGTCCCCGCATTTCCAGGGGAAACAGGTCTGCGGTGATGGCCATGACGATCGAGCCGATGACGCCCCCAAAGAGGCCGGTGACAATTCGCGCTGCGAGCAGGAAGCGGTAGGTGTCGGCGATGCCGCAGAGGGTCGTTCCGATGATGAAACCGGTATAAAAAAAGAGCAGCAGCTTTTTCCGGTCGAATCGATCTGCGAATCCTGCCGTGAGCAATCCGGAAAGCCCCGCGCTGAAGGCGTAGGCCGAGACAATCAGGCCGAATTTCGACGTAGCAACATGCAGCTTTGGCAGGAGGATGGCCCCCAGCGGCGAAAGGATCATGAAATCCAGCACGACCGTGAACTGCAGGAAGGCCAGAACGGCCACGACAAACATCTGGTAACGGGTGAATTTCATCAGGAGACCGGTTTCAAAGCTTTCAGGACGAGATCGAGGGTGAGTTGCAGGGTTTTGTCATCCAGCGTGAACGGGCCATTTCCCGGAAAACCCTTCCCGTGCATGTGGAATTTCACGAGCTGATAGAGCGGCGCAAACGCCAGGGACCAGAGCACTTCCACGGGAATCTTCACCATTTGCTTCTGTTCGATGGCATTGCAGAAGAATGTCCGCATCGCTTCGTTGAATTTGCAGTCCGTCGCCTTCCATGCCTGATCATGCAAAGGGGAGAAACGGATCTGCTCCATGAAATGCATCTCCTGCGGATGCTTCATAAAATAGCGCGCCCGATTGATCCACTGCACTCTCAAACCCTCGGCAAACGGCATTTTAGGATCGAAGTTCTCCAGGGTGGCGGCGAACAATCGCCGGCTGACATCCGCGTAGAGCTTCAGGATGAGATCCTCGCGATCCCTGAAATAAATGTAGATCGTTGCCGGGGAAACCTTCGCCGCCCGGGCGAGTTTTTGCATGCTCAGCCCGTCAAAGCCGTGCTTCACAATCATGGCGAGCGCATGATTGCAGATGGCTTTTTCTTTTCGTGGATCCCTGCCGCGCATTGTGTTCTATAAGTGAATGAACATTCATTTATAGTCAACGGGGAATCTTCGCGAATCGTAGTGGTGGATTCGTGCATTCAGATTCCGGCCTTTTCAGATACTGAATCTGCAGCCAAAGCTCATAGCACGGCGCCCTGCCGTCGAAATCCCGTGTAGTGATCGCCTATCTTCGGATTCCCAAGGATAACAGATAGGCAATCGCCGAGGATTTTCTGCAATATCGCCGGATATGGGGGCCCATGTCGTGCCAATCGATGGGCCTGCCGTGGAGCCGTTCCCGGATGCGCGACATCTCGTGGTCGCCCATGGAGTTTGTCATGCTCGCCGAAGTCTTTTGCGATGGATGGATGCGAAAGCATCCCAGAAAATAGGGAAGTCTAACGATCTTCGCGCCCGCCTCTTGAAACCGCATGATCATATCCCAGTCGAGCGCGAATTGAAAGCTGGCGTCCAGTCCCCCGACTTCTTCCCAAAGCTCGGCGCGCCAGAAAAGCGATTCCTGGGGAACGTAGTCGGCGAAACGCATCACGAACGGATCATGGCGCGGCAGGGCCCATCGACCCACCTCATTGTCGTTCTCGTCCACGATGACGCGATGTCCATAAACGACATCCACGGTGGGGTTCGCCGCAAAATACTCTCCGACATAACGAAGCGCCCCGGGCATCAACATATCGTCGGAGTTGAGCCATGCCATGATGTCGCCCTTGCATCTCTTGAATCCCCTTGTAACCGCGGAAGCCTGGCCGGCATCTTCGATCGATTCCCAGCCTGCGAGGCGATCCGCATGGCGTTTTATAATCTCGACGGTGTCATCTTTGGAGCCGCCATCCTGAACCCAATAGTTGAGCTTTGGATAATTCTGGGAAACGAGGCTCAGGATGGTGCGTTCAATAAACGCTCCCTGCATGTAAGAGGGAGTGACGACGGCAATGGTTGGCAATGACTCCGGTGACATTGCCGGGATTGGGAATACTTCGAGGCGCAACGGCTTGGGATCATACTGGCGCAGAATACCGAGTTGCTTCGGGTTCCTATCCAGGAGCGGATAAATTGTCTTCTGCTTGACCGATTCGGCGAGCGCTTTGCCCAGTGAAGAAATGCTGGGGACGAAGGCTTCTCCAGCCAGTTGCCGCAGACGATGGTTTTCCCGGTCGAGCTGGGCGATCCGCGCTTCGCTTTGTGCCAGCAATGCGTTCGCATCTGCGAGGTGTTGCGCGAGGTCTGCGGGATATGCCCTCCCGGATTCGGAAGAAAATGCCTCCGGGAATACGTGAGAGAGACACTTCGAGACCGCTTTTTCTATCCCCAGGGAAAGGACTTTCGCATCGGACTCTTCGGTCGCTTTCTTTCGTGAGGCGGGCTTCCTGGTGTTCAGCCTTCTCTCGTCGTCCAACGCCCTCGTGAGGGCGTTGATGGCTCGGAGACGCTCTTCAGCAGCTTGAGTAACGGTATTGATCAACAGAAGGCGTTCATGGGCTGTTTGCTTCACACCCTTTATCACCTCCAGTCGTTGTTCACAGGCGGTCCGGTACTCGAGGGCCTTTTTCGCGAGGTTGTTCTGCGAGCGAGAGAACGCCTCGAAGAGAATGGGCGCAAGTTCGGCAAAGACATCGTCGTGAATGTGTAGCAGAAGCCCCCATTCCCCTGGATTTACCTTTGGGTCATTAATCTGCACGGTCGACATGTCGCCGTGACGCTTGATAGCCAGATAATTGGAGTATCCGCGGGGGCGAAGCAACGCATCGATATCCGGAATCGCATAAGGGCACGCCATCTGAACTGAAGGCAGGTCACTCCAGAATACTGTCGAGATGGTGTCTGCCTTAAGAGCGCCCATTCCTGTGACGATGGCGTGGTCGCTTCCTCCGGTGTCAATATGCAATAGCCCCACATGGCAAGGCACGTCCTTGCTTTCCACCAGCGAACTCAGGGCGCGGCAGGAAACTTCGGTCTCCGAATTCCATGACACGCTCGAGCCATTCAGAAACGCGTGCGTCGTGTGATGAAGATCACGAAGCTCCCCACCCGGTCCGGAGGCGATCCTAAGCTTTGCCTGCTCGTCTCGTTCGCCAATGGCGAGTTCCCGAACCCTCACTCTTTCGGTATTTCCGAATCGTTGGCGCAAGTGTTCAAGGTGAGGAGGATAAGGCTCAAATGCGAAAACTTTTTCAACTCCCGCTTCCAGGAACGCGCCGATGAGATCTCCTCGCCCGGCGCCGGCATCGATCACCGTTTTATTCTTTAGCGCTCTGACGATTGGGAGCAGCAAGCCAGACTGGACCTCCTGCGCAAACGCATCGTCCTGTGAACGGTCATGCGTCAAGTTGCCGTCTGAAATGGGAACGGAAACAGCCGGTTCATTCGTTAAGTGACAGTTTGCGCCTTCGTTCTTATAGCCCAGGATTTTCTCGCAGAAGACCGCTGCTTCGAAGATATCCTTGATTCCGAAATCGGCAGCATTCAGGTGAAGATAGTTGCCTCCATATCGCTTCAGCACCGGTTTGGAAGAGAGCGGCGGAAGGTCTCGAAATGTCTTGCGGCTCATCTCGGAGTCGTAGCTCGCAAGAAGAGCCGGGGCGTCGGCCAGGCTTTCGCGAATAGCGGCGCGCGCGAGTTGCCATTCTTCTTCATCCGCCGGATACACCTCGGCGGCACAGAGCTCTGCGAGTCTACGCCGGTCGATGCACAGGCCGTAGTCGTTTGCAAAAAGCGACTCTTTCGCATCCAGAAAAGAATTGGCGTTGTAGGCGGGCATCACGCGAAGCGGAGGGACTACAGAATGCCATTCATAATGGGCCGCGTCGTCCAATCGTTCGCCATCCTTTGCGGTCTCCGTACCGCCTTTCATATAAATCGTCCCGTGACCGTTGCTCCCGGAGGAGAGGCCGGCGATGCCCATGGGCGCCGCCACTGAGTGGAAATGTCCGATGGTGTGCGCTACCGCGTACCCGCTATAGATGTCCGGACACTTTCCTTTGAACAAGCAACCCGTCCGGGAGCGAATTTGCTCGAAAACTTCACGATGGATCATCGAGAAATAGGCGGAAGGCAGTTCCGCGTAGGAAATCTCGTAGTTCGCGGCGGCCCGCATTACTTCCTTCGACTCCCGCCGGTATACTGGATTGAAATGGTTGGTCTGCTTGAGAGGGATCAGCAATCCATTGGCTCGTCCGTTCTGTTGAGTCGGAAGATCGGGCCATAGGTAGGTGACACATTCCCAGCGCAGTGCCTTCGTGTGAAGGATCCGCAGCAACTGGTCGATCTCCTTCAGCGCGTGCTGCAGCAGTCCGTCGTCGCTGCCGAGGACAGTGAAGTATTCTCCACGGGCATTCTCCAGCGCAAAGGACCAGTTGTCACTCATCGCGAGCGGGCGCGGCGGCCGCACCAGGCGGATGAGCGGCGAGCCTATTTCGGCCACGAGTTTCTGGGTCTTATCGGTGGTGCTGTTGTCGGAAACCACAATCTCATAGTCATCGAATTCCTGCATCAGGCAGGTTTTCAAGGTGGCCGCCAACGTGCCTTCACGATCCCGCGTCGGAATGAGAATGCTAAATCGTTTGACAGGCATGAGAATATTCGGTGAACGGAATCGTTGATCTAGTGCGGCGAATTCTCCAGACGGATGGACTCAATTTGAGCTGCCGCCGGGCGATCGTCGGGAGAGCCCAAAGCGATCGTTTTTTGAAACTCCACATGGAGCTCCACATCTTTTCCTGAAGCTACTATGGGCAGAGTTACCGAAAAAGCGCCGCCCGGAATCTCCATCTCCTGTGCCGCTTCTCCAGCCACCCAGGCCCGCAGCACATTGGGATGAGTCGCAAATTCCCCGATGCGCGGAACTGTGCCTTTGATGACTACAGACTCGCCGGGCTTTGCCGCTCCCAAGGAGAATACGGCCCGATTCGAGATCCAGCCGTCTTCGTAAATGCCCGAGAACACCAGCCCATTTTGATGGAGCAAATCCTCGGGGAACTTCTTTATTTCCCTGGGCCTTTCCCAATGCTCGCACTCGTCCGGAGACAGCGCCGAGATATCCCGAAGAAATCCCACCAGTTGCCGGTGATCGCTGCTTAATTCCTTTCGAAACAGCGCTACGGTTCCTTTAGCTTTGTTTTCGAAGAACAGCCCGTCGCTGCCAAAATCCACGGCAATGTAGTAGGCGCCGCGAAAAAGCTTCGGCTTCACCGGTTCGCTGAGGACGCACGCGCAACCGCAGCCCGTGAAATGCAGGGCTGCCTCATTTTCGCCCAAGACGCGGGCATTGGCCGGCAACTCCGTGCGGCCATGTCCCATGATGGAATCCGTCATGCTGATTCGAAGCTGGATCGTATCTGTGGGGTTAATGATCCTGAAGAGGTGGAATCGTCCCATCCCCGAGAATCGATTCGAAAGATCCATTACATCCCGCTCTGACTTAAAATTGGAAATCGGCGCGTCAGAGAATTGGTAGTAGTTCGCTCCTCTCGAAGAATTGGTGAAAATCAACCAATTCTTCAAGTGGTCGCAATCATGGGACCGGTAATATCCCGCACTGGAATCGAATGGCGACAGGAGCGATTCGCGAAGTCGATTGATCGAGGAGAATTTTCCAGGGCCGGCGATCAGCAAACTGTGTTTCTGGAATTCGTTCGTATCGTGAGAGGAAAGAATGAATTCTGAATTCCAAAGCGTTTGTCTGGAGTAGATGTCTTCGACAAGTCTCTGTTCCAACTTCTCTGCGTCGCCTTCCATCGGGCTCACAAAGGTGGGGAGGAGTTTGTGGGTGGCTGCGACAGGAAACGCCCGATGACAGAAGACCAGTCCCCAATTTGTAGCGGGCGTCGTGAATTCGAACCCATGCAATAAAATGCCAAGCAGCTTGGTGCTCACCAGATTGTTCGTATCGCAAATCGCACGATCGTAACCAGAAGTCTTTGGCGCGTTCATTGCCGCTTCCGACGCCATCGGCAGCTCAGAGAAGGAAGCGCTGGCGCCCGTACCGAGCGAGGCGTGCTCATAGACGAGCTGCGATTGGAATGTAAGGATCAAAAAAACACCGACTGCGCCCGCGGTTTTCATGGTCCGGGAACGGACAAAGAGGCAGGCAATCGCCGTCATGAGAACGGGCTGAATAAACATCGCGATCTTGAACATTCCAAATCCGTTCCGCTGAACGAAGAGCAGTAATGTCATCCCTAGCATTACGGTGAGCAACGCTGCGAATGGCTCCGCCTTCAGGCAACGTCGAATTGCGATAGTTCCCGCAATCAGAAAAGCGACCCCTGCAAGAACGACGCTTATCATCACGTAAGGTTCGCCCGGCACTCTGGCAATGGCTTGAAACCCGAATAAATTAGGCAACCCCATTAGACTTAGGAAATAGGGAAATGCGTTTGCCACGAATGCCCGTTTTCCGCTGTTCATTCCAGTGGTGGTTTGCGCCAGGAGCGTATTGAGATACATCAACACGTTGCTCCGAAGACAGACGACGGCAAAAAGTAATGAAGATCCCAAAGAGAAGGCGAATCTTGCGGGCGGCTCTTTGTGGAGAAGCATTCGGATCCCGGCCAGCAATCCAATGGCCAGGATTCCGAACGGCGTGATCTCGGGATACAAGAGGGCCAGCGACGCGCAAAGTCCGCCGGCGATCATCGGATAGCCGAAGGATCGCTTCCAGCCTCGCCAGGGAACGGGACCGGCCAGCACCGCAAAGGCGGCGAGAAGCACCGCAAGCCCGGCAATCTGCGCGATCAATTGATAGAGAATGCCAAAGGAATAGAGCGGACTGATGGCCAGCAAAGTCATCGAGACGAGGGCGAGTTTCCTTCGCCGGGATGAGACTGCGACCAAACCCGCGAGCGAGAAGAGTTGCACGAGTCCAAATGCCAGAATCGTCGGCATGAAAGCTTTCAGCGGCGCGAGGCCGCTTATGCTCGAAACCCAGGCCAGCAATATATCGCTCCCGAAGCGCATGAATTGTCGCACCTCCAGAAACCAAAGGTATTGGCTGTAATCCGTGCCGCTCAATTCGGCGACAGTGGGGACACGATAGAAACCGTTGTGGAGATATCGAAACGCAGACAGGCAGTAATTCGCCATGTCATCGTTTCCGAAGCTGACCCAGTTAAATCCGAAGCGAAGCGCCGGCCAGCCTGTATAAAAGAGCGCGCAAAGCGCTACGGCGAAAAAGAGACCGAGCTGCCGCCACGGGAAAATCGGCCTGCGACGAACGAACGCGAACCAGCCCATTGCAAATAGGGCGATCGCGAGGATGAATCCAAATCGTCCTACGGGGATCCCTGCCTGATTAAAGATCGTGACGAGAAGGAGCACCGTCGAAAGCCCCACGGCCGGCGCAAGGAGCCACTGCCGGAAGATCGGGAACGGAAACCGGAGCAGGCTCATGAACCCAATCCCTACGAAAAGGAAAAATAGAAAAAGAGCGAGGGCGAGTAATAGGGAAAGCATGGGTCAATTCGTCGTGGCGCCAACGCCGCGAAGGCAGACATTCGAAAGTGACCGGACTTGAGTAATCGAGGACAAGCCAATCAGCGGTGCGAGTTCTGTGCCAGTTCTTTGCGAACCAAGTATCGAGGCCGCGTTTGAAGGGGAAATTCGGGTAAATACCTTTCGAATAAAAATATCCTCCGATTCCATTTCCGAAAATCGCTCTTGGTCGGGAGCGATCACGACACTGGTTTCGGCAGACAGCAATGTTCGATGGGGTCCGGATTTCATATTGCAGAGCGCGACAGCAAGGAACACGGGCTTACGCCTTGCAGAATGTAACGACGCAACGAATTCCGCATGGGTAAGAGAGGAGGGTTCCAATCGCGGTTTCGAGCCACATAAGCGCGTCAAGAAATGGTTGATTCCGCGAATTCCGAATCTGGCTTGCGACAATCTTGCTTTTTTCTTCCGGTGTCAGTGAAAGCCGTTTCCGGTTCAGCCGTTTTACGATGGCGAATGCCGGAAAAACAAGAAAACCAAGGTGGGTGGCGCGGATGACTTTCAGCCCAGCGCTTCCGCCTTTCTCGATGAGTTCGCCAAGACAATATCGTCGCTGATGCATGAGATGCTCGTCATAGACATCGTAGTAATCGGGGCCGGCTGGCGTTTCGATGTGGGCCATGCCTCCCGGCTTGAGGATGCGGCTAATGCTGGCTAGCGCTTTTTGGTCGTCGTCGATATGTTCCAAAACATTCAGGGCGATCACCGCGTCGACACTATTTGAGGGAAGAGGGCATTCCTTGAGATCGAACTGCAGCAACGGGAAGTTGGGATGCCTCCGAGACAATGCCCGCAGAGGTTCTGCGATGTAGTCTGCGCCCATGACGTTGCGGCCGGGAAACTCGGCCGCTAGTTCTTCGAGCAAATATCCCGAGGAGCATCCCACCTCGAGGATCAGCGCATCCCGGCCCTTGCAATGCCCGCGAATCGCGTGGCGGGCGAGACGGCGGGACGCGAGATCGATGGGATGCGATCGGCCCGCTTCTTCTTCATGGAGTGCGGTGAGATCCGGGCTCCAATGGCTTTGATGCTCCGAGTAGCAAAGGAGCGGCTGATGCTTTCCGTGGAGAAGGAAGCCAGAGTTTGTCCACACTGGCCTTTCGCTTTCTCCAGGGAGAGCAGGCCATGGATAGCTTGCAAGCAAATCGTTCATTTCGATTCGAAGCCTTCGGCCCGATCTACAATGAATTTTGGGCGCTGTTTCACTTCATCGTAAATACGGCTGATGTATTCGCCCAGGATGCCAACGCTCATCAATTGGACTCCACCCAGGAATAATACGAGAATGACGATGGTCGGATTGCCCATCGGGAAGGGGGTGCCCGTCACCTTCAGAATGAAGTAGAGCAGCGCCAGCAGGAATGAACTTGCCGCGACCACGAAGCCAAGCTGGGAACTCAGGGTGAGCAGGAAATTCGAAAATGAAACCATCCCGTTCATCCCAATCCTCAGCGACCCCAGAAAACGGTTATAGTTTCCGCTCCCGGCAAAGCGCGCCGGACGCTGAAAAGTGACGGATGTCTGCTTGAATCCTACTAATGCCACGAGACCTCGAAGAAAGCCGTGGCATTCTTTGAGTCGATTGACTTCATTCACGACCCGGCGGCTCATGAGGCGGAAATCGCCCGTATTGGGCGGGATATTCACGTCGGAGATCCGGTTGATCAACTTGTAGCCGAGAACAGAAACCACCTTTTTGATCAGTGTTTCGCCATCCCGATTCGTCCGCTGGGCATACACTACATCATACCCGGAGCGCCATTTAGCCGCCATTTCCGTGACCAATTCCGGCGGATCCTGCAGGTCCACATCCATGACGACCACTGCGTCTCCCGCGGAATATTGCAGCCCGGCCAGCGTGGCCATTGGCTGTCCCACCCGGCGTGAAAACTTCAGGAGCTTCACCCGCGCATCTTTCTCCCGGGCATCCAGGATCACCTGCTCGGTGCGGTCCGGGGAAGGATCCATGGAGAAGATAACCTCGTAGTCCGCCGTGACGCCTTCGAGAATGGGCGCGATCCGTCGCAGGAATTCCGGGATATTTCCCTCTTCCTTAAAAACGGGAACGACGACGGACAGTGTGACGCTTGGGGTTGGATTCACGGGCGATTGATTTGCAGGGCGTTATAGCATGACCTGCCAATGTTGTCTGCCGATGGCGCATCGCCGCAATTTTCGGCTGGCGGCGCGAAGACCGAATTGCGCCCGTTTAGTCAAACCACTTTGCCAGCGTCACGGGCTCCAATTCGTCGAGCCGGGAGACTGCTATGTCCGCCGCGCCCAATTCCGCAATGGGATGCGTGGTCGCCACCGCCACCACTTTCATTCCGCCTGCTCGCGCGGCGGCGATTCCCACGAACGCATCTTCAAAGACCACGCAATGATCCGCCGGCCTTTCAATCTTTCCCGCGCCTTTCAAGAAGACCTGCGGATTCGGCTTCCCCTCGGTGACGTCTTCCGCCGTGACGATCGCCGAAAAGAACTCGGCGAGTCCGATCAGGCCCAGCGACAGATTGATATTCGCCCGATGCGTGGACGAGCCAATCGCGCAGGGAACGCCCGCAGTGCGAAGCCGCTCCAGCCAGGTCCGAACGCCGGGAAGGGGACTCAACCCCCACTCGGTGACGATCTCCCGGTAAAGCTCCTCTTTACGGAGCGAAAGCCGCGAGATCTCCGAAAGATCGTGCGTCCATCCCAGAATCTCCGGAATGATGAAGTCATTCTTCCGTCCGAATCCCTTTTTGAAATGGCCTTCCGGCAGCGGCAGATTTCCCTCCATGGCCAGCCGATTCCAGCTCTCCTCGTGGTGAGCTGAGGAATCGATGATGACGCCATCCCAATCAAAAAGCGCTCCCCAGTTCGCGGGAGTTTGGTGTTCCATGCGCCAGGATTTCTATTGCAGCCGCTGCAAGGTGGGCAGGCGGTACTTTTGCATGAATGAACGTTCTTCCGCGGTGACTTGTGCCGCGTCCAGATAAATGACCGAGGGTTCGCTATCGAACTCGATCTTGTGAACGCCATCCGTCGCTTTGGCAAGAGCGGCGGGAATATCGGCGAGACTTTGCAAAGGCACGCCATTGATTTTGGTCACGACCAGATGCGTGAGATCCTCGTAGCCCACGGTAAGATCCGAGGGCAGCACCCGATTGAGAAAGACGATCTTCTTCGGTCCGTCGCGGAAGAGATTATCCTGCTGTTGATCGTAGTAGATGAATTCTTCCGGCGCTTTCTTCATCCAGTCGTTGCCGTATTCCTTCAGATACTGACGGGAAAGCTCCTCCAGGACGAGCCCGCCGAGCACGTAGAACTTCGGAGGGCGATCGATGACGTAGGGTTCCACCACATAACTTTCCACGGAGCGATGAGCCAACGGCACATCCAGGTTCATCGTTTCACCCTTGCGGAAGACGGTGAACTTCACTTTTTCTCCGTCGAAGTGTTTGGTCGAGAAGAGATGGGTGACGGAGATCTTCCCGTAGTCGGGATCTTTGTAGTTACCGTCCTGGTCTACAGCCTGCCCGTCCACGCGCAGGAGCACGTCGCCGCTTTGGATTCCCGCCTTTTCGGCAGGTCCATCCTTGAAAACTTCGGTCACATAGACACCGCCGGGCGTCGCGGCCGTGAGGCCGATATAGCGGCGAAATTGCGGATCACGCGTCTGATCGGAGGCGATCCCGGAGCGGGGGAACCCGCGATACGGAGGCTTCGCGGCGTCGGTGAGAAAGTGCTGGATCACCGGCGCGGGAATCAGGTCCGCATTATTCGTGGTGTTGTCGTAGCGCATCATCAGCCCCACGAGCTTGTCATCCTTCACAACCGGCAGAGTGAAGCTGCTGTCGCGGAATTGAAGGGGAGTCGTGAGCCGGTAGATGAGCAGGGGAAGTTCGTTTAGCGGATACCGGGTTACCTCCGCGGTGGTCATCGTCGCGTGGGTGGTCAGAAGGTTCCCAGTGGCTTCGAGCTGGAGCACACTGAGGTTGTCGCCCACCGTTGCGGTCGTAATTTCCAGGGGCTTGATGGGCTTCAGGAAATCCGGGTCGTCCGTCTTCAGCAATGCCAGGTTTGCCTCGTAATCGACCACGTCCACCATGGCCGGAACTTTCTGGCCGCCTTCCGGCGTCTCGAACTCAACATAGTTCGCATTGGCGACGAGTTCCGCAGTGACCAGCACACGATTGCCCGCGATCACTGTGCCAAGAGCGCGCCGCGAATAAGGCGGACGCTTTCCCCAGGGACGCGCGAAGTCCCAGGGCTGATTGGTGACATTGACGCGAATGATCGAGAGAACCTTGTCCGGCTTTGCCTCATCGTCCGCGAAGAGCGGAGAGAGAGCGCTGAACAGAAGCAGTGCGGAAAGTAGGATGCGGCGCATGGATGAAAAAGTTTGGATCAGGAGGCCGGGGACGTTTCGGTGGATTCCAGGTTTTGCTCTTCGGAGACATTGTAGCGCGCCTTGATTCGCGCCCGGGCTGCTTCCACCGCGCTGCGCTCGAGCACGAGCGGACGCCCTTTTCCGATGAATTTGATCACATAGAAATCCGGCTTTTCGCTAAACGCCGCTGCCATGTCTTTGATCGTCCCGATCTTTTTGCCATTGATCTCCTCCACAATTCCTTCGCGAAATTCATTCAGGTAAGTGTTGAGGGGATCTGGCAAAATGGCGCTGAGGACCAGCAATTGCGGATGCTCCTTGTAGAGTTCCTTCGAAATGAAGAAGTCGTAGAAATAGTGAATGCGCTCGTTGCCAAACTGGTAGGCGCCCAGAAGATTGCGGGAGAGCGGCTGAAAGAGCAGCCCCGCAAAAAGCACGTAAGGCGGTTGCGTATCGTAGGCCGAGGCCTGCATGGTATATGGCCACGCGCGGTCAAACTTGATGGACATCTCCATCGGCTGTTTGTCCCGCAACACGGAAAACTTCACAGAGTCTCCCAGAAATTTTCGCTCGGCGACTTCGCTCATCAGCACGCGCTCGCCTTCCAGTTCCACCATGCCGTCACTGGCGATTTCATGTCCGTCGATCGCCAGCAGCACATCGCCCACTTGCAAATGGCCGCCGCATACTCCCGCCGATTGCACGCTGCTGACCATCACGCCGCGGTCGTCGTCTTTCAGCCCGAGCGCCTTTCGCATGGCCGGATTCAGCGTGTTCTGAATGCCGATCGAGAGATCCATGTAGCGGTCGTAGTGGCCATCCTTGATGTCATCCAGGAAATGCTGAATGACAGGCGTCGGAATCATGTAGCCCACGTTCTGCGCCACGTCGCCGGAGAATCCCTGGAAGGCGACGCCCACCACTTTCCCCTCCTGGATCACCGGACCGCCGCTATTCCCGGGGTTGATTGCCGCGTCGATCTGAATCGTCAGATGCGAATCCACGACAGAGTGCGTATAAACGCGAAAATCGATGCGCGAGACCACGCCCTGCGTCACACTCAATCGTTCCCCGCCGATCGGGTAGCCAAAGACGGCGACCGTCGATTCCAGCTCAGGAATGCCGCCCAATGGCAGCGGCTTCGTGTCCTTGAAAAACGTCGGATCGTCCACCTTGAGCAGCGCCAGATCGCAGTCGTGGGCGATGTGCTCCACCGTGGCGATGTACTTTTTCGGATCGTTTTCCTTCTCCACCGTGAGAAACCGCGCATTGCTCACCACGTGGGCATTCGTCAGCAAACGGTCATGCCCCACGACCCAGCCCGTGCCGCTTCCGCCGCCCAGAGGCCCCGCAAGCCAGGGCACCCGATAATTCGGCTCCTGCGCCGTATTGGTAATGCGGGCCACGCTCTTTCGGATTTCGTTGGGCTGCGCGTGCGCCGCGACAGCGAGGAGGGAAACGGCCAGGGCAATTTGCCAGATGCGACGGATCATGAGTGTCCGAAGATGAATGCCTCTTCGCCCGCTGGCAAGCGCGGGCTCCACGGATTGTCACTGAAATGTCATTTGTCGGGACACGAACGTGCCCTGCGCCCCGAGGCGGTCCAAAACACGGGAGGCGCAGGAGCTTCGGTGGGCGACGCCCGCAACCCAGACTGGGGCTCCTCACCCAAACATGCGAGGGACGGGGCGCCGCCATCTGCTAGTCTATGGGTACGATGTGCTTCGCACGGCCAGCCACAAATAACAGCGCTCGACAATGCCTATTGTCCCGACAGCATGTATACTCGCTTCCGATAATCCTCCCGAAATGAGCAATATATTCGATAGCGCCCCCAAGCAGCGCGATTTCCTCTCATTGTCTGCCAAAGGCCTCGACGCCGGATCGCGTGCTGTCTGTTTGTCGATTGTCATCGCTTTTCTCGCCGCTGCCTCCGCGAACGCCGCTGAAGAAAAACTGCAGTTCAATCGCGATATCCGGCCCATTCTCTCGGAAAACTGCTTTGCCTGTCACGGGCTCGATGCCAAGAAACGCGAGGCGAAGCTTCGGCTGGATGTCGCCGAGGGCGCGTTCAAGGCCAATGAAGACGGGGCGTTTCCGATTGCGGCGGGGAATCTCGATAAAAGCGAAGTGTGGGAGCGGATCAACAGCACGGACAAGGACGACATGATGCCGCCGCCCAAGAGCCATAAGACGCTCACGGCGGCCCAACGTGATACGATCAAGCGCTGGATTCTCCAGGGCGCGCCTTACCAGAAGCACTGGGCTTTCGAGCGGCCCCAGCGGCCCGCGGAGCCCGGCGTCTCCAAACCCGGCGGCAATCCCATCGATGCCTTTATCCTCGCCCGCCTGGAAAAAGAGGGGCTGAAGCCTTCCCCGGAAGCGGATCGCGAGACGCTTCTGCGGCGGGTTACTTTCGACCTCACCGGTTTGCCGCCCACCACAGCGGAAGTAGACGCCTTTCTCGCGGATAAAACGCCCGATGCCTACGAGAAAGCCGTTGATCGTCTCCTCGCATCGCCACGCTACGGAGAGCAGATGGCGCATCATTGGCTCGATCAAGCTCGCTACGGAGACACGCACGGCCTGCATCTCGATAACGAGCGCTCCATGTGGCCGTATCGGGATTGGGTGATCAATGCCTACAATCGCGATCTCCCCTTTGACGAATTCACCATCGAGCAAATCGCAGGCGATCTTCTTCCCAATGCCACGCAGGATCAACTCATCGCCACCGGCTTCAATCGCTGCAATGTGACCACAAGCGAGGGTGGTTCGATCGACGCCGAGTACGTCTTCCGCTACGCGCTGGATCGCACGACCACTACAATGAACACATGGCTGGGCCTCACCGGCCAATGCGCCGTCTGTCACGATCACAAGTTCGATCCGATCTCGCAGAAGGAACTCTACCAGATGTACGCCTTCTTCCACAGCGCCGCCGATCCGGCTATGGATGGGAACAAACTTCTCACACCGCCCGTGCTGAAGCTGGCCAATTCCGAGGAGCAGAGAAAGCTCACCGACTACGAGACGAAGATCTCCTCGTTGCAGAAGCGCCTCGACGCCGAAGTGGCAAAGGTCGAATACACCGATCCCGCTACGATCGAGCCCGCGCCTCCCAAGGAAGAAAAAGAGTTTGTCTGGCTGGACGACGACTTTCCGCCCGGAGCGAAGCCGCAATCGAATCACCCGGGTCAGAATGCTCAGTGGGTCACCGCAGCGGAAGGGCCCGTATTCAGCGGAAATCGTGCGCTTAAGCACTCGGATACAGGCTTGGTGCAGGATTATTACACGGGAGGCGCAGCGCCGCTCGAAGTGCCGGCTGCCGGTGAATTCTTCGCCAACGTTTTCCTCGATCCCGCCGACCCTCCCAAGGCGATCATGCTCCAGTTTCATAAGGATGGCTGGATGCACCGCGCTGTGTGGGGCGATTACGATGTTATCCAATTTGGAAAGCCCGGCACCACCGAGAAAGTGAACATGGGCCCGGTGCCCGATGCGGGAAAATGGACCCGGCTCGAGGTGGATGCGGTGAAGATCGGTCTCAAGCCCGGCGACCTCCTTACGGGTCTCGCCTACACCACCTTCGGCGGCACGGTGTATTGGGATAAAGCGGGCGTCACCGGACGCAAAGACCCGGCAGCAGATCCCACGCTCTCTCTCACCGCTTGGGCGAAGACCCGTCTGGGGCAGAACAGCCCGGATCTTCCCGCCGATATCAACAGGATTGCCCGCCTGGCCCCCAATCGTCGCAATTCCGATGACGCCAAAACCCTACGCGACTACTACCTGGCAAACGTCTACGCCTCCGTTCGCGGAATTTTCGTTCCGCTGAACAACGAAATGGCCGCCGTGAAAAAGGAGCGCGATGCCTTCGATAGCCACATTCCGTCGACGCTCATCATGCGGGATATGGACAAGCCGCGAGACAGTTTCATTATGATCCGCGGGCAGTACGACAAGCCGGGCGAGCAGGTCACGCGCAATGTTCCCGCCGCGTTTCCTCCTCTAAAAAATGTGGATTCGCCTACTCGGCTCGATCTCGCCCGCTGGCTCGTGGCGCCCGAGAATCCGCTCACGGCGCGTGTCACGGTCAACCGCCTGTGGCAGCAATTTTTTGGATATGGCATTGTAAAAACGTCCGGGGACTTCGGATCGCAGGGCGAACCGCCCAGCCATCCGGAATTGCTCGACTGGCTGGCGGTTGCTTTCGAATCACCGAAGGGAAACGCAGGCCAGTCCGGCGCGACGACAGTCGATTTCAACGCGAATCTCGGATGGGACGTAAAAGCGCTCGTGCGCCTTATCGTCACCTCCGCCACCTACAAGCAATCCTCAGCGGCGCCGCAGGAACTTTGGAAGCGGGATCCGGAAAACCGCCTTCTCGCGCGCGGCCCGCGTTTCCGGCTCGATGCCGAGCAGATTCGCGATAACGCGCTGTATGTTGGCGGCCTCCTGAAGGAGCAGATGGGAGGAAAGGCCGTGCGCACTTATCAGCCGCCAAATATCTGGGAGCCCGTAGGCTACAGCGGCAGCAACACCCGCACCTATACGCAGGACAAGGGCGATGCGCTTTACCGGCGCAGTATTTATTGCTTCCTGAAACGCACTGCGCCCCCGCCTTTCATGACGACCTTCGACGGCCCCTCGCGCGAGCAATTCTGCACCCGCCGCGAACGAAGCGACACGCCGCTCCAGGCGCTGCAGCTCATGAACGACGTGCAGCATTTCGAAGCGGCGCGCGCTCTTGCGGAGCGCATCCTCACGGAAGGCGGCGACGCCACACCCGACCGGGTTGCCTGGGCATTTCGCACGGTCCTCGCACGCCGCCCCACGGATAGCGAGGTGGTCATCGTCATGACCGCCCTGGAAAAGCATCTCGCCAAATACGAGAAGAATCCCGAGGCCGCGAAGCTCGCCATCCACAATGGCGAATCCCAGCCCAACCCCAAGCTGCCTGAGCCCGAACTCGCTGCCTGGACCCTCATCGCCAATCTGCTGCTGAACCTGGACGAAACCCTCAACAAGAACTAGCGCCATGGACCCTCTCTTCGCTCACAATCTGCTCCACACGCGGCGGCAATTCTTCGGTCAGGGCGGCCTGCGTCTTGGCGGCCTCGCGCTCGCGCTCATGGGCGGCCGCGCCGCGCTGCCCCGTGCGCTGGGCTCGAACGCTGGCGCTGCCGCAGCGGGGGCTTTGGTTCATCCGGCGCTGCCCGGCTTCCCGCATTTCGCTCCAAAAGCGAAACGGCTCATTTATCTGCACATGAACGGAGCTCCATCTCAACTGGATCTCTTCGATTACAAGCCGGGCCTGGTGGATCAGTTCGACAAGGATCTTCCAGACAGCATCCGCAAGGGGCAGCGCATCACCACTATGACGAGCGGCCAAACCCGCCTGCCCGTTGCGCCCTCCATGTTCAAGTTCGCGCAGCACGGCAAGTGCGGCATGTGGGTGAGCGAACTCCTGCCGAAGATCGCCGAGATCGTGGATGAAATCGCGCTCATCAAAACAGTGCATACGGATGCGATCAATCACGACCCCGCATGCACCTTTGTCATGACCGGCAGCGAGCTTCCCGGCAAAGCCAGCCTCGGCTCCTGGCTCTCCTACGGACTTGGGAGCGAAAGCAACGATCTTCCTGCCTTCGTCGTTCTCACGCCGCAATGGTCGTCAAAGGCAAACGCCCAGGCGCTCTTCACCCGCATGTGGAGCAGCGGCTTCCTTCCCACGCGCTTCACCGGTGTGGCCCTGCGTTCCGCCGGCGATCCCGTGCTCTACATTAAAGACCCGCAGGGCGTGGATCGCGGCGATCGGCGCGCCATGCTTGATGCCCTCAACCAACTGAATGAGGCCAATTTTCAGCGGTTCGGCGACCCGGAAATTCAGACGCGCATCTCGCAATACGAGATGGCTTTCCGTATGCAGAGTTCCGTTCCCGATCTCACCGATATGTCCGGCGAAGACCAAGCCACCCTTGATCTTTACGGGCCCGACGTGAAAAAGCCCGGCTCATTCGCTTCCAGCGCTCTGCTGGCCCGCCGTCTCGCCGAGCGCGGCGTCCGCGTTGTCCAGATTCTCCATCGCGGCTGGGACCAGCACGGAGACCTGCCCAGTGAGATTCGCGCCCAATGCGGCGATGTCGATCATCCCACGGCCGGCCTCATCCGCGATCTCAAACAACGCGGCATGCTCGACGATACCCTCGTTGTGTGGGGCGGCGAATTCGGACGCACGGTCTACTCTCAAGGCAAGCTTACCAAAGATAACTACGGCCGCGATCATCATCCCAAGAACTTCTGCATGTGGATGGCGGGCGGAGGAGTCAAGCCCGGCCTGGTCTACGGCGAAACCGACGACTTTTCCTACAACGTCGTCGAAAACCCGGTCCACCTCTACGATCTCAACGCCACCATCCTTCAGTGCATGGGCATCGATCACCTGAAATTCACCTTCAAGTTCCAGGGCCTTGACCAGCGACTTACCGGCGTGGAGCCCGCAAAGGTGGTGACAGGAATTCTCTCGTAATCCAACGCCCCTCTCAGATAATTTGCCACGCATGTTTTCCCGGTTGTTTGCTGGCGTAGTATTCATGGCTATCGCGGTTGTGGATTCGTTTTCGCAGGCTCCGAATCCTGGAGCTCCGTCA